>Ga0316215_1000084_pt1 | contig 15995 bp, 8 predicted proteins | sample NRE5metagenome_FD_207796 | JGI IMG/M metagenome (GOLD analysis project Ga0316215, IMG submission 207796) | Spruce roots microbial communities from Maridalen valley, Oslo, Norway - NRE5 | ecosystem: Host-associated > Plants > Roots > Unclassified | place: Norway: Oslo | collected 2017-09-15
TAATCATCCCAACTAATCCGGTCTAGATTCCTTAATAAGTGGTACCGAACCTTATATAAGAGAAGAGAGCGGCCTAGACTCCTCCGACTAACTAATCCGGCCTAGTGGAATCAATCCCGGTCCATCATGAATCAATATTTTCATGGACCTTTATATCTTAAGGCGGCTTGACGAATGCGGAAGCTTAAAATAAGTCCTTCCTTTCACCCGCCTCTTTAAAGGCCCCGGGTTGCATGCAGCCTTTAATTCCATCCCATTCCATTCCAAAAGTTATATCCTTGCACCACGTATCACCAGGCAGGCAGAAAGGCCAGTCAGTCTCTCTTGGAAGGCCAGTCTCTCAAACACTTATAAAATACTTAAAAGACTTAACCATTACTAGCTATGAGACTCCCCCCTTGCTACAGGTCCTGCTATTCAAGAATATTTCATAGTACTAGCTATTATGCGTCTTTAGTAGCGTCTGGCTCCTTGGCTCGTCGCTATGAAGAATCATAATAATTTGGCTTGGCTTTCTTTATAGCTGGGTATAGCTTATCCGATTCTAGTTATCCCTTTCATACGGGTACTCCTGCTCTCAGTGCTCCCTATGCTTACTCTGCTGATGGTACCAAACAAACTAGGGTTGGAACACTAACTTCTTTTTCCAATCCTTCACTCCCCATGTGGTAGTAGCCACCTGGTCATACGGAATATGCTTTTGGATCTGCCCCTAGATAGAAGCCTACCTTGTGACCATATTAACATACTAGTATATAGGAACAACTGAAACTGCCTCTATTACTGCCTTATCCCCTACTCCAATAGATCCTACTCGTTATGCATATGTATCTAATACCACCCATGCTCCTATCGCCTTTGGTGCCTACACTCGGAATAGCATATTCACTTGTTATTTCTTATTCAACTAGAACCAGTACTATATACTTGATATCTATAAAGATTTAGATATATATTTATATATATATATATATCCTCCTTGCTTCTATGTTGGGTCTACTAGGTTTAGGTACGGATCTACTCCTCATAGAACTGGGTAAGGAACAACTGCGATTACTCGCTAAGGAGCTACCCCTTTACCTAACAGCCTAGATAGTTTATAACGATCTGGCCCCGTGCTTCTTCACCTGTTGCTGGTTCAATGACTGGCATTATAGCTACCCCTAATGACTCTGTTCCACCAACCCATACCTTTTGCCCTTACGGTGCTGCTGATCCAACAACGACTGAAATAAAGGGATGCAGTAGGAATGCAAGCCATGAAATCGTCTACATGCATTCTTCTCGGGGTATTGCTATTATATTATGGGACTCATACCACGTTCAATCAGTTGAGCTAGGAAAGATGCCACAAACCTACCTTGTGCACCCTGTACCCAAATCATTAATTTACTTGGTTCGCCCTCATCAACGAAATTAGATACTTATGCATCCCGAGCTAAGGGTAATTAGCCACTCTTAGGCCTCACCCCAACAACAGGTACTTCTTCATCTATTCAATCATTCATTTCCCTACTACAATATAACTCGAGCAAACAGCACCAGGGATAACCTTCTTTCTACACAGGGATCAAAAGCAGGGATCCATTCTTCATGCTATGAAAACTATTATGTATGAGGGAACACCCCGCCTAATACAGGTTAATACCGGCCGGCTCATACAATGAAATCATCTACATGTATGCAGCAACACAATCGATATGCCATTAGGGTGACCTACTCACCAACCCAACCTGGGCCTTCCTAGACTTAGTAGGCAATTTAGAACCTTTGGATAGATAGTCCGGATCAACTCAAGAGAGGATATTCCACGCCCTTACATACTTGAAACAGCGGAAATAACCCACTAGTCAATACTGGTTTTCTCAATCATTAACAATACCATATTATTATCCTCTATGATTTATAGACACAAACAAAGGAACCAATAGCAGCTTGAACAGGTATACAGTACTATAACTAAGTAAGGCATCTCAGGCCTGGAAGAACAACAACGGCGTATCACCCGTCGGTCTCTTATAATGTATGTGGACACCTGCGCTTTGAACTCAGATCCCAGCTATTAATACTAGTAAAACCTAGGAATGTTAGAACGAAGGAACCCGCATCACAGTACATCTTGTGGTGCTAATACACACTTCAGCCATTTCGGGTTGTTGATACACATAGCTAAACCCACCCATCGGAAACACAGGCTTTAAAGCATTAGGGAGAACCATTTAAGCAGGAGAAACAATCATTCTATTCGTAGACAATATATAATGTCTATTATTGAGGAACCAACACATCTTATCCACACAGGTACTAACACCTCATAGGATGTACACAGGTACTGAGAACACATCATAGGTCGCAGTGCATCTTATAATAACAATACGTTATTTAACCCAAGGGATGATTCATACTACATTCATGGGGATCATCAATATATATCGTATTGTAAAGATCGATCGACAACTCAGTTCAACCGGGAGATAGGTATACGCAAACTTCGAGGGAGGTCAACACCCTGGGTCTGAGGGATCAACCACGTGCATCCATCATTTATATCTGACCACGTAAATACTATATAAGTCTCCTCAGTATGAGCAATATGAGTTAGCTTATAGCTATTAAGATTCTATTCCTATAGTTATTACGATGAGGAATAATACTTGTTAACTTATATTATATGGTAGTACGCTTAGTCTGAAGAGAAGGAATAAGAGTCTTAGCTCTATTAGCAATATTAGTATGAGGAATAATAGTTCTCTTCTCCCTTTTAGTATTATACTCTGGTTATTTTAGTATGAAGAATATAAATAATAAAGAGAATGCTACCCTCTTAGCTTATTCAATACCCATATGAGTAAGAGCAGCATCAATACAAAATGACCCTACCTAACTAAGACCTTATACCCGAGCATAGGGGACCAATTACCCTAACTACACTGCTGGTATTATCCCCGGTCCATTCTCCAGAGTGCTCCCATTAGAGAATCCCATTAGAGAAGAAGGGTGGTTTATTACTAAGAGGGATAGACTCTACCTACTTGGAGTGGATACTAATAGCTTACTTATTATCTATAGAATAGACTGCTTACTATATAGCTTATTCTTTAGTTCTAAGATACACCGCTTCCTATACCGGGACTCCTCATACCTACTAGGTGGTGCTATAGGACATGGACCTACTCGAACCCCTTAGTAGACCTCTTACTACTTTGGATACTCCAGCGACAATTACGTATTCTATCTTATCTAGGACTCTTCTAGTAGGAATAGACTCTTCTATTAGGTATATCTCTCTATTTAGAAACTAAGCGAAATTGATTGCTTGTAACTTGAAAACAAATAGGGAATTCCCCTTATAAGATGGGCGTAACATAGAAATATTCTAATATACTAGTCATATTTTCATATCTCTAGAATATCTAAGCTATATAACTAGGTTCTCAAATATCTAGATCAACAGATCTAGGAACAGGAACCTCACTAAAAAGCTCTACTCTTCAGCAACACATAGAGGAACACAAAGTTCTCATACTCACGGCTTTCACACTCCTTCCTTTATCTATAGCGTTAGGCTTAGTCCCTCAATCAATACTATCTGTGTACTAGATTAGGAATCAATAGAAGAGCTATAATTAGGATCTCTTACTCTTTATAACAAACTATTGGTCGGTATACATCCATCATATTACTCTCATGCTCCTCAACGTGGATTCTTGATAGTGGTGCTTCATTCAAGACTCTATGTTACTCCTTTCGATCCACTGAAGATACCCCACCTATGCTTAGGCTGACTGCTACAGCAAAAAAACGACTTCATCTACTTATGCTGGGGGATGATGCATCTATATCTTTTGCTGGCTTAGTGTTTCCATTACTGGTTAGTAGGAGACTCCTTAAGCTACTGCTAAGGGTTGTTCCTTTAGCTGCTTACCATTTGCAATTGGTACTTCTGATGATGCTACTGGTGCCAGATCAGTAACTCGCTCTAGATCTAAAGGCTCTATGCCATAGACTGGATCCAGCTTACTAAGCTATTTAGGGGATTAAAAGAAGGATAGATTTATCCGAGATTACCTTCCTTCTCTTTAAGCGGGAAAACAGCCAGCGATTAATCCCATACCTGACAGGCGAGCTAAATAGAAGTCCTCGACCACAGGGAGAGACCTTATTCTTCCCATACATATAAGGTTCTAAGAGTTAGGTCTGATATCCGGGAGATACCTGATTTTATTATTACCTTACATTGAGTGGTTAATAGATAAGGCCTTGACCAACAGAAGATACCATACCTTATTGCTGCCTGGACAGAGATGAGACCACTATACAGACCAGATGATGGCTTTAAGAAGGCCCTTAAGGGTGAGACAATGCCTTGATTCTGGCCTTTACTAGTTTTGGATATTCCCTAAGCTCCTGCCTCCAAGCAGGAGCTTAGCCCATTACCATTCTTGAGTTAGAAAGCGGAAAATAAAACGAACAAGCATACGTGCAGTAAGCTACCAAAGGGAACCCTATCTATATGGCTAACTCCACTGCAGTTATTTGGAATCGATAAACAGAAAACTTTCATGCGGTAATCAGTATCAATAAATAACTCACTATCAATCCAAGCCTTGTAGCGAGCTCCATAGGAGACCAGCTGACTCGTCCTACCCCGCCCGGCTTCACTAGTCCGCCAGGGTGCAAGTATAAGAAATCAATCCCAGCCTTCCTTGTCCTTAAACTGTTCCTTCTTCGACATCTAATCGGCCTTCCTTGAACTCGGCGACACCCTGCTAATTGGTGCCTACCTCCTTTTCCTTCCTAATCGGGGACGGACCTCCTTCCTTCCAATGAGACTGGCTATCCCCACAGGCTGCTATTGGGGACCACAATGACTGACAGTTTCCAGCCAAAGCTTTCCCGGTATCAAATCCAAGTATCCACAAACCGAGTATCCCCGCCCATCCAATGAATCCATCCAATCAGAGAGAACCGTTCTGGGAAGGCAAAATCTAGAAACAAAAGATTATTTTGAGTATCCGCGATGATTACTCACGCACGGACCCAATGAAACTTAGGTATTTCTAAATGAAAATAGCAAATGAGATTGTTTTTTCAATTTGTTCCAACTCAACTTTGGGCCTACTCCAAACGGTGTTGCTTAAGATGGGTATAATTGGATCCATTTGATTAAGGCCCCTTTAAAGGCGCGGTAACTGGCAGGCATTATATATTATAATATCCGTTTTTCTTTTTTTCCCCCCCCGCACGTTCCTTATCGGGAAGAAAACTATATGTTTTCAGTTGTTCGCCTGGTGGACCCACCCCTCGCGGTATATGTTGCCTGTTGCCCATGGACCACCACCAATTCTCGTAATCTGGGGCAGTGTTGTTGGGAACGCCAATTCTCGTAAGATGTGGCAGGTGGAAACGCCCTTCTCATAAGACTAATCAGTTGAGAAAATCCGATCAATCAATGCCTCTTCTGGAAGATGTGGCAGTTGTTGTTGGGAACGCCAATTCTCGTAAGATGTGGGCTGTTGCGGATTGAACTGAATGCGAACTCTACTAAGCGGGACGTTAGATTATCCCTCTATGGAGAGAACTCTATATTATCCCTCTATGGGTACGTGAACTTCAAGTTGAAAGAAAGCTAATTTATATTCTCTTGATGGCACTTATTGGGACGTGAGAAGGGTATGATGGGGATTTGCTACGGGTATTCTGGGTACGAAAGATGGTTAATTAAGGGTACGTGCTATAAGATCAAGTAAGAAGCTCAAATGTTGTTTGGATGTATCGTATTGGGAGTGAGCTGTTCCATCTGTCTTCTTGGGTTTGGGTATGACTGACTCTGTGGAGGAGTCGGGAGTAGGGAGTAAGGGAGTTTGTAGTTGTAGGTTCGAGTAGGCGTTAGGAGTAGGGGATTTTGTCATAGATGGAGTAGTTTATTATCTGTGGATGTGCCCTTTTAGTGGGGCGTGCCATTGGGAATGAGGGGAACGTGAGATGGGTAGTTAATTGGGAGGAGGTGATCTGCGAATGATGGGGCCGTGATATAAGATCCAAGTAAAAAGAGAAATAATTAGCCAGTATGCCCTATTTGGGCCGATGTTGCCTGTGTCCGGTGGACGACCTATCTCATAAGACGTGGCAGTTTTTGTGAGAACGCCTATTTCGGAATCTGAGGCAGGCGGAAACGCCTATTTATTTCATAAGATGTGGCAGTTGTTGGTGGAACGCTGTTTATCGGAAGATGTAATCAGTTCAATCAATCAGTTAACTCAATGAATGCCTCTCCCGGAAGACCTCTGTTCTCGTCCACGCCCCCACACCACGCGTCATTCCAATGGGCCTTCCTTCCTCTCAGAATCAATTCAGTATCGATCAAGATCTATCCAAGCCCAATCCACTTTCCCTTACTAGCAAAACCTTCCCAGCGTGAATGAAACTATGTGTCTGGCGCATGATCATAAAAAGGGTGCTGCATCATATGTAACGCATTGTCATTCATTCCTTCAATCCAATTGATGTAGTAACTCCTGTTCGTCTACATAAGCGGAGGACCGTGTGTTCCGTATGCGTAAGTGAGTCTGAGTGAGGTCAAAGGTCGAGGAGAAAATAGAGGGGGGGTAGAGTTGCGGACTATGGTTTTTCCGTAGAGTTCGAGTTCGAGGGCTTTCATTCGTCCGTCCGTTGGACCACCAGTCTTTAAAGATGTGGGCTATCAATCAATCGATCAATCGATCAATCACTATCCGCACCTCCCGCGCTATACCTGACTAGCCTGCGTATGGCGCATGATCCTAAATGGGTGCATCATATATAATAGCTGTATGAACTCGCTCTTTGTGTGAAATCGCCATGACTAACTACTAACAGGATTATTTGTCCCCGTACCGTGTGTCGTACCGTACCGGGTTCATACCGTCGTGAACCTCGTCCCTTTCCGGGGGTATGGTTAAGTTATCCTCTCGGCCATTGAAGAACTTATTCTCCCTGGTCTGTTGGCGACTTGGAATGGTTGTAGGAAGGAGTTATGGGAATGGGTGCGCTTCAAACTGGGACTACATAACTCACCTCCTTGAATGGGACTACCTGACCCGCCTGAATGACACTACCTGACTTGCGTGAATGAGAAACTACCCGACCTCCCTGACTGAATGGCTCAACCTGACCTCTCCCTGAATGTTTCTCTCTAGTCCCTTTTCCCTGAATGCTCTATGTGTATTGGTGTATGATCCTCAACAACGGGTGAATTGTATAAAACGAGCTGTAGTAACTTGCTCTTCTTTATGTGAAGGTATCGCTTAGCCGTGGTCCCTTGCACATAGCCACCGTGCGTGGTCCCATGCACCTGTTGTTCACAGTACATAGTCCCTTTGCCCCACACCCACGAGCTAGGCGGAAACTAACTCTAGCAACACGTCTAGTCATTCTCTCGTATGTTGATGGGTAACACCTATTATTTCTCACGTATGGTATGATGTGGTCCTTCTCCTCTCGGCCAGTTGTGATGTGGGCCTTCTCTAATATAGGGGTAATATTCCTTCTCTCGTCGTCCGGTGGGAACTTGGAATGGTGGAATTTGGGGGATATGCTCGTATGTAAACAAGCATGGCTCGTCTTCTGGTGGAACATGGGGGTAATGAGAAAGCAAGCAAACGGTGTCAAGGTTATTCATATCCAGGTAGAGCAATAGATATATGGCAATAGAGAGACGTACTTGCCTAACGGATTCAACCAGCAGCTTATTCGGTTTCTCCCAGCCCTCGGTTCATATCCCAGCCCGCGCAGTAACGAGAATCAGCAAGTCATAATTCATCAAGTAATAAAAGCAAGCAGCCTTCAAGTTCATTGTCTCCAGGGAGAGCACAAGATAGAGAAAGGCAAGATACCTTCGGCAAGCAGCAAGTTGTATTTATTAGCATACCCTAAAAGTGTTGAATCCGTACCATACCATACCGTATTGTGCAGGGGAATGTCCTCTCTGCCGGGTATGGATTGATGAAAGGGGGTGAGGTACGAACCCGCTCCCCCGACCAAAGAAGGGGGAGGGCCTTCTCTCGGAAACATGTACTGGGTGAATAAGTTAGGGGAATCAGTGCACCTCACACTGGAACTAAATCATCCGTTCCCTCAGGCCGCACCTTCCGACCAGCAGCAGTATCAGCAGAAGATTCAGATCTCTATTGGTTTAACTCAATCAATCTCGTCTGTTGTAAACATGGCTAATAAATCGATATGCTCATCATATGTAACCAAGCATGGCTCAATGTCTTATCATCTGTTGGGAACATGGGAACATAATCCTCATTCGGTGTATTGATAGGGGAACTAAAGAATTACCTGCCGCTTACCGTCTGGGGGTAAACATTAGACCCCGTCCACCTTAAACACGGGGTTGCAAGTATAGAAACCAAGCAATTCATTTCCTTGCTTGCCTAACGTCTAGGCACCACAGGTTCTATATCTATGGGTTGTACCGGTTTCTTGGGTTTCTAGCATCACGGATTAAACCAGCTTTTATTGGGTTTCTCTGAGCCCTCGGTTCATATCCAAGCCAGCAAGCAGGCGCTTAACCTAAAAGCAAATGATGCCCATCCCGCCAAACATAGGGAAACGTCATGAAATGACAATCTTAATTGGGGAAAATATTACTTTAAATGTTCGGTTGGAAGTATCAAAATAGATTCAAAATCGTGTTTCCATAGAGCGAAGATGTCAATAGAATCACTTTCTTTCGATACTCGGCCTTCTCCCTTCTTCCTTGTGTCTATCTGCCTCACTTTATTCCAGAGACTTCCGACCCATTGGACCTACCGACAGCCGGCTAACAAGCTAGCTTTCAATTCTTCTCACCAGCAAGCAATTGTAGCGAGTCAATCCCCCTAGCAATTGGTGTGAAACGCGTTCAAATGTCATTCTTCAAAAATCGAATTGAACTTGAAACGTAAGTTGGGCTCAGCCTCATATCATTTGAAAAAGAGCCAGAGCGCTAAAATGGTAATCTAATTTATTTCTCCCGGCATACATCCACCTAAATTTCTGCCCTGCCTAACTCCCTCTACGCTTTCTGCCCTGCCTAAGCCTCTTATGCGGCTACTCCTGCCTGATTGGAAGGAATCAACTTAAATGCATGAAATAAGCAATTTGGCTCAAGCAAAAATGGAGTTCGGGACCCATATGAAAATCATAGGACTTGGACCCCCAACCAATAAAGACAAAAGTGTAAATACATATATAATGATATATATCTTTGTATACGAGATTCTTTATCGAGTTCCTTATTCTCGAGATCTAGATGCATGCATTCCTTACAGGTCGATATCAATACCAGCGATCGCGTTCATCCCCCGGTCATCCTCATCCCATAAATCGCAGCAATCCTAGCTTTGTCATCTCGCCTATCCGCTCGTGTGAAAGTCGTGAAATGCCATTATTATGAAATAAAGAAAACGTCACTTTACTTTAAAGTGTACTCGGGGGGGTTTAAAAAAGAGTTGAAAGAAGCTGAAATGGCAATAAAATTGATTTATCTCCATATTTGCGCTGTAAGCACCACCCCGGCTATGATAATAAGTAAATATAACCGTTGGATTATTGATTCCCGAACCTTTCGGCAGGAGACCAGCCCTACCTAAGATTGCCTTTTTGAGGCTCGACAAAAGAAAACCCATGGCTTTACGAAGAAATGCACCGAGAGCTGGTCGAACACAAAGAGGCTGGTCAATAATAATGTTACCCGAGAAATAACGGCCGATACTAGGTAGGGCTATATTTGGTTGTTTGGCGAGATATGAGTTGCCTATCACGTGAAGATGAGGGAATGATGGCTTGCTTTTATCTACTCGCCGGGAGTATGGAAGGAAGGTTTTATTTAGAAAGATTGGAATTTAATATAGTTTCTCTATATTTGGTAGGCAGGCGGACGGGATAGAATTGATTTGAGGTTGAGCGGGCAGCTGCTTTCTCCCTTTTAGCTGGGGTACCCGGGTGGGGTGCTGCATGCAGAGCTTGGTGGAAGCTGCCGGGATTGGGAGCTGGGAGAATGGGAGCTGGAGCTTGATAGATAGGAGCTGGCGGGCGAGAAGAAAGCGAGTGGACGGATGCTATTACTTACGTGCCTCTTGCTCGCTAGATTCAGAGATTTTTAAAATTGGGAGATATCGGCTGGGACTTATTAAAGCTTATAGATGATACCCAATAGTTGGAGATTGATGCTTGCCCGTAGAGAGAGATCTTATTTACGCTAAACATATGATATAAACTCAAGGCCACAGTCCCACCTACCTGAGATATTTGATCTTTTCAGCGAACCGAAAGAAAGCTGCGAACCAACAGCCCCGGGACCCCCCCCTGCCAACCAGAGCCCTGGGGAACAAGCGGACCGGAACGAATCAGCCCACCACAACATTCCAACTGGTGATGCTTCAACGTGTGCTTCAACTAGCATATCCAGTACCAGAGACAGCAGCAGAGCACCTAGTTTATCTTAATCCAGTAAAAGAAACATCCCATCTACCCCCATCTCGCCCCGGATCTCTTCCAGTTCAATACCCTGCAAATCGAGACCCCATGCCTTTTTACCTCGCTCACCCATAATCCGTTGACCCACCAAAGGTAGCGGCAGTTAGACATTGAGATGCAAATATGGAAGTAGTTCCATATCCATATCCGTTGTAAGCAGCATATATTCCGGATCGAAAGCCATAGCCTATAACTTTCCATAAGTATATTCACCATAGGCATCAAAAGATAGGTTCGTTCCCATCGTTCACACCTAAAGACGTTGAGCCATGTTGTTTACTTACAAGCATATCGATATTGAGCCTTGTTACCAACAGACGAGATTTCAACACCCCGTTCAATATCACACCCATACCCGAGAAGAGACAAAAGTACCCATCATGCATGCATGAGATGACCAGATAGATCGATTATATCGTGAGAAATACATGGGTGATCAGATAATCATATACGAGGCTCCATGTAAAGCAAGTTGGGTATACTTCAATAAGGCATTGATAGAAGGTTGAAGATAAGGCCTCATGAGTAGCATAATAAGGCACTGGGAAAGAGAGTGAGGTCTTCTTCTCTTTGAGGGTAAGGGTGAGGACCCTCTCTTTTTTCCCTCCCCTCAAAGGCCTTACTATAGGCCCTATCGACCTTATAAATGAATAAGTAGATAAGGAAGGGAGATCCTATAAACCTTATATATTACTCAGATAAAGCCCCGGGATGAATATTTCTGAGATTACTGAAAGAATAAAAAGAGGGAAATCCCATTTCGATAGAAATACCTATTCAACCATTCCATTCATTCCCTAAACCTATAATATATTCATTATCCCGTTCCATCACTACCATTTTTTTTGTAAGGACTAGCCCAAAAGAAATTATTGGGTCATCCTTTGAGGAGTTATTTCTTATAACTGTTCCCAGCCCCTCCCTTTCCCTTCCTTCTATCTTCCACAGAGGTTAGCCCGAAGAGGTTAGCCCTCCTTCCTTCTCATTCTAATTAACTGCCTCATGAACTGCTATTGGTAGTATGGTATGCTTCATGAACTGCTATTGGTAGTGGTTTGAGGTATTGACCTGAACTGCCATATTTGAGGTATTGACCAATATTGCTAGAATCGGGGCTACTTAATAATAGCAGAATGAAGAAGAAATAGCAGAATTAAGAATAGGAATAGTAAACTGCTGGATAAGTCCGACATTTTAAACATATAAGTCCGATTCCTGATGACGACAAGGCCCACAGAGCAGATAAAGGATGGAGGCAACGCGAATCCTAAGGCATGGATTCCTCTAATGAGGCAGTAACCGAATCAATACCTGCTAAGCCACTTCTTTAGGGGGTCCCGGAATGACGACAACCCTTATCTATACTAGATATACTATACGTCCCGTTACCTCTCGCTAACACTCTAGAAGTAAAAAAGAATGGAAGTAACAAAGCTGTGAGACGACCTTGTGAGACGACCTTGTGAGACGACCTATGGAACCCACAATCCCGGGAACTCCTCCGAAGTCTGGCTCTGGCCTGAAGTAAAAAAGAATGGATAGAAGTAAGACTGGGCAGATCAAGGATGGAGGCAACAATGCATGACCGTTGGATGAATCTCCTTGTCCTTACTTACCCGGGAACTTTGGCAGGCTGGCGTAATTACATATAAAAATATTGGATTGGAGCGACGTCAATGCAAGTAATAAGGCAAGTCATATAACTCATTATAGAAGTGAATGTAGGTGTGTCTTGGCCTTGGATGTAGAACGGCTAGAAGTACTGAAAAGAGAAGGGTAAGAGAAGCACATGAATATGTCGAAGGAATTCTCATGGCACCTATAGTGAAGGAACCTTGAGCTACAGATCTCTAGTCATAAGAAGGAATGTAGGTGAATTAATGCCCCATAAGAATGTAGGTGTCCTCCCAAGAATGTAGGTGAATTCGGCTTCATTCAGAAAGTAGGTTTCCTGTCGCTGAAAGTAATAAGTAAGGTCCCTGCGCTGAAAGTAATAAGGATGTAGCTAACCCTTTCAAAGAATGTACTTAAAGGGTTCAAGCTCAACCTTTATGAAATCGAAGTTGCCCTACTATTATTTAATATGGTTCCCCGATACCAGAACTGGAGGAGCGAGCAGTTGGTGAACCAAACCCCAACCCAGCGTCACACGTTCCCCCTCCATCCACCTTGGACTCTTCCCGGAATGAAAAGCTCGGAGCCGAGCCAGGAATGGCCGAAGTGGACACCCACCACTCCCGGTTAGAGAGGCCCTCTTTAATACATTCAGGAAAGATGTTCACAAGAGCTAAAGACACTCGTTCTACCGCGGTAAAACCCTATATTATTTAATAAGCGGCCCGGTTCACTTCACCAAATAAGGGGTCTTGGGCGGAGACCCGCTGCTTACTGCTTATTGATAGGCAGGGCTCACGTATTATCAGCTAGCTCGCTCGCACCAGCCCCTACTATTATTATTATTATTTAAGGCGCCCTCCTACTATTATAATAAGGCTTTCTTATATAAGTAATTCGTGCACGCCCTTCTCGATAATATTGAACCAGCAGGGATCTACCACGATAATGAAACGATACAGCTTGGGTGCATCAAGGCCTTATATGAGCACTCCTCAACCCGCCTTAAATAATAGAAGCTAGATCGATGCCGGTCAACCCAGCCCCAGGCAGTAAGTGGTCCTGGTCAACCCAGCTAGTCAAACAAGCCCAGTTTCTACCCTATCAACCGCTAAGCCAACTCAGGATGGCCTTAATTTCCCCTTCTTTCCCGTCTCGTCTTATTTCGGTAACTAGAGAGAGAATAAGGCCAAGGGAACCTCAATAGTGTAAGTACACAACTCCATACTTTTATATGGTCCTTAGACTCTTAATTGGCCGAAAACTCCTTCCTGTTACTTATTTCCTTGGCTTGGCTAGTTATCGAAATGAGAAACGTTTTTATTACATTATAGAAACAATTATTGCCAATTACCTATGTGAAAGTTGAGTTAGCGTGTCAAAGTAAAGTAGGGATAACCGTCGTTGATAGGTTCTGTGCTTTCAACCGCATTCTTAATAGTGTTGCACAACTGAGCAGTGAGTTGTTCATCTTCCAAGATATCTGAGAACAAATGCAGCCAAAGGTCGGTGAATTTGACCGAATTACCAGAGGGTTCCCGATCTGCTAAGGGTCTTTTGAAGGTGTTGTAGTACTGTTGTCTCTGGTCCCATGATGGTTCCACAACAGGAGGAGTCGACGAACCGGCCATATCCTTAAACATATCCACTCCTTGGTGGAAGTACTCCTTCTGTTTAACTGGATCCATCTTCGGAGGTCTTGGTCTGTCTTTCTTAATTGTATCTCTTGGTGAAGTCCCGGTATATTCTCCTGTTCGAGCTCCTCCTCTGGTCACAACATTTCTATTTTTCCCTTGGGCATTCATCTTCTGTCTAACTTCCGAATTTATAAGATTAGTACCCTGCTATCGATTGTGATCTTCCCACTTAGCAATCAGATCAGGGCAATCTTCGGTTGCATGGGCATTTACTTGACAATGAGTACACCAAGGCTTTCTAGGTAGTTTACAATCTCTATCCAAATGGCCTGCTTCATCACAGTTGTAACACCTAGAGGGTCCTCTTCCTCTCGTATGACCTCCTCTGAAACCTCCTCCACCTCTTCCACGAGTTGTGGCATATCCTTGGTGCCCTTCCGCTACTCGGAAGGCAGACTTATCCAGCCTATCTGCAAGAGCGTCTAATGCTCAGTATCTGTTAGTATCATGTGTAGACGATCCACATAACTCATAGTACAAAGTATTAGGTACGTAATAGTCTTTCTACAAAACAAGACAATGTCGGGAAGCGTGGTTTTGGTAGGCATTCAGATACTCAATTCAGATACTCAGAGACGCGTGGAAATAGCTTTAGCGGGGTTGACTGATTGATGGAACTGACTTACTGAGACCGAACTGACTTGGAAGGGAGGAGAAGCAGGCGTAAATAACTATTAGGCTAGGCGTAAATTACTATTCAGACAGGAAGAAAAGTGGGCGAAATCACATTATAGAAGGAACCCACCGAATCAATCCCTGCCGGCCACCACGCGGGATAGGAGAAAACACATTATAGAAGCAGGAACTCACCGAATCAATCTGTGTATGGTGGAGGATGGTGGAAAGGGAGGCGCTGACTATTTTCACCTCCTGTTTCTGAGCCTATTTGCTGTCTCTAATTCCTTTTTCTTATCGTAAGGCACTGACGAACATTGTAAGTAAGGCACTTACTCTCGAACGGAAGGATCTTAAACTACTAGCTTTCGAACTGAAACGGGTGCTGCTTCACTGGCACCATAAACTGGCGCATTCACTGATTCCGGGTAAACAAAGTAAACTAGCTCTACTTCCTATGCTTCTGATGGATGGGCTTCTGGTCTTATCACATTCGTGTTGGTAGCAGCAGCTAGTTCTGACTAGTCTTACCTCGGGGCTGCTCTTATAGGCTGTGCTTGGATGGAGGTTGGCGATTGGCTGTCCTGCTTTCTATTGCTATGGGCTTTTCTTCCGCCTATAGTGGTCCTAAGAACCAGCTTACACTTCATACCTTGGGTCGCTTAGCCTGTGTTTCTCACGCTTAGCCTGTTTGGCGCTATGCTGAACATACATGGCTTTCGTATGACATATGACTCTCGATCTGGCTATGGTAATGGGATCTTTGCCTCTGATACTGGCTGTGCTCCTGCCTTTGCTTCATCGACTGGATCAAGCACCCGTCACTAAAGCATAGGTTGGGTTCGGGGGATTCACCAAAATGGATTTAGGGATCGGGATTAACAATCAATTTATCGTTCTGACGGACCGGGACGAAACAGCTCATTTCTCCTTACCTTACGATAAGATCTGCGATTTCTTTGTTCGTAACGAAATGAACGGGGCGGGGAAATATGGATCAATCGGATTCGTAACTGAATAAGTGAAGTAGCTCAAGATAATTGTAGCTACTTTTGGTAATTGTATTCAATCAATATGGGCGGGATCGAATCCTTTTTCATTATGAATCGATAGTTTTTGTTCCGTTTTCTATGCATTGAGGTTTTCTCTCTTTACTGCCAGCATGAATCGAGGTTTTCACCTTGTCCAGCAGGTCTTGGTTCGGTGTTACTCATGAGTGTAAGGAGGGGTCGGGGTGGTTACCATTGGGATTGTGTTCCGGTGTGTTCCCACTGAGAAGGTGTGTTCCCGCCCGGCTCTAGTCCAAAAGAAGACCACAATCAATAGTTATTGTTCCGTTATAAAGGAAGTCTATTTGGTATATTAGCGTATTATATACGTAATAATGCTTTATGCTTTAACAAGCCGTTTGTTCATTTCGACCAACTCCGAGCTGCTATTATATATGTAATTACGCTTTCTTTATTTATGGGCTGGTAATTCTCTATCTATAATTACGACTCCTAATCGATCGCATAATATCATATACAAAGAAAGAGAAAACACCACTCCATCTCCATCCCG
>Ga0316215_1000085_pt1 | contig 15824 bp, 16 predicted proteins | sample NRE5metagenome_FD_207796 | JGI IMG/M metagenome (GOLD analysis project Ga0316215, IMG submission 207796) | Spruce roots microbial communities from Maridalen valley, Oslo, Norway - NRE5 | ecosystem: Host-associated > Plants > Roots > Unclassified | place: Norway: Oslo | collected 2017-09-15
CTTCTTTCCCGCCCACTGATAGATCGTCGTTCGTTTCCTACACATCCGGCGCACAAACAAACAAAACGGCGGAGAAAGACAACCGAAGGGCAGATATCATTCGTTGTTTCTCTGCTCAAGCCCCTCTAACCCGGGATACATTCATTTCGTTCTGTACTGTTCGTCGGGAATTGATCCTGTTCGAGCACGGGAAAAGGCAATCTCATTCACCAATTTCATTTCGTCCTTGGCTCAGCGGCGATGCATTTCAAATCTCACGCACGATCCTGCCCGCTTTTTCCCACTCGGGCCGGCTGGAGTTCATCTAGGGAGAGGCTTACCCAGCTTCCTTCGTGTATACATCGCCCGGTTGGAGTCAGCTATCAGGCTTGCCTGGCTTTCTTGATTGGCCGGAGAAGGTCCCGGTCTCATTCCTTATGAAAGAAAGTCAATGGCGAATACTCGTCCCCTCTTGTTCCCGCTATTGAAACCTATAATCTGTAGATAGATGTGAAGTGTCCGTCCATGTCGCGGTTATGGCGCTTGGATTGGTGCAATGAGATTCCTGTCAAGAGGGAAACCCAGAAAGAAGCCGTATCCCTTTATATTATCTTCATCGCAACTGGACAGAGTGGGTGGGTTAGGGTCCTCGCCCCTGCATTCTCTTCACGGCCAGATGTCTCCCAGTTGTCCGTCCGTTTGATGGATGACGGAAGTGTACCATGTCGAATCCATCAAATTATGTTTAGTAATCGGCTAGCCCTCCATCTTAGAACCGGAATGAAGGGAGGAATATTATGAATAATGATGCAGTTCATCATTCGGGAAGATCCGGCTGGAAGAACCACCCGGTAAGATAAGAGGCTCGAAATAGGCATGGATATGGGAATGATAGATTATAGTAAGGTAAGGACCCCCTATTTCCGAAAACTCCTCCCTCCAACCGGCCCCCTCCAACTCTCTGAAAACCAATACCGCCGACTTGGGAATGAATAGAGATCATAGGGACGGGGAATCCATTCGAGCCAAGCTTTGTTGGCCCTTTCTTCCCCTCAAAGCCAATTCGATCGATATTATATTATATATGATTCAGTGGTTTTCAATTTGCAATCTTATCTATATCTATTTCTTTATTTCTATTTCCATTATAGATGTTTCAATGGTTTGCGCCATCGCCGCCCCTCTCTTTATCAAAGAGGCCGAGTTCCCTCCGAGTGAGAATCATCACTTGGACCTTAGAGCAGTAAGGCCTGGTTGTGATTCTCATTTATTTAAGATATTCCCCTATTTCTGCCGCTAAAGAGTAGTAAGTCTTTCGGCCCTACCTTTCACCGGCACAGGTGGGTACCTTATATATGTAATTACGCTCTTCTTTCTCTTAAGTAATGACTCGGCCAAGTAAGCCAAAGAAACTATAGCCTATTAGTAAGTAAGTAAGAATAATAGATGGCAGGACCTTGCGCTATGCTTTTGACTTACCTACCTGAGTGAGCTATGCGACCTTACCTGAGCGCAGGGACCTTACCTTCGCTATGCTCAGTCAGGTAAGTGATCTCCTCGTGCACCTTCGCTATGCTTAGTTCATAACCTACACACACAAATTACCTACACAGATTACCCGTAACCTTGAATAAATGAAAAGGGTATTTATCGGAACATCACAGCCTGCACTTTATCGCGTGAAAAACTTAACAGGCCGGCCGCCATAGTAAGGCTCCAGCTTCGTTCGATCACCACTTTCCCTTACCCCTCCCTGAGCTGTAGAGCTAACCCCGATAACCCAGTAATAGGATCACGAAATAAGCAATGAAAGTGGCTAATGAAGAATAAAAAAGTGCCGACAAGTAACAAAACGACGAGTCGAACCGGGAGAAAGCATAGATAAAGGTAATGCCATAAGCTTGGTTCTTAATTGTGTTCAGACATGGTACACTTGGAATAAGGTAACCCGGGTATTTCACACTGCGAACTACCTCAGTAGAAACTGGACTTGTTGGACTAACTGGACTGGGGTTTGGGGTGACTTGGACTTGAAAGTGGCACGCTAGTAGCACATAATTGATGCACGAAGGCAATAGTCTTCTGTGTGTGCTACTTGTATCCACATCCATCCCTATAGGAGATGCCATTCGTTGGGTGTGTATTCCACTGAATACCCTGTAGTGGCGACGGGGGGAAGTGATCTTACCTGCCTGCCTGAGGAGGGAGCATATAGGGTTTGGGAAGATATTACTCTATATCTTCCCCCGGCAAAGCCGCATTGAAGGCTCTGCTCAGGTTATCCCGCCCTTGGGGCAAGGAATAAATCTAGGGCCTTTCAGGACCAGGTAAGGCCGGCGCAGGACCTACCTGATAAGACCTTTCACCTTCTTATCGATCGAAGGATTGACCTGAAAAGGCCCACTCCCCATTTTCTGCCTTGCCTCTAGCTTTGAGGGGAATAAAAGGACTTGCCTGGGTTGACGGGTGAAAGATAGCAGGGCTGATGAGCTTGAGATAAGGTATTATAAGGTAGAAATTGGGCGTGTCTTACTAGCTGGGTTGATCAGGACTGGGTTTACCTTTCCCGTAGCTCGCCTTACCTTCGCAGAGCTCTTTGATCTTCTATCCCTCCCTCAAATGGGTTGGGTGGGAGAAATAGCGAAAGTAAAGGGTTACCAATGCAATGAGCAAAGGGAGGGTTAACAACCACCTTGCCATCAATCGTATCCCCGATGAATGGGACTTAATCATCGACTAGATTGGGAATTGAATCGTAAACAGACTATAGCTCCCGATTAGGCAAGGATGCTGCGGCCCTTACTTACTTACAGGTGTGTTGGTTTGGCACGATATGGTTTTATTTACATTAGATTGATTGAGATAGAGCGGTTTAACCTATCTTATATAGCCTGATGAATTATGGGTCTGCCATGTGCTTACTGATTCATGGTATTAGGTCCCTTCACTAGGATGATGCGCCAGCTGTGGCCTGATTCGCCTATCCCTGCCGGTGCTCCACCTTCTGGATAGGGAGGCAAAAGCAATGGAAAGGGTATGAACTATAAAAACACCAGCAATGGAGCACAGGAAGCAGTTTTTCACCACCTCCCCTTGTGTCCCTTACTGTCCCGAGTTCCCTTGGTCCAGCAGATCCCGTAGTGGAGTCCCTAGATCCTGAACCAGTTTACCTGGAATCAGTGAATGTGCCTGAAGATCCCGTTGTTAATCCATCCGTAGCAAAGACAGGGGTTTCTTCAGCAGCGGGAGAGGTAGGAAAGGCGTAGCCCCTAAACCCTGCGCCAGTGCGAGTTTCATATCCTCTAAGTGCAGATCAAGTTCCGGGACCAGCACTTCGTAAAGATCCAGACCCAGATCCCGAGCCATAGCCCATAGCATCTCTTCCATTTAGAGAGCCATAACCAAAAGTGGGTTACCTGGTTTATCCCATCAAAGAATCCGTTTACCCATGACCTATTGACCAAATGGTTGCAGCACACATTGCATCTGATCTTGTTTAACCACCAGCACCCGCAGATGTCGGAGCAGATCCTCTAGGCACGGAACCTCCGGGTTTAGATCCTCCTTATTAGATTGGTGATTGCAGCATTGGATGGGTAGCATCGACATCGGGGCACAGCTCTCATTGAAATCCTTACTTCAGGCACGGTTTCGAAATTGCTGCGTATATATGGATCTCACTTGGAATGCTAGGAGTGATGGTCGCCCCTGCATCGCAAGGTAGTTGGTTGTTGGTCTTGGAAGGGTTGGCTTATGAGAGAATAAAGCCAGGCAAGAAGAGTAATGGTTTCATGCGAAGGCGATATAGGCGATATAGATAGGGAAGATAGCTAGGCAGATACTGATTGAGGAGCCGGGAAGCAGGGGAGCAGGAGAAGCATCCAAGCCTAAGAAAGAAAAGACATAAAGTATGAAGGGGAGCAGGAGCCGGGAAGCAGTTAAGCCATTTAGCATTTGTTTAACCAGTAGATTCGATGTGATCCAGTAGAGTAGTTGTTTCACCAGTCCAGATAGATGGGGAAGACAGCTTGGCAGATGAGATAGGTTGAAAGCTCGTGAATTAAGGTTGGAAGCTAAGGTTGGAATCGTATCGTATCGTGTTGGAATGGTTTCGCGTCTAACCTTGCCCCAGAAATCAAATCCATCTTTACGGGACTTCGTATTCCATGGCCTCTCCTCTCTTTACCAGTAGTACTCGAGTCTTAACGGGACTTCGGGGATTGATATATTTTATTATAATACGATGCGCCACTTTATGCCAAAATCCACTTATTGGGAGTGAGTGAGACCATCATACCGCCTTCTTAGATTACGGATTACGAGGGTCGTTGTGATATTTGCTTTACTTACGTAATTTTCGGTATACATAATGTGGTCTATTTTCCACCTCACGTATTTGAGTCACTTCCTTCCTCTTTTTTCCGCTCACGAAGGTTATTCCTTGATCTTGAGGAAGTAGTTCGAAAACTGACCTGATCGATCCGGGAGTCATTCCTCATACTGACCTGATCGAGAAAGGAGTAACTCTAATACTTGCCTTATTGATTAATGAATTTTATATGTAATTTTGCTTTAGCCAACAATGCACAATTATATATGTAATTATGCCTTTATTCCCCTCAAACCTAACCCAAGGAAGAATTATAAGGCCGACCTCCTCAACCTGTGAGTCTAAAGAGGGCCAACCTCCTCAAGAAAGGAATTAGAAGGCGGATCTCCTCGATCAATGAGTCATTGGAAGACTTGCCTCATCAACCGGGGAGTCCTTACTTATGAGATTTAGCCCGGCCCTATTAGTTAAGATATTTGTGGACGGGAGAGGGGAGGCTCCTACTATTGACTATTTTCTTTTGTCTATATGTGATCTCTTTTATTCATTTTAAATTCCCTCCTATTTATTCCGAGAAGATAGGAGTGCTTCTCTGTGACAAATAGATTTTCCCCTCGATTTTCTTGCGAGAATCTCTTTTTGATCTACGTAAAAACGTTTAAATCCCTCGTATTTATTTCGAGATTGACTATTTTCTTTTGTCTATTGGTTCCACATCCCTTTAATAAAATACCTTAAGGAGAAACCAGACCTTTAACTTCACTTAGTGGAGAAGGAATGGAACGAAGAAGATCCCGATTCAATATCTGCCCCCGGTTCTTAGATAGCTCAGTTGGCAGTGCATACATAAGTAAGATCTCCCGATAAGGATTGACCCGTTCGCCCGAAGGATTGGCAGGGTCAACCTAGTTGGCTAGATAGATTGATCTCGATTGCCCGCCTGCTGTGTGCCTTGCCCCTCCGGTTGATCTGTTTCCGATGCTGTGTCTCCGCCTCCTACTCTAACTGTTGTTGCTACACCTTTTAGCTTCGCCATCCAGAAGGATAGGTATGTTCCACCAAAACATAGCCCGGCTAGATAGGGCGGGGACTAACCCCAAAGGCGCTAAGGATTGATTGACCCGGGCCCACCTTACCACTAGGAGATAAATGGATGTATTTTCATTCTCACTATTGAATGAAGGGATTTGCTCCAAGGGGGATAGGGATTGGCTTGCAAGATAGAATAGGATGGGATGGATTTACTGCTCGTTGGTCTCTTCCGATCAAGAGATAGGTTGGCACCAGTCAATAGGCTTGATCAATACGGCGGACGATAGGGTTGGTTCGATGGAATAATCTTTTCCTTCTGCTGCTCTACTTGGATTTGCTGTTGCTGCTATGCCCACCATCTATAAATATTAAACTGCCTAGAATGATAAAGAAGCTTGCCTGCCCCCTTCCCTCCCTATACTATCTATGAAGCAGCACTGCAACTTGTTGCTGCAACCTAAAACTATAAGTATAGTCTAAGTGCAGCAGAGTATTGCTGATGCTTATGCTATAGCTATAGCGCCCGGTAACTAGGGGTTGGACTTGACTTGGGGTGGTTTTCAGGACGCATGGAGTTGGCTTTCGAGTGGTCGAGTTTCGAGTTAAGGACTTGATTGAAGGGCGGGGGAGCTTGGAAACTGAGATTTATTCATTCGGGGCATGGTGAGCTATAAAGATAGCAAAGAGAATAGCTATACAGAGCTCCTCTACTGTCTTCTCATATAAAATACGCTTTATTACCGGCATGCATACAGCGTTGAAACTTATCGAATGGTAGTTGCTTGCTTGAAAGAAGGGAAGGGCCCGAAAAGAATAGCTAAAGGGAGGGGCAGCGGAGCAGTATGGGCATCTTCGATGTCTCGGCAACCTACGTTGTTTTTTCCCCCCATATCTATTTCGATTTCGAAGAAGGGGTTTCTTCTGGAAAAGCCCGCCCAGACGGGAAAGATTCGAGGTCAACGGGGAGAAATGGGAACATCCTCCATAAAGGCCTCGTCCAAGCGCCAGGTCTTGCTCCCGTCCCGGGAAAGCTCCTATTCTATTCCATTATTGCCCCGTGAGAGCATCTGATCCATGGCCTATATATATATGTCGAGTTGAGATCTATGTCGAGTAACGTCAACTCATCGATTGGACGGAAGAAAAGGGAGGGATTCTTACTTCTTATCGATGGATCAAGAACATGTGATGAGATAGCCAGCTACCTACGGGTCGGGTTTCAGGACCCTTGCTTCACTAAACTAAAGGTCCATCCCCGAGCGATTCGAGCAAACACTACTTCCATCTCCATACGCTGCATCCCCGGTCGATCGATGTAGGGTCGGGAGAGAAGGCTTTCCAGGACGGAGCCGAGTGCCATGCCATTAGTTAGGCCCGCAGGTCACCGTTGTCGCAATGTATTCCATGTCTGTTCCTCAATTCGATAGTTTGTCGTAATATAGATTTCATTGTGGTGAGGCCCTATCTATAAAGATATATATCTATCGATAAATAGATTCAGACCTGAATCAAGGAATCGATGAATAGGGAAGGGAAGCATCGTAGTGGCGTCTGCTGATCATCCCAGGCCCTCAATCGAATGCCGATTTCTCCCCATCTCGCTCGATCCTGGCGGGAGATCCAATACCCCTTATTGATTGATCGAATAGGGGCTGATGCTCCTGCTCATCATTCCCACTGCAAGGATCCTACTTTAACCCCTTTCCACCCGCCCAGTCCTACTTTCATCCCCCCCGGCACGTAGGCCCCCCCTTTGATTCAAGTAGAGCGGCGCCGAACAGAAGAAGGAAGGCAATCGTGATCAAAAGCAAGTGGAGATTCAAGCGTCTAAAGGAAGTTCCCTAATTTCAGAGGCGTGGGAGAGAAGCTCCTTCCATGGAAGCTGTATCTTGCTTGGATCCGCTTGATAATACAACGTATGTAGGCCGAGTTGAGACAAAAGATAGTGGACGAAACACGGACATGTGAGATTGCGTAGTTGGATCCCCCTTCAAATTGCTTAGGTGATCTGGTCTTATCGATATCAACGAGCGAGTCTTCAATCTACTACCTCTAATTTACAAGTAAGGCAAGACAGATTAGAAGTTAGAAGGCGGAACAAGAGAGTTCTTAACCGTTCCAACATACTTCCTGAACTTACTCGATCCGCTCACTTATCCGATCTATACCGCTCACTTATCCGATCTATACCGCTTACTTATCATTGAAACCACGAGCCAAGATCGATATGATCTTACCCGCCCCCCTAACCATTATAATTGCTTTTGGTCGGAACAAGAATACCTTTCTTTCAAGTAGATCTTCTCGATAAATGAATGAAGTAGATCTTCTCAATAAATGAATGCCTCCATTCCATCCATATAAATGAATGCCTCCATTCCATCCATATGCCATGAATATAAAGAGATTATACGAATGAAAATGGTAATTTTGTATTTATATGTATATATAGGATCACTTTCATGCATGTTGGATCTTAACTGCGCCAGCTCCCGATGTAGTCGATTTAGTAGTTTTCAATCAATAAATTCCAAGCAGTAGAGAAGGAAAGAGTCAGTCTTTTCATTCTAAGAATGGAAATTTTCATGTTCTATTTATACGTATATCTAGAATAACCGTTATGCATGTTGGAGGTATTCACTGCGCCGGCCAATGTCGAAGCTTTAGTAGACTTTGAATTGGCTCAACTATGGAATTCTCGCCCATTCTTTCTTCTTTCCTTCAACGGGGTTCGTCGAAATGCCCGAAATATGGGGCCAGAAATTGCAGAAGAGGCAGAGGATATTCATTCTCAGTGGCAGGCTGAATGGATGGGGAAGGAGCGGATCAGCCCCCGCCCGCTATGCTATCTATGCTTAAAGGTTTCAAGTTCTAGCCAGGGAAGGTGAGGAGCGAAGCCTATTCAAAGTTAATGACCCGAAAAGCAAGTTTGGTCAGGGTATAAAAAGTAGAATCTTAAAGGTTGGGTGGCTCAAGAAGTTGTTCCGGTCAATTCGAAAAACCTTCTGAAATCGTGTTTTTCTAAAGCGAACCTTTGTTTGTCAGGGTTCGGAGTCATATTCATCCACTGGGGTTGATAACTTGCATTTTTCTATAGGTAAATCGATGCCCTGCCAGTTAGTTTTGGTCGAACCAAGAAGCCATGCCGGTTCGTCTCGTCTGTGAATGAAAAAAACCTCTCCCATACGGTCGAGCGGCTCCTATCCTCGCCCCTCACCCTCGTACCTCAGGAGAGCGCCTCCGGTCCTTATTACATGCAGTTTTTTCTATATGAAACCCTCGGTTATGGGGTGTCGGAGAATCATCCATCCGGGGTATCAAACTCACATTTTTCTTTAGGTAACTGGCTCAAATCGCTTAGCGGAGCTGCAGTTGAAGGTAATTAATTCAATAACTGACTGGCGCTACCTAAGACGTAGGAGTTCCTAGTGTGTTCGTTCGCCCGCCCGAAATACGGGTAAGGTGGTATCATGCTATTCTATGCTATGCTATGCCATGCCGGGTCTCTAGCAGTCCCTCCTGAGCGCTTCATTCAGGAAGTGGTATAGGGTAAGAGTTCTAGGTCTTCCAGTGGATAGGTTGGTATGGTAACGCATAATCGGTAAGGGCAAGGGTGAAAGGGCGAATGACTAGATGCATGCCTCTCCATCCATCCATACGAAGCATTCTTAGCTGATGCACATGAAAAGTATGCTAGGGTAAGTTGTTTGTATGAACCCGTCCTGATACCTGCTTCTGCTTCTAAGAGAAGGGTGGTTAATAGCGGTACCTCTTAAGCGCTTCATTCAGGAAGTGTTCTAGGGATATAGCTCTTAAGGTGTACAGGTAGTTCGTAAACACATACATAAGGGGGGGGGTAAGGTTGTTGTATCATGCCTGCCATGCCATTCATTCTGCTCGGGTAGCTGTACCGTACCTTGCCTAAGCGCTTAATTCCTCCAAGTGTTCTAGGGCATATGTTAGTAAACACTTCAGTAAGGGGATAAGGTTGTGTCATGCCATCAATGCCATGCTATTCCGCCCGATTCTTTCTCTAGTTGCTGTACCGTAGTCCCTCCCTAAGCGCTTGATTAATCCAAGTGATATAGGGGACTAGGTCTTGGGCAGGTATTTCTCACATAAGTAAGGTCTAAGGGGAAAGGAAGGGGTTGTTTCATGCCTGCCATGCTATTCTGCTCAGGTCTATAGCTTAGCTGTACCGTACTTGCCTCCCTAAGCGCTTCTTCTTCATTCATCCAATTAGAGGTAGTTAGTAAACACTTCAGCAGTATGTTTCATGCCATGCCATCCCGCCCAGAGAATAGAAGGGTTCCTAGCGATACCTCCTAAGCGCCTCATGAATCCAAATAGTCTAGGTCTATAGGTGGGCAGGCTGTAAGAGTAAAGCAGCATAGTAAAGGGTAAATAGTATAAGGTTGTAAGTGCTTCAAGAACCTCCTATTCCTGGTTTAAGCAAGTGTTGTTGGGTGCATACAGTAAGTGGAAAGTCTGGGTTTGGTTGATCCCGTCCGGAAAGAGAAGTCGGATAGCAGTCCCAACTAAGCAATTAATGAAGCAAGTGTCTAGGGCAGGTAGGTCTAGGTCTTCCGATGGGTAGGTTGTATGATACCAAAGGAAAGGTCGGGGGTGAAAGGGTTAATAGCATGTATCCTCTACGTATTTCTGGCTGAATCAAGGCACGGAGTGGAATCCATCCATGCAATCTATTCCATAACGGTTGGGTAAGGGGGTGAAGGTGGTTAGGTGGTTCAGGCACTAAAAGTAAAGGCAAGTCTGCATATGCTCTCCTAGCGCTCGCTGTCTGTAACCCACTAAGCATTGATGAGGCAAATGTCTAGGGCTGGTATAGGTAGTTGGTAAGCGGTAAAAGGGTAAGAAGGATCGTAGAGAAGATGCCTCCCTCAATGCACTTATTAATGGGTAAGGGTCCGGCACAAAGGGAATATTCTGTAAGGTTGAAACCTTCTAGTCGGGCCTCTATACCAGGGTATGTATGTCATTCCTCTCCGAACATTGTCTGGCTAGAATCAAAAATGAAGATGTCTGACCTCAACCTAGTTATAACTGTAATTCTCAGTCAAGTATGGGTTATAATGGGATGGGTACGGGTCTGGCACAAAGGGAAGGTTCTGTAAGGATGGATGAAACCTTGTCCTCCTTTCTGGGTATGTAAGTCTCTGCTCTCCGAACATTCTTCGGCTAGTATCAAACATTCAGGGGACGGACGGGGTCCGCCTAAACCTTGTTGGACCAGATGGGGATGGCCTAAACGTTTCTCCAGGATGTATGTCTCAACTTGTTCGAATACGTCGGGCAAACTTCAATTTTTCTAAAGAATTGCCCCAACAATCGCCCAAGATTCGGTTCTAAATAAGATCCTGAAATGACGTACATAAAGAATTGCCCCACCATATAAAACTAAAGGTGAGAGGCATTTCTCTTATTTCCAGACTGATTCAAGTTCGGCGAGAATAGTCTAGATTTTGGCAATAAATAGAGCCTTCCCTGACCTGATCTTCCTTGCCAGGCCTGACTATCCAATCTAAAAAGAAGGTTTATCAAGCCCGACCCGATATGACATATCTAAATCTCAAAGGTGTTATTGAGAAATAATGCATATCATATAAAGGCCCGCCGATCTAAACCGACTTCGTTCAACTGCGTGCTTCAATATTAAGGCACCAGGTTGGGGGGCAGGGCAGGCACCCAGGTTGGGGGTTGGTCCGGTCGATCCCACCCAAAAAACCCTCGAAACGGGCTTTTAATAAATCAAAGATTGAGTTTGGGGGTTCATAAGGAGGTTGTTATGCCCATCTGAAACTGTAACCCGGTTGGTGGGGATGGCAAGTAGGCTTCATAAAGGTAAATAGCAAAGGTCTAAGTGCTAACCCACCCAAGCGAGCCCGAAACCCCAATGTAAGGTTCTTTCATTACTAAGGCAGTTCTGACAATCCAACGATCAAAGAATCCAAGACTGACTGTGAGTGTCCAACCAAAAGAGTAGTCCTGTAGGCTGGCTTCTTCAAAAGGTAATAGAATGAATGGTCTAAGTCATTCCCCCCATGTGCTGACCCCCATTCGATCTCATAAGTTCTGGCTGAATCCATAAGTTCCCACGCCACGATCCCCCCACTTCCTGTGCCACCCACCCCAATATTCAAGCAAGCGAGCGCTTCCTTCCTTCCATCCAAGATAGTCTGGGGCTGTAGTTCATGCATATAATTGGGCAGTCATAAGTGAAACCGGTCAAAGACAATGTGAATCTAATAAGTTCTGTAGTTCCTAAATGAAAGAAGGGAGTTCCGCCGAGGATCCAACGGCTGGATGTCTATCCAAGAAATGTTGTAGGGATCTAAAATGAATACCGGTCTAAGTGCGGTACCCCATCAAATCTCATAAGTTTTGGGAGTATTTACTAAATGAAAGAAGGCAGTTCTGAGGATCCCATGCACCCACCCACGGTTGTTCCTGTGCGAGAAACTTAAATTAATCCAATCTAGTAAGCGCTTCAAAAGTAAATACAAATCTTTAAGTGCCCACCCAATTCAAGCTCGCTCGTACAATAAATCTCTGGAGTATTATGGCAGTAATTCATGAATAGGCGCGGAGCGATCCGACGATCCGATCCCACATGGTAGCTGTCAATCAAAGTGACATTCATTAATCCAGTAGGCTGAGGAAAGCAAGACAACTCACTGCAATTATTCCCCAAGCCAATAGATAAGATCTAATAAGTTTGGCATTCATCAAAAGGTAAGTTCTGACGATGCAACGAAAGGTGGTTCCTTTCCTTTTCAACCCATTCCACTTCCTGTAATAAAGTAGGCATAGAAAGGGTAAATAGTCCTGTTCGAAGTGCTCACTCCCATCCATGTTCGAACACATTTTTTTCCAAATAGGCTCTTGGCGACCGGGTTTTGTCTCCGGTTAGAAAGAATAGTCCCATATCAGACTAAAGGTGAGGTTCTCAAGAATATGAATCCAAAGGGTGAGGTTCTCCACAATCTAATCCAAAAGTTGAGGAACGGAGTTAATAAGTTCCAAGAAGTTCCGAATAGTACGTAACGTATCAATTCACTCTCAGATGAAACTGAAGCTGCTGCTACTGCCTGCTACGTTCTAATCAATATTATTTATCACATGCCACTACCCCCTATAAAGGAAGGAGTGCTGCTACCCTTGCTCGCCTCCTTTCCCTCTGGTTAGGCTTCAGAACAACAAGAAAGACCGCGGCTCTAGTAAGCAATGGCTACTGTTCCCGTAGCGCGGATATATAAACTAACTGGCAAAGTAATGCCCATGACTCGCTGTGAGAGTGTAGGCGGGATGGCGGCTATGTATGTCTGTTCTTTCCAGCCAGTAAGCACACGCACGCATGAATTCCCTCTATCAGTGAGTGTAGGCGGGACGGGTGGGTATCACGCATGACCCATTATGCCGTGGCGGATATATCCGTAACGGGAACTGATACTTATACTTATACTGAGCGGGTATGCAGTGGCGGATCCGCAATTGAATTTGAAACAGCCTCTGCTTCAATTCGTTTGTGATGAAACTGCGGTCCACTAGTTATGGATCTAGAGACTCTGACTCTTCAACCGGTGCCCAGATGCTACTTACCGACCTAGCTTACCCCGCTTCTGATGATGGGTGATCAACGGCCTATGCCTCTACAGGTGCTATCTAGGCTTCGATGGGGCTTCCCCTGTAAGAATTAAAAAATGGAATTGCCTGACCTACCTCTATTTCATTCCGATTTCCATGATCCAAGCCTGAGATCATTCCGGGATGAATTATATATGTAATTACGCTATCGAAGATAAGTGGCTGCTATTCCAACAGACACAACTCCATAGATGTTGATTACCGTACATCTCTTTTCTTCCCTCAATTACCTTCTCCTGACCTTCTCCTTGACCTTGACTTTTAGGGCTTAATTTTTAATGCCGATTTTAGGGAGGGTCCTTTACTTTTAGGGAGGGTGCAGAAATGGGGGAAATAGCTGGTGCGTTCGAGTGGTGTCTTCTCTTATCTCTCTAGTTACTTTATTATACGTAATTACATATATAATAGCAGCTTCTCTGCACGATTCATTTCAGTGAATTGGATGATGGAAGAACCAGGCATGCTTTACTATTTATAATGGCCTTGCCCTTTGATTATCTGCCTAAGACTGATAGGTAGGAAGCATATCCCGATCGTGCTCCTTCCTGCCTGACCGAACCCCCAATCCCCAACCAAATGGAACCTAACTAAATAGGCCCCCCTTTCCCATCGATCCCTTCGGGTTCCCCCATGAAAGGAGAAATGAATAGGCCTACCCTTAACGTGAAAACGCCCTGGCAGCAAGCATAATATCGTATACATCATATCTCGAGACAATCTCCCATGCTTTCCGTTGGTAAACGAAGAACCGACCACCCGAAGCCCTATATCTTCTTTCTCCCTATACCTTGACTACTCGTACGAGAGTCTATTTCTGGATAGATCTAATATAGGAAAGGGAAAAAATAGAACCAGAGAAATGATGCCCCAACCGGATAAATCCACTTATTCCACACAATTCTTCCGGTTATGCCTGATCTTCCTCACTTCCCATATTTCCCCATGCCGTGATGGAGTACCTAGGATCAGCAGAATTCCCAAACCACGGAACCAACTGGTTCCACACCAACAAAGGGGGAAGCCCCGCAACGACCCCAACAGTTTGGAAGAGATTTCGGGAAGAGGTTTTAGCACCGGTGTATCCCATATGTACCCCAGTTTATTCGAAGTATCCCAGTGGTGTGACGCCGCCGACTTACTGGGGAGGAAGAAGAAAATCACTTATATATCCCGTTTCGGAGAAATAAGTGGCTCACGGAGAATGGAGAGAAACATCCCATATCTGATTCCGAAGTATTCATATAGCACTTATCCCAATCCTCTATCTGGATGGAGGATTACTTGTTGGGATAACATAATGCTAATCCATGTTTTACACGGCCAAGTGAACATCGTTTGTTAAGTCGTTAAGTTTGGAAGAGCCAGACCGTTTCTGTCTTTATTTGTTCGATCGATAAGGGCGGGCGAAGCGTGGAATGCGAGTTGGCGGTGTAAAACGATGGATTGCACTGCGTGCTTCAAGGATGCTATCTACAACGAAGGAAGTAACTTCGGTGAAAGATGCCAAAAGTGATGCTGTTGGAAAACATGATTCCAGTAGCATGCCTCAATCTGTTCTAGTTGCAAGAGATAAAATAGGCCACTGGGGATAAGCCTTCATTGAAGTACAAGCCCCGGAAAGCCACAGGACCAAATGAGGCAGACGATCATAAAGAAACTGAAAACATATACTGTGAAGGAAGGAGTTTCAGATTTTTTCATTTGCTTCAGAGGATACAATTGCTGGTGTTTTACTACAGAAAAATGAACAAGGTTTAGCCCATAGCATTTATGAACAAAAGCCTGATAGAAGCTGAATGAAATTACACATTAATAGAAAAACAGGCATATGCTTTGGTTCAAGCACTGAAGCATTTCCGAGGAGATGTGGGATATTCCCGGGTAGTTGCTTATGTGCCTCACGCAGCAATAAAGGAGATTTTGGTGTAGCAGGATCCAGTCAGAAGGAAAGTCATAAGGCCACATCTTCCATACCGCAATAGGCCAGTGAAAATAATATAGCTAGAGAGAAACCCGTAATGAGGCGAGGAGTGGTCCCTTCACTCCGTTGTAACCCTGCGAACCAACAACCGATTAGCTATGAATGTCTCATCCCTAAATCCTGAGACAGGCAGATTCTGCCTATTCTTCCCAGCGCAGGCACTTCTCTTTCTGAGCTCTGTCCATCTATTCTTCCGAGCTCGGCCTTTCTTTTTATGCGTTCCTGTCTCTCTCTTGTGCTTGCCTAGCGTGTTTCCTGAAGGTTGGGTCGCTTTTGTTTCGAGCCAGATCGCACCTGTAAGAGCCCACCTTTACAGAGCTTACCTAGCGAGGACATCATTCTTCCCTGAGAGCACCTACCTTAGCCTCAATCTTTCGATCCTTCAGGCGGGCAAGCAAATCTATATATGTTATTTCGAACGCGAGTCATTCCTTGGGTGCTTGGGGGCAATAACGAAACGAGGGGACACGTTCAGGTTATACCTTTCCCTTTATCAGTGAGGGGAAAGACTCGGGGCACTATGTATTTATTTGCATCTTCCAATAAGGTTATACCAACATTACTTTATAGACCCAACCGTAATTACCCACATAGATAGATCTAGAGAGGCATCTAGCGTCCAAAAAAAAAAAGACTATAAAAAACACACGCCCTTTTGACAAGAGGAAACAATCCTTTCCACGACCTCCTTGCCCAGCTAAGCTTAAGAAATCTCCACAATATGAAGATTGATCTTTCCCGGACAAGGTGGCGCAGGAGAAAGAGTAGGAATGGAACCGCCCTAGCCTACAAGATCACTAACTATTGGAACTATGGGAGTAGCTAAACCTAACGCGG
>Ga0316215_1000086_pt1 | contig 15792 bp, 11 predicted proteins | sample NRE5metagenome_FD_207796 | JGI IMG/M metagenome (GOLD analysis project Ga0316215, IMG submission 207796) | Spruce roots microbial communities from Maridalen valley, Oslo, Norway - NRE5 | ecosystem: Host-associated > Plants > Roots > Unclassified | place: Norway: Oslo | collected 2017-09-15
TATCTCTCTCACTCAATGAACCTTATCTGGACTCTTCTCATGATTTGAAGGGAAAAAAAGATCGGGTGCATTATATTACTGTTCATTCGTGTGTCGCTATCACCCCCCACCCAAGAACCTTATTCATTTTTAAGCTTTGATTGGGACTACTCTCTCGAGCATTTCGACGACAACAGAATGGATTATGTATTTATATCTTCGCAGGCAGAAGCCAGACCTTCCTCCATACGAGAAGAGGGAGAAGACCCCTATGTGGATTTCGTGATCTCTCTCCCAATCCACATAGGGGTCTTGAGCTGGTGTGCGATGGTCCGAGATCGACCATCGACCGGATATCGGGGAAGAATAGATAGACTCTATATCTCTTCGATACTACCTCCAGCGAAGAGTGACTATCATAACCTGTCCGAAGCTGAGTCACTTTACTTAGCCCCCAAGTTTTGTCCGAATTGGAAGTAGAATAGGACTGACTACCTCCTTCCTTTCTCTTACGAATCTGTATCCACTGCAGAGAGATTCCATTTGGATTCCATGAGTCTCCTGGATAACCTGGAGTACGATCTGGAGTTCGCCTATCAGGCGCATTGCAAGCATTGCGCCCAGACAGGTGAACCTCGCGAACGGAATCAATATATATATATTAAAGGCCATACTCCTCGTCGATTCGATCCTTAGGCATCAAATCCGGAAACGTCCCTTCAAATCTGACTGACGGAGACCGAAGAGTGAAACAAGCAGTCGCGTCGGGATATATATATATATATATATAGTATATAGTATAGAAGGCCGTTTTCTTTCACTTCCCTATCGATCGCTAACTCCCATGCTTTTGTCCATTTTCGCCATTATTGCTAGCTATTTAATAAAAAGGAGCGAGCAAAGACAAGTCCTTCGATCTATCTCGCTCGGGAGCAAGAAGTACAGGAAGGAGATGAAATAAAAGTCTTTATGAGAAACCATGCTCATGCATAACTACAGACACTACTAAACTTGACTTTAGACGTAATAAGAAAGAACTAAAGCTACTAGCGATTTCTGGCTGTCGCAACCGGCTTCCCGACCACAACATCATGGAAGATGGTAGATACCAACCCTCTCATATAAGTATGGGTTGGTCGTCTTTATTTATGTATGATGCTGTGACCCGAATGATGCGTGGTCAGCCTATCCGAACCTCTTCTCAGTACAAAATCCGGATTAGCTTTTGAGATCATTTTCTCAGCAGACTTCGTGGTAGAACGGATCTTCCCAAGAGCAACTGGAATTGCTTATCAGAACCTTGTATGCATTGGTTCTACCCCAGTGCTACTTGATAAGCTTCCAGATCAAGGGAGCTGGACAGGGAAAATCCGGGTATTCTGTGGGTCCCTCCATCCATACCATCCATGAAAAGGCCTACAACCCCAAGCAAGGGCTGAAGGGAAAAAATGTTATGGGCCAGCCTGGAAGCAAAACAATTACGTTCAGGATCCTCATACAAGGAAGACCAACCGAAATATTGTTGGTCCATTATCATTGATAATGACTTGCAGAGGAAGTCCCCGATAGATAATTGTGACACAAGCCTTGTGAGTATTATGAATATAAGATTCCTAAAATGTGACCGTCTCTAATTGAGCTAGAGCATAAGACTGTAGGTACAGCCAACGCCCAGGAAAGTATCTCTCCGAAAGGGGAGAAGGGGTCCTTTTATACCTTCATTCATTTGAAAATAATATTCGGATCGGATAAGAGCGAACCTATTCATGATTCCAGCCGGCAGGACCAGGGAAAGAAGAAATCAATAATGTCACATATCTTAGGAGCGAGATTAGTTCCCAATGAACAAGTAAGAATCGCCCCAACCGAAATTGGTGGAATTGGACCTAAAGAAGCCACTCAGGTTCGTTATCGATTAGGTATAAGTGAGAACATAAAGGTGAATGAGTCAACTAAGTATCAGATCGACCAAATTGAACGAATAATAGGTCAAGATCATGTTGTTCATTGGGAATTGAAAAGGGGAAAACGAGCAGACATCGAACGATTAATTCCTATTTCTTGTTATCGTGGAATTCGTCATCAAGATGGATTGCCCTTACGCGGTCAACGAACTCATACTAATGCTAGGACTTGTCGCAAATTCGGAATAGTTCCGATCGGAGCAAAAAGAAAGAATGATGGCGATCCATCGCACGCAAACAAATATGAAGGTTCTCAATATTTCTTCCCCTCTTCCTCACCCATATGATGAGTGAGCGTTAACACCCTTGTAGTCGCTCGACCATAAGGGAGAGGAACAAGGGAATAGGGCTTTTTCATATAATAAATTCCTATACTTGACGGGTGAGCAAACCACCTATCTTGATTTCCCTACGGAACTGAATTCCAGGGCCTTGACTTTCACTCCTTTCCTACTTGAGATAGATCTTATCCTGACTTGACTGCCAATCCGCTTGAACACTGAACTGACTTACTAAACTACTCATAATAGGTGAGTGGGCTCTCCCCTTTCTCCGTTCTGTAGAAATGGAATCTCAGGTTGAACTGAACTTATTCAATGGATTGTGGGTCAGTCAAGTAACGAGGAATGCCAGTAGGAGTTTCCGTCCCTGCTGTCCGTAGTGAACGTGAACCTTGAAAGCAGTCTAGGAGCGAATTCGGTAGGAGCTGCTTGCCCAGTCAGAAAGCTAGGCTCCGTCGAAGGAGAAAGATCGAATCTCAGGCCAATAAGCTACGAAACGAATTAGACAATGGGTGATGCGAATCCTTCTCAATATAAATTATATATGAATTGGTCCGGTCAAGTAAAGAAATGAAAGGCAGGTAGGTCTATTCTTAGCACTTCGCAGTGGGGGATTCTAATTTATCGTATTGGGGCTCCTCGGCGGGATAGGTAATAGTGGTAACTAGAATCTAATACGTGTGACCCAGAAGATCCTGGTGGTACCAAGAATACTTCATAAGGTAGTAGGTTAGGTTAAAGAAAGGGATTTATCGTAAGAGTGCCTTCTAAAGATTCAAAAAGCAAGTGTTAAGAATCTCCTGGCAATGTCTGACGTCCAACAAGAGGCTATTTAATGGACCATAATCAAGAAGCTATCTGGCAGTTCAACGATATAAGCTAACGGGAAACTCTCTTTCGGCTAATGGACCCATCCATCCATGTCATCCAGCAGCAATCGTGAAAGCATGGGGACGAGGGAAGCTCAAAAAGGTCCTCGTTGAATCGATCATCCAGCCGTGTTTCATCAGTTCTGGCTGTCTAGAATAAAGAAGTTCCAAGGATCTCCGTTAAAGGTTCTGGGAGTAATTCATTAATAGGGCAGTTCCACGATATCTGTCTAAAGTTCCCACCCGGGATCTCCGCTAAAGTTCTGGCTGTCTAGAATCAATCAAAGAAGGCAGTTCCGACGATCCAACACCACAACAACAACTGAGCTTTCAACTGCAGGGGTAATGAGATGATCTACGAAAGCGCTAAATGGGCTATTTTTCTTATTCAGAATGGGGATTGTAATACCTTTCAACTTTCATTCGATGTCAAAAGACAGGATGGAAACACTTAAGTAAAGGGAAGGGGTAGTAGGTTATAAGGTGAATATAGACTAGTGCCGTACCTACTCTTTCTGGCTGAAGCAATAGGTGATCAGTAGGGTAAGGTCTCTAGGTGGGCAGATAATAAGTAAACACATAAGTAAGGTATAAGGGTAAGAACGTTGTATCATGCATACGATGCCAGCCATTCAATCAATCAATCAATCTGCTCAGGTCTATAGCTTAGCTGTCCCATACTTGCCTAAGCGCTTCTGAATTCATCCAATTGGTATAGGGCAAGTAGGGAAACACATCCATAAGTAAGGTAGAAGGAAGGGGTTGTTTAATGCCATCAATGCTATGCCATTCATTCTAGCTGTAACACCGTACCTTGCCTGAGCGCTTCATTCAGTAGTGAGGGATCTAGTTCTAGGTCTTCCGGTGGACAGGGAACACATTTATAAGTAATAGGGAAGGGTGAGGTTGGTATCATGCTCTGCTATCAATGCCATGCCATTAACTCTGCTCGGGTTCATAGCGATATCTGCTAAGTGCTTTATTCAGTAAGTGGTCTAGTGCATATAGTTCGTAAACACTTAAGTAAGGGTTATACGGGTAAGGTGATTAAATGCCATAAAAGGCAATCCACGCTATTCCGCCTGGTTCTCTAGCTGCTGTACGTACCTCCTCCCGAAGCAATTCAATTTATCAAAGTGGTATAAGTTCTGTAATTAAGTAATAAAGGTAAGAGTGAGGTAGTATGAACCCGTCGTCCTGATACCAGCTGATGCTGTTGCTTCTAAGAGAAGGTTTTTTAATAGCGGCGGTCCCTCCAAAACGCCTCATGAATCCAAGTGGTGTAGAGAAATAGTTCTCTAGGTGGGCAGGTATATAGCGCATAAGTACGGGGAAGGGTTCGGCACTACGTGATCCAGTCCTTCTAAGAGGGTTCCTAGCTCTCCCTATAAAGCGCTTTATTAAGTAAGTGTGATCTGATCAAAGATCTACTAGCGATGTAGTCTGAAGCCCGTCAAACAAAAGGCTTATTTCTGATTGATATAATCCAGCAAGTCGTGCCATCCATAATCGGGGTAGCAAGCAAGGGGAGCAGTCCTTGGCTACTCAACCATCCAGCTGTGCCCTCGCAATCCTTCCTGCCATTGATCATAGGGTTAAAGGCTAAAGTCCTGTCCTCGACGACTAAACTCCATCCAGCTCTACTCACTCCTGGGGGTATTGGAAGCTTTTGATCAAGTATAGTTCGGGATGACGTAATTCTAATGGGCAAAAGGTCAACCAACACTTGTCGGTTACTCAACTATCCTGCCTGCAATGCCGCCATGCCTTCCAGCCAGCCATATCGTCGATCGGGCATGGGCATCAACCACTCATCGTTCGGCGAATTTACTTTCCATCCATTTCTCTGAAGTGTTGGGGAGAGAGGGCATTTCCAGGATCTCGGTGCTTGCTTGACGATCGATCTCTGCCGCTTGTTGGCTGGCTGTAGAGATAGAATCGGGGAGTTCCAGGATCTCAGCATCAGTGCTTGACGATCTCCTCTGCTTCAGTTTGGGCTGTTGATAGAGAAGGCAGTTGGCCCTTCATTGCTTGGCTGTTTAGAGAGAAGCGCTTCATTGGTTGGCTGTTGATAGAGAAGGCAGCCCTTCATTGGTTGGCTGTTTAGAGAGAAGGCAGGTTGACGCGACGCCCTCGGCTTCAGTGTGGGCTGTAGAGAGAATCCAGGCAGTTGACAATCTTTGCATTGAGAGGAAGGCATGCATCGGTTGTTGGCTCCACAGGACACCTCATGGTTCAAGATAATCGAAGACATATGGCAGACAGTGAGTGACGGTTCTAGATCTAAGGTAAGGGAAGATAACGTTCCCGACTCACTACGTGCATTCCTGGTCTAGGGCTACAGATCTACTAGTTCTTGCAGGTGAATCAACTACTGCACATGGATCTGCTACTATCCTATGGGGCTCGCTACAAGGCTTGTATTGATACTGATTGATTGATCAATACTGATTGTCTTCTGAGAGGGGCGCACAGATGGACGAATGAGACTCCCCACATCACCACTGGCCGAGAGAAAAGAGATGCCCCTATTGAGCCACCTTACCCGAGAGAGAGACGCCCCTTCACTCATACCCGAGATAAGAAAAAGAAGTCCTTACCGCCAGAGAAAATATTTCCCACTTCGGATAATATCATATATAATGCACGTTGCCACACCTATTACTTAAGGGGCCTATTTCAAGTGGATCCGCTTATGGCTACCATCTTAAGCACCAACGTTGGGGGCAGGCACAAAATCTTTTGGAACAAATTGAACGACTTATTTGACATTCTTATATAAATAAATCTATTTTATAAATAAATCTATTTTTTATGGGGTCCCAGGCTGGCTCATCAGGCGTACTAAAATGTATTTTTTATTATTCAAATTTGGCATTTACGGAGCGAAGCCGCTTGTCCTTCCTAGGGCAAGGAAGTTTCTCTATAATTAGGATTGAATCAATTGCTGGGCGGGGCTACTCGACTTGGATACTCTACTTGGTTACTTGACTAAGCTACTCTACTTGGTTACTCAGCTTTTATAACAGGCTCGGTTGGGCCGCGCGACTGCGCTACTCCGCTTTGGGCTACTCAAATTGGGCTAATTGAATGGGCATACTCAATGGGACTACTCAATTCCTACAGAGCTGCACCTGACGGAACCATTGTTCCTACAGACATTTCCCATAAGCACCTGTATTAAACAGGAAGGACAGCTGGCCTTCACAACAGCACTACCCCATTTGCCATAGCCGAGCAGAGACTGCTTTACTAACCTTCCTAACAGCAATAACCCATGAGCCAGAGACAGGAGGATCGTATGTGTGTAAACAGTTTAGCATACCACGTGCCCAGGAATGCATACAGGAGTTGATGCAAGAGTTGATGCTTTTACTCAATGGCTTTTACTCCATGGCTTGTCTATGCCAGTCCCCTATGCCAGTCAGCCCATAGTAGATCAGTAAACCGCCATACCCGTTTCAACCTATCCACATGCCACATTCCAACACGGGAAGAAGGTACGGGACGGTATGTTACTGAGGTGAGTCAGTGAGTTAGTCAGGCAGTTAAGATATTGCCCAATAGCACAAAGCCCAGTGTGACCAGTTGGAGGATCCACTATGCCCAGGAAGGTGTAATTCTAAGTTTGTTACCTGTTCGATGTTAATAGTTCGACGTTAACACATGCACAGGATCGGATGTGTTCGTGCTTTACCAGTTGCAGTACGTGACCAGGATAGGAGTTGTTCTATGTGCTGTTCTCGATTTGAAGCAGGTGATTCTCAATGTGTGTTACCTGTTATCGATATCACGTGCCCAGTCAGTGAGTGAGTGTGAGGTTAGTCAGTTAGGTGAGTCAGTGAGTAAGGGCCATTCCCAATAGCCAATACTCGATGCCAGTACTCGATGCCAAGAGTCGATGCACTCGATAGGAGTCGTTCCCGATAGCCGATAGCTGATAGTCAATCCAGGAGTCATAGTTGAGCTAGTTGATGCCAGGAGTCGATCACTCGATGCCAGGATGCCACTTGGCGATCCAAGAGTCGATCACTCGATCCAGGTGTCGATGCACTCGATGCCAGTCATAGCTGGGCTTGGATACTCGGGCTGCTGGGATACTCAGCTACTCGGCTGATCGAATCGGATAATCGAATCGGCTTGGTTACTCCAGCTGGGATACTTGGAGCGGATACCAGTTCTTCAAAACAGACTCATTTGCCATTCTCGGATAATAAAATTGCTCTTTTTCAGGGGTCAAATGGCCCATTACCTATCAGACCTATTCAATTCATTTTCTCTTTACTGAACTATACCCTTTCAGATCTTTTACCTATGATCGTCAGGAATAATTCACTAGATGCCAAGATTAGATCCAAGAGGCGATCCCAGGTGTCAATCCAGGTGTCAATGCCAAGAGTTGATGCACTCTATGCTGGTACTCAATTCAGGTTTTGATGCCGCTAGTCGATCCCAGGAGCCAATGCCTTCTTGTCTGTTTGGGAACCGACGGAGGATGCCTTCTTGTAATTGCTTCTATGTTTGCTGTTATGACGCGCGTGCTCCATGTTCCCGCCGGAAGAGATCAAATTCCACCGTTACATACAGACCCGAGAGAAGAAAAGAAGGACTTACCACCAGAGGATATATGTCCCCACTTTGGATTATCTCATCTATAATAAAGCTTCCCGTCCCGTTGTACCGTTCCTTGTTGGTGGATGTGTGTGGATGTGTAATGTGTTGAGGTTTCAACGGGTATGGCATGTTTTCTCTCCCGGCTATCGGCGGCAATGAGAACTGACTATGAGTGTCACTGACCTTCAAAAAAGCCCAACCACTATCTCCTGGCAATGCTGGGTTTGTTTGTTTGGGCTGACTGGCAGGGGACTGTTCTTATTGGCGATGACCTCCTGGCGACTGTTTCTGGACCAACTCTGGTCCAACCAAACATAGTGCCTATGCGCCCGAGCGGGTAGGCGATCAATAAATCATTATTCCCTTCCCTTCCCTTCCCTTTCCCTATGTTAGGTGAGGCTAAAGGTGATAGGCTAAAGGTTCGAGGTGAAAGACTCATGGCATCTCTGGTGAAAGACTCGTGTATCTCTTTTTGGATCGATCGGTTGGTGGAATCCTAATGGTTGGCATAATCCATCCTCCAGCTCCTAAACATCAATTGGACTACTCTGTTCCTCAAATGAGGAATCAACGTATGTAACGCATCGTCATTGCATGCACTCCAGGTAGGAACCGTTGTTCCGTAGATTCTACTTTGTTCAGCCAGCCGAGTAACTCCCGTTCAGTCTGTGTTGGCTACATGGGGCTTAAAGGCAAAATGGGGCTATTGGTGAACTGGACTTGAGGTGATGAACTGCGGACCACTGACTTCCGATCTTCTGTTGGCCATCAATCAATTGCAAGCAGGACTGGAAGGTTACTACAATACATCTTATATTCCCCGGCCGCTCCTTATGTCCGGGTATCTATCCGTCCTGACTTGATCTAAAAAAAAGATGGGTCTGTCTCTCCTTTCTTTCCTTAATACCTGGCCCATTAATCCAAGCGATCCCATTTCATCCTAGCAATCCCAGCCGGGCATATTGCCTATCCGTGTGAAACGTTGTGAAATGCAACTATTAAGTAAATAAAATGTCACTTATTCTATTTATTCAAGGGTTGTTCGGTTCTCCAAAAAGATAAAAAAGATCGTTTCCAGCGTGCTCAAATGGCCATAGAAAAAGGTTTCTATTTAAATTGCCTAGTCCTAAAACTGCTCTGCCTAACCTTCCTTCTTTCCTTCCTGTCTCGTAGCTCTATGCCCATCCAACCTTTTAATCCAATCACTAGTGGGATAAACCCGGGTATGTCACACTGACGGAAAGCACAGGCCTTGGAGAAATAGAACCCGAAGCAGGATACCGTTGGAATAAATCGGTAAACTCCCCCTCACATACCTCAAACCCCCTCTCCACTCCGCACCCCCGAACTGGAATAAAGAATCTGGAGACCTGGAAACCGGACCCCCGACACTGGACCACCGACCGGGCTTCCCCGCGCACCCACCGATATCAATAATCCCCAACGACCACACACAACAAAGAGAATAACGAGTCAGATAGGTGAGAGCCGCCCCTAGGCAGGAGGAAGAAAGAGAGAACAAAAGAACCACACGCATACAAGCAAGAACGACAAGGGGAGGGAGAACGGGGCAGCGAGAAGGCAGCAGGTAGGGAAGCCAGCAGGTAAGGATGGAGATAGAGATGATGATGAAGTCGAGGCCGAGACTGTATCTCCCCCGTATGCAAGGGAGATAGAGAGAGCTGCGAGCGAAGTGGCCAAGAGAACGCCCAATGTGAACGCAGATCGAAGCTCCTCACCCACAAAGGTTAACCTGACCTTCCCTTCCCTTTGCTCACAGTTAAGTTCAATAGCATAGGTTTAAGCTATTGATCCAATAGAAGCAGCATCGACATAGTTTTCCGAGTGATGCCGGCTGGAAGGCAGATAGACCTTTCAAGTTAATTCACAGTGACATCATGGGTCCAGTAAATGCTGTAACACAAGGAGGGAACCGATTTGTACTTACCTTCATAGATGATCACTCACGGTATATTTGGATATACATGTTGAAGGCTAAGCTAGAGGCGTTGGACAAGTTCAAGGTCGTCGTGGATATTTTATATACACCAACACGATAAGGTGATTCGCCTTAGTAATAGTAAAGGGGAAGCAGACAAAGGAACTAACTATGCCAAAGGTAAATGTGCCTTAGCTTACTAAGACATAGGGGCGACGCAGAAGGAGCGAGAGGGAAAGAAGAGCTTCTATCTATAGAGCTTCTAGGTTTGCTTAGTGATCCCTGAAGAGTCAAAGAAAGAGAGTTTTAGATAGTCATCATTTTCCGAAGTTTGGTACATGTTCCTCTATGGCTCCTACCCGAGTTAACGAGGCTAAAGAATGTGTTTACTGTGTTGTTGTCTATAGTGGTGCCAAGAATAATTCTTTGTAAAGGAAGGCAAGGTAAGGTAAAGGGTTCATAGCATGCCATGCCTCCCCTAGTCTTACTTCCTGGCTTCATCAATGAGTTGGGCTGCACTCAATCTCCTAGGGTAAAGCGGTAAGTGGAAGTCTGACCAAGTTACATGCACGAAAGTAAGATAGGCTGAGGCGTAGCGGTAAATAGCGAAGGTTAAAGTGCCTGAACTTCATAGAGATCTCTTATGGGGGCGTTGGCGATCACTTGACGTAAGTTGCCAGCCGGTTCTTGCCGAGTCTCATCTTTTTTGTTCCCCCGCCCGCGGATGTTCGTTATCTCTGCGCTCAATAGTGAGTTAGAAGAGATCTCGCGACCTGGGAGATAGCATTTATCACTTGACCCGAGGCTCGCTAAAGATCTTGGGAGGCCGGTTTGAACGTATATAGACTCGACTTTCAGGTAAGGGAGGAATAGCGGGGGAGAGATGATGGTTCAAGTCTCGAGCAGTAGACGGGTGGGAGAGAAAAGAATTGATCGAGAGTAACCAGTCTCACTAGCCCCATAAAAACATATTCGGAAAGCGTTAATACGTATATAATTGAATGAACTTATTTGGCTAATAATGCTTTTGTAGATCCATGTCATTGTAGTACTCCTATTCAAAAAGTAATCTGCTTTGATCATTTCAAGGGAGGGGACTAACTCGATCTTAAAGAACAAATGCCCCGCCTACTATCGATATCGAGGAACCGGGTGACACGCTGGAGAGAAACCTCCTGTCGAGTCAGATGCTGTAGAAACCGAGTCAATACCTCTGTCCTTCCCGCAAGCAATCGATTCGATTGAGAGGCCCAACCTTTTTCCCTTCTTTTCCCTCGACACTTTGACAGATATCTTCTCTCTGTGAACAGTGTATCCGGAATCTATCTCACCAGTGATGAAGGTTTGCTTATAGACAAGTTTTTAGTGCTCGGAGTTAAGATTTAGGCATTTATTCGAAGGTGAAATTGAACCAATATGCGACGTCCCAAGTAATGTATGTTGTTTATCCAGCAAAGGTTCCTGCAGCTCGAGTCGAATTGTTCCTTGACCCTAATTTGGCCCCACCCTTCCCCCAATTTATGTACCTACAGAGAGGAGACGTATAAGCATATTAACGTTAGTTAATAATTCTCCAATTTCGAATTAGCTGCATAGGCACCAACCACCTATCCTAGATAGGTTGTATTGGTGTTTCATAATGTGATTTCGGATCGAACATGGATTTATTGAGTTCAAGCTTGTTGTTTCTGATTCATCCCATTTCGATTCCAATTCTGAAGTAGCAATTGGCGCGGCGTGCCCAACCAAGTCAATTCATTCTATGGGCCCTATACCTCCTTAGCATTCCCACCCACGACCTTTTCCCGCTCATCCTTGGGAGTGACGAGAAAGATAGATGTTTCAAACGAGGTATGAAAGTTCGATTAGAGACGGATCTCCTAATCATGCCTGGGAAAGAAGGGATTTATCCACTGACACAGGGCAAGCCGCACCTCAATGTGGTTCCGAGCAAGATAGTAGTGCCTAGTTCCGAAGATAAGGTATGTACTCATTGATATTGATCTCCTACACAATTTGGTTCAGGCCGAGCGGGTATTCATTCAGCTATGAAATAGATGTTCTAGCAAGTGAGTATTGATACGGAAGCAAGCAGCATTGATCCGGTACTACTAGCCCGCCCGATAGCCTCGCGTATCCCATCGATGGAGGAGCGCCAAGCCAAGCATTTCGTTCGGAGGGGTCGTCTGGAGTTGTCGGCACCATCTCTTTCCCTGCTAACAAAACCAGCGCTTCGCCACATGACCGACTCTTTTTTATTAAGGTCCTGGGTTCGAATCCTCTCCTTTCAGTCGAGTGATTAGAATACCTCTCCAAGCGAGGGATTGCCTCACCCCTCCAGTCCCGGGCAATTAAATTATACCATCTTTCTTTTGTTTTTTAAGATCTACCGCCCGAATAAATACGGAAACGTATTTTCAATTTGGTTGGTTCCGATGCCGCGAAATAATTGATGTCAACCCCGGTCTGTCTAAACAGCAATGAGTGATGCCAACCAAATAATCCTGGTGGTGTATCCCTGAATGAAATGAAAGCAATCCCATATCGGCGATTCCTTTTATCCCTGCAAGCAATGAAGCAGGTGGGGTGCCCGCATATTCATCGAATCTAACTAATTGGACAAATAAGCCGCTCGTTCAGGCCTCCCAATTCCCTTCATTCCAAGCTATTGTTTTAAATACTCCTAACTAAAGCAAAGAAAGAAATGAGTGGAGAATGAGCAGAGCAAATATTGAACCAAAGCAAATCGTGTTGGGAGAAGGAGATTCGGAGAAAAAGTGGGCCCGGCACTTTGAGAGGTGGGCCAGATAGTTGAATGGCGGCTTTCCTTGCGCTCCAGCTCACCTCACATTATATACGTAATATGTCCGGTTTTATCTCCTTTCTGTCGAGCGATTCAAATACCTCGCGAGAATGGGGCAGGGGAATAACAAGCGAAAAAGTAGGGTACATAACTAATAGCATAGTTCGGATGTGCAGGTATTCCAATAAGTGGATTTTCCCCCTTTCCACAACTTGTTCACCTCTTTGGGCCAGGGCCGTATGGCTTATGCTTATGATTAGCAAGAGCAGACAACAGCATGAAGGGAGGACTTGGCTTGGTTCACGTTTAAGTTTTCACTATCTCACTTATCAGTCTCTTTATTACTAACGCCTATCGGGGTTAACAAGAAGCCATGAGACCTCTAAAGTGCATAGCATAGCCTAGCAAAGCAACAACCTGAGCTCATGGTGCGTGCGGGGGGTGACCATTGATTCGGGGTGGGTTGCTTGTAAATAGATGAACGGGGATGACAAGGATATTATAATAACTCTAATTCCCCACCAGCCTTTGAATCCGGAGATGTTTGATTTGCGCCCTGTGATAGATGTTTTACCCAAGGAATGCCCGGAACCAGGTTGTGATGCAACTCCTATTTCTTCCGTCCTGGCCTTTCAATGAAGATTTGTTAATGAGGGGATAAGCGCATTTTAGTCGACAGATCTTGACTCGAGCCGGACGAGGGAAGCCTTGAGTCTGGAAACCTCATCAACTGCTTCTTCTAGTGATGCTGCTTAAGCAGATGTTTCATAACCCGCTGCCTTTACCAGGAACCTTTTCGACGGGAGGCGCGGATATTCAAGAATTGTTGAAGCAGAGGCAATACCAGGGAAAGAACCTCCTATCGAGTCCAAGACCTCTATCCCCAAGAATACTGGATATGAAGGAGAAGCGACCCGCCTGAAGGGATATGTTTTCAGTGAAGGAGAGAATAGTCATTGGATGCCTTGCCCTCAACTCCCCTACCACAGTATATCCAGCAGTTATGAATAACCCCGTAACGGATTCAGTTCCAGGTCCAGGTCGAGATCGAGAAGCAGTTCCTTCCATCCATCAGTCGATCGAGTTGACTCGGCACTCCGAAAACCAGTGAGGTCAACCCACTACTATGCCAGTGAAGTTAAGGTCTCCTTTCCTCACTTGTTTCCCATCGGTGCTTTGTTCAGTTCAGTGATTCTCGATTCCTACGGATAAGAAAGACAAGCAAAAGGAGAAGACTAAGCATTACCAGATTCCCCTCCAAGCCTTCCATTAAGAGATGAGAGAGAACCAGCGACTTGCGGAACCAGGAAAAGCAAATGAAAGCCCCTACTATCTATCTGGGGAAAGATTCGTATTGAATGAGGGTAGACTGGAGAAGAAAGGCTAGCTAGGTGATCCTCCACCAATATATCATCTCCGGATTGCGGGGCTAGGGGATCGCTTATGATGATCTGTTTCGTGCTAGTGATTGGAACATTATGATTACCAAGGTTTACCAAGGTTTGCCAAGATCGAGATTGGATTTACAACCCAATTCATGAAGTATTTACTGAGATTAGCGCACTATAGGATCGACTATAGGTAATCAAATCATGTGCCGTTTATGGGATAAATATTAGTGGGATGAACCAAATGGGCACATCCATGCTCGTAAACAATTCGGTATAGAAACAAATGCTCACATGCATGGGAAGCAACTGGATAAAGCTAATGCCGTAGAACACGCTCAATGGCCATTCATAGGGAATAAAAACCTGAGTTTTAGCTATGTACGTGGAGAAATCTCATGGTGTACATGAAGTGGTTGCAGTGATTACAGTAGTGACAAGTCATGGTGCATCGTATTGTGATATGATTCTACTCTTTGTACTGCGTGATGGATAAAGTAAGGGATAAATAGTATTGTTAGGGCATGTAGGGTATGGGTTCTATCTGCTGCTAGCGTACTCGATAGGTGTTAGTAATTACCTCCTGTCTCTATCCCGTCCCTAACAACGTAGGAATAATGGGTCACATAGTAATGAATAATGGGTGTAGATCGAATCTGGGTTTCTACCTTCTACTGCCAAATCATAGGGCGTAACTCCTCATCGTGTAATAATACCTGTAGTTAACCGATCGGCGGATAACTCAATTTTGTTTTTATTTATGTTTGGGGTTAATGACATCGAGTTCGAGTTCGGAGTTAGTAAGGAGGACCGTACTTTCACCTTCTAGAAACTACCGTTACCTGAGTCTTCTGGAAACTTCTTACGTGAATCTTCTGGAAACCTCTTACATGAATCTTCTGGAGAGTTCTGCCCAAAGAAAGAGGTTATGCCCAAGAACAAAGGGAGAGTTTCTCTTACTGACTTGCTCACCAATCCCTCCCCTTGAGCTTACTCGAAAAATATCTTGCCTTAATTTGGTCCTCCCTCTATTTCAAGGTGAAGGAAGATCCTTAATAGCTTACTAGAAGAACTAGTGGCCCTTCCTATTTATCAACCCAGATATAAGGAAAGCCTCCCCGGGTTTCACCGCGAAAATACCCTGATTGCACCACCAATCCACCTGCATATCTTACATATTATTTAAATGGTCATTACTTCATTTAGATAACGAACGAACGTGCATAGCAAGCACTTGTGAATCATGGCGAATAAAGAAGGTAAATACCACAGCTAGAAAAAGTTTGGTTCTCGAGTTGCAGATAACGTTTTTTCGAGTTACGGAACAGAGGATAAAATGTTTATCTAACTAGATAAATAAGCGTTGAACCGACAAAAGAGGGATCCAACCAACAGGAGGAGTAGGAAATGCCTTTCTATCTAGATAATGCGCTATGATCGGAATACAAAGATCTTGATTGCCCACCTTACTACCCTTTTGGAATGAACGATGGACGAACACCCATTGCTTACGGCATGGGCTACTATCATTGCTATAGTTGGCGTGTAGACTACGGGACTGAGTTCCGTATCCGAAGTGGAGAGATAGCACAGTACCCGAAGCGAAGGGATTTGGCAGTACACGTATGTCGAGAATGAAGTCATGGACCTGCATCCGAAGTACAGCCAAGTGGTAAAGTAATGGAGATGGCTCAGCTAATTATGGGGATGGCTCATATCATTACGGGAATGAATCATCTCATCCTGTCGCTTCGCCCGGAAAGCAGAACCGGCGCACTGTGATCGCACCTTGTTCAGAGGTGCGCGGGGTAGTTCGCGCCAATATGTCACTCTCCAATTCGTACTACATACCAACTTGAGGGCAGCACCTCCTTGGTATTGCAAGCATTGCCTCCTCGCTCGTGTTCCCATCCGTGGATCTATAGATTGTGTTCCCATCTGTTGATCTAGAGCTC
>Ga0316215_1000088_pt1 | contig 15428 bp, 13 predicted proteins | sample NRE5metagenome_FD_207796 | JGI IMG/M metagenome (GOLD analysis project Ga0316215, IMG submission 207796) | Spruce roots microbial communities from Maridalen valley, Oslo, Norway - NRE5 | ecosystem: Host-associated > Plants > Roots > Unclassified | place: Norway: Oslo | collected 2017-09-15
ATAATGTATATAATGTTATATATACTTTAGTATCCGGATTGGAGTCAGAGAGAAGAGCTTGCCTGATGAGTTGTTTCTTCTTCTGACCATGGGGAGGGTGCCGCACATATATCATCCCATGACTTGGGATTTCTCCACTTATCTCCAGCCGGCTCATGTGCAATCGCAATTTCTTTAGGGAGAGGAAGCGAAAGCTGGCTCGACCAAAAGTCCAACCGAGGCAGCTCCCACCAACCCAGCTCCAGCCAGAAGTGAAGCGAGAATACCCAGTACAGCCAAACCCAGTGCATCAGACCCCGCTGCTGGACTGGAAAGCCTACTGCTGTCAGACTATGGACCGGACCTACTAGAACAAATGTATATAGCTCAGCGTACCTCTAAATACCTGTAGTGAGGACTCCTAGGATAGCTCTCAGGTTTGCGAACCAAGCCATCAGCCGTTGGATCCATGGAACCCAGATGCACATTATACGTATATCGTCACTCAACTGACCGGGGAGAGGACTAAAACCTCTACTCACCTTACGAGGAAGCCGCGGATGAACCGCATCAACTCCGAAAAGCTAGAAGACGATCCCTTGTGGCCGGGGTCAATCCGGAAATAAGCAAAGAAGCCAACGGAGCCCTTGAGCCAGATTGAGAGCCAATAGTTTAAGGGTCATTACCCGCAGCAGGGATGGAGGCAGATGTTTCGATTCGAGAGCTAGAGCCTGTTACAATGCCAGAAGCAAAGATAGATAAAAAGGTGGGAACAGGAGAAGTAGGAAAGGCATAGGCAATAGGGAAGGCAAAGGCTCCTTACTGCGCTAAATTAATATCTCAATTCATACATTCAAGGACCTCTAATAAATAATATATATATATATATAAGGAGCAGAGTAAGCACAGGTTGGGTGGCTTGATTCGTCTTCTCCTCATGCCGGGATCATAAGAGCATGGGTCCATGCCGTTCGATTGGTATTGTCTCAATCCATATCCCGTAACGTATCCCACGCCTGTTTACCGAGCTTAGGACCTTAAACCAATTGATCTTGATCCAGTTCCAAGTACAGATTCAGATCCTCTCGTTGCTCCATCCAGCAGAGTCCCTAGTAACGGATCCAGTTCCAGGGTCTTTAGTCCCAGATCCATTTGTTGACCCCGAAGCAGTTGAGTCACCATATAGTGAATAAGCAGCAAGGGTAGTAACCTGGGTTGAACCAAACCCCGTTTCACCCCCAGTTTACCAATCCCCGGGTCCAACCACACAAAGATCAAGCATATGGGCGAGCGGGAGCCTTAGACGCTACGTGTTGAGTATGTTAGGGGGCCTTTAAAAGCTAGGACACATGGGTAAGCTTACCCTGGCCTGGGGAGAGTATGGAGAGAGCAAGAGCTTAGCCCGGTTCAGATCCACTGGAGGCAGAGTACCCAGTAGCGAATCCCATTCCAGATGCAGATGCAAAGCCCATTGATGTCGAGGTGGAAGCACTTCGCCCAGATGCGGAGAGAGTAGCCACAAAGGTGGAGTAAGAATACAAGCCAGCAGTTTCATATCCCTTCCTAAAGCCTTTATCTGTTTGCAGTAACGAAGGAACCAGGGATTGCTTATGAGCGAAGCTAAGGACCAGTCTATCGCACTTAGGATGGAAGCATTAGGCCCTTGTGTCTTTTTTTTATGCATACGAAGGATTTATCTTTTCCCCCTTGGGGGAAAAGCAAAGAAGCATCTCAGTGCCATAAAAAGTGAATGGACCAAGTGAAGTTGACCGGGGACTCGTAGCAGCTTACCGAGTTTACCTCTTTCCACTAACATCAGCATAGGTAGCAGAAACGGAAGCAAAGGTAGAAACAACGGAGCCAATTCCACCAGATGCATCCTTCCCTGTTACCAATCCATATCCAATAAAAGAGGAGCAATTTGAAGCCGGCGCTTTGGTTGGTCATTACAAGAGTTTACTACCACGCAGGAGGACCCCACTATTAGATAAATAAAATAAGCACGGGACACCTATTAGGATTAGGTTAAGACGATAAGGAGATAACACACTTGATCACAAAGGAGCAGATAACAAACACACCTCATCGACAACCTTTCAGCATTTAGCCCACAGGGGAAATCAATAATTGAGCCATCAGCGAGAAGGCCCCTAACTCTATTATGCTTTATGAATTCATAGCGTTCGTGATTGGTTAAGGTTCCCCAAGATGAGTATCATTTCGACCTCGATCTCTCTGCGGTCAAGGATCTCGCTTGGGTTGGTGTTAAGCGTCTGGTGTTGGTTCCGAGAATGCAAAAAACTCAATGCCGCGAAACTTCAATCTTTGAGCAAGGTGGGTTGGTTCGGGTGGGGGATATAAAAAATATTTAGGTTTGAGACGTAAAATGGCCTTTCTCTTTCTCATAATTTCCACTTTCATAAGGAGTGACCTCTTGTTGACAGGGACAGCGATGTTCATGATACTATAATCACAGGTTTTTATTTATATGCCCAAAATATGCAAGCTTTCCATCAGTTTAATAACCTCCATGACGTCTTCCACGCATGGGGTTCTTTCTTGGCCAGAGTTATCGTCCCTCAGACTTACCCTTTTCCCGAGTTTATCAGTTGGTTTTCTGAGAATTACGCACCCAGCAAACAAGCAATCATTTCCAAGAAAGGCGTGATTCTTTTTCATCTCAACTCAGAGTCAATTCATCAGATGTTCAGACTAATTATGATGCGGGATATTAAACCCCTAAAGGAATCAAATCTGATGGCATAATGAGCTGTCCCCTGAATCAAAATCTAACCTAATTCAGTCCTACCTCGCTTCTGGTGCCACAGTTCCTGAAAACCCTCCACCTTATCCAACATCCATTTTCCCTGATGCCTCAAGACAGATTCTTACTATGATTTATTCTATATTGGGTTATGATGATGATCAAAAGGTTGATGAAGTAATTTTAGGTTTAATGTTGGCACTGGGTTCCAGTAAAACAGTTCCAGTAATGTTTTATTACTATAAGTTTTTAGCGGACTCAATAAACCTTCAGTTAGTTCAATTTTCTACTACTAGGAGTTTTATATTTAAGTCCTATTTACTTTACTTATTTCTTTTTTCCCAAGTCAATCAGTTTGCTAAATCTGAAGTTACAGGATGAAGTAGGGAATCCCTTGTCTGGTATCCACTGGACTTCCATTGTTAGGAAACAACCCCAAAATGCGGGTTTTGCTGAGTTTGTTAGTAGGTTTATGTCTATTGTAGACTCTGTTATCTATGAAGAGTCACCTCCTAGAATGTTTCCAGAGATGAAAAGATTTGAACCTTTGCAACCAACACCGGATGAAAATGGATGGACTTCACTTACTCGGTCTCTTATGAATTGAATTCGTTCTTCCAGTAATTATTTATATATGTAATAACACTAGAAATCTTTAGAATCTTTGGGACAACTTTGTCCAAGAGGAAACAAGGCGAGAGATAGTTGCACCTAGAGTGGAGATCTAGAATCTAGCCCTCAATGGGAAGGTGAGGAGAGGAGGTGAAAAAGGAGGATTCGGGAGGGGAGGAAGGCTATACTAATGAGGGGAGGAAGGCACTACCGGTTGGAAAGAATAAAAAATTGACCGGTAGGGGGTTCGGGTACCTCTTAAAAGGAGGTCCGGTGGTGCGTGCTGGGTTTCCTTACAGGGGGTGTATAAGGCCGATAGAACGTCCCCTCCTGAAGGTGCCTGCTCCCAGTTAGATTGTTTTATCTGAGCAGTTAGATTGCTGAGCCTCCTGCCCATGTAAATAACGAGGTTCCAACGGAGGAGGAGATCTCTAGTTGAGGCGGGGACCCGAGTTCAATAAAGTAAATTAACTAGTCTGGCTGGGAGGAAGGCTGCATATCTAGCACCGGTGGCTCGGTAAACTATGCTTTCGTTGACTCTACCTACACGGGAAACATATTATATACATAACATGCTCAACACTTTCCCAACGAGTTGACAACCGTAAGGCCAAACAAAATAGAAAGGTTGGAAGGCAAGCAAAAGAAATCTATCCTTGAAAGCCAGTAAGTAAGACTTACCTTAACCCCAAATGAAAAGGTAAAGAAGGAAAGGTTTGGTGTTGGTCCTTCTTAGTGATGCGCTGGTAAATTCTACTCTGATAACCTGGCCTTGCCAACGGTCAATTCCCCCTCTCCGACCACAAAGGTGGTGCCTTATTTCCCATAAATGAAAAAGGCAAAGGTGCCGTAAGGCCGCTCGACCGTAAGGATGCGTAAGCAGGCTCGACCATAAGGGTGAGGGTGAGCCAGCCGAACTCTCGACAACAGGCCCGAAGGGTGAGCTTGCCGAACTCTCGACTTCAGGCCGCCATCGATTTATTGCTCACCTTCCTTAAAAAGAAATTTGATCAATCAATGCCAATCCCGGAAGACCTCTCTTCTATCGAATCGACAGCATCAACTAGCGTCTATTTGGCACTGATCGGCGATGATGTTATCCCGGGTATTGGCTCGCGGTAGCGGTATCGGGACCTACCTACCTCCATGCTGGGGGGATCATACTTGGCATCGAGTCCTGGCAATTGAGAACCACCATCATCGAGTATCATCATCATCGAACCTCCCTCATCGAGTAACCTCATGCATCATCGAGTAACCTCATCATTGAGTAACATCATCATTGAGTAACATCATCACCTCCCGTCCATCCTGGGGATCACGTGAACCTCCCTCCAAGTGCTCCTCCATAGTGCCTCTGACTACCAGCGAGTACCGGCCTCGCCACCTACCTGGGATCGCCTCTTGTATCGACTCTCGGCTGACAGTGACCAGCATTGCCACTCGGCCCGGTCAAAGATTAGGTTTTTTGAGGCGAAACCTTGCCTGAGGAAGGGATTCATCGCTTGCTCTTCCGAGAGCCTATAAGGATAAGCGGCTTCGCACCTTACAAATAAACAAATACGGGCCCCAATCAATCATTCTGTACTTGGCGAGGGAACGCCCAATCAATCATTCTGTACTTCTCGATTGGAATCACCCGTTTGTTCGACCAAAGACGGCCCATTGGACCTTGTTGGAGAGGCAGGCTCCACCAGTCCGCGATCAGTGAATACCCCAAGAATCTGAAGGGTCTAGCAGTAGCGGTATGGGCTTAACTCACCGAGGTTGTGGCTTACTACCAGCACATTATGCAACCTATGTAACCGCTCGTTCGGTCAGCTAATAATCAACCCAACGACAGCCTTTCCTTTCTGCCTGCCTATTCCTGGTTATCAATCAACGGGTGCTGGATCTTTATCTGCATCTGGTAGATCTGGATCGGAAATTGGCAGGAATGTTGGTGATGCAATTGGCTTCGCCTCTGTAGTCTCTGTTCCAACGGGGTATAAATCTCGATCTTAAACTGGTTAATATTGATCTATAATTGGTCAACCGTAATAGGCCCATCCATAATAGGCTCATCGAATGGGTCATTCATACATAGGTGCATGACTAATATAAATGGGACTCGGACTTAAATGGATGCTTAGCAAGGTTATGCGTATGGATTTGTCCTTGTAGGATCTGCTGGAACTGCGTCTCGATCTGCACCTGGGGGATATACCCCTGGAGGAGATGAAATTGGCTATCGAAGAAGGGATGCCGCCAAGGACCAACCACGGACTTCAAGTGTGCCAGACGAGTTGCCTTAAACCCCTTGTAAAGCCTAATTCCAGGTCGGACTAGCAATTATTGGAGGCAGGATATAAGCAGATTGTACTGTGCTAGCATGCTACCACATGTGTGGGATTTTACGCGGGCATAATGGACTGGCAATTGCCACGGGCCTCTCGCTTTTCATCGTAGTATTTTATATGTCTAAATTACGTATATAACCTCTATTCGAGAACCGAAAGCATAGATTTACCTTCCATTCTTCCCTAGCTTGCTTTCTCCCTTTCCCCTATCTCTTCCTGGCAACTCTTCCCTTCTTGATCACCTTGAGAATTAGTTGCTTTCCTCGCTTTTGAATGAACCCGCAAGAGCATTGTCGAAATCCCCCACTATTATGAAACGCATTATAACAATTAGCATCTAGTATATTCAACTAACTAGATGGGCTAAAGGCGGGAAACACCGCCGGAGTTTACCACTGGATCACCGGAGACATCTAGGATAAGCAAATCCTCCTGTCTCCCATCTTGGATAACAACAACTAGCTTCTCTAGGATCTGGAATATGAAACTAGTACGGCGGAAATGAAACGCCTATCTGAGAGAAACACCTTATCCTGCCTAGATCATCAAAGAAGGTCTAGCTCTAGCTGCTCCGCTTGCTATTAAGGAACAACAACGGGATTCTTTCATTATGAAACGCCATGGGGGTGAATGATTACCGGGAAACTCTAACTCTAATTGGCTGGGACATGCGGTTTATTTCATTTAGGTTGGGCTTATCCTTCTATACTTTCTCTTAGTTTGCGACAGGGATTGGATAGCGGGGTTTTCTTTCACGTCCGATCAATTGAACGAAATGATGAATTCAATACATAGTTTGGATCCGCAAGGCACAGCAGCCCTCCTATCGCACAGTGTTTGAATCCAACATTGAAAGGTCCGGGCAGATTGACTTACTTATGGATCAATTTGGGCTTCCCATAATTTCCTCCTAGTTCGGTGCTTTGCTATTATATTAGGAAAGGATATTCTATTAGTCCTATCTACCCACTTCGCGCTAAAGGGATAAACAGTAGAGGCCGTCTTATCAAGCAGTGGATGAAAGCCAGGCCGTCATCATTCGGTTTCGGGTGCGTCGGTTACTACCCCTCCAAACTAGAGTAGTAGGAGTTTGGGAAGATCTGTGAAACTCACTCCTGAAAGCTGTATCCAAATTAGCCCATGAGCGTTCCTACGAAGAGTTAAGTAGTTACCTCCAATCACTAATGAGTGAATCAAAAACCTAATGCTCAATTAGATGAGCCATAACACCATGCATCTCCAATGTGAAGAGCATCCCCATGAATACCATGAAGAACATCATGAACCAATCATGGCATTACGACCATGGTCCAAATCATTAAGAAAAAGCTGCTCGTCCCATCTCCATCAACAACTGCTACATAACGACTGTTGTCCATACCATCATGGAGATAAGATAAAGACAAATACTCATGCTCAACTGCCCGAATCCTAAGCTCTAAAGTCCTTCCCTAATGAAGGAATGAAATGAGAGCTTGACGAAGGCTTCACATATGCTAAAGAATCACTTCCAAGTGGGCCTCACAACCATCGATCCAATCATGCATGGAAGAATCCTGAGTATCCAAGTCCTCCTCATCCATAGAAGGAACCTCAAGTGTCATGTCCTCTCTAATTACACTATGTCCAAGAGGGCGTCGAAGAAAGGTTGGAGAGCCCTACTCAACAACATTTATAGCTCCCAAGAAAAACAACACAACTTCTGGGCTGGGGGGTTGTTTGCCTGGTGAATATTCTTCACCTTTCGTCCCAGATTTGTCTTTGCTAAACCTAAGACCAAGATCACATGCCTCCTAAGCATTCCAAAGGCGATAAAGTCAAAATAGGGAATTTTGCTTTGATCTGTGGGGGGGGGAAGTTGAGATGAAGAGGACGTAAGTGGCGAGTCCTAACCTATAATCACAAGCATGTACACTTAATGTTTGTTTATGCTGGAGGCCTCTGCACATTCTTGACAAGTGCAGATACAAAGGCAAAGGTCTTAGTAAGAATGAACAAGGGACTTCCAAACCAGTCCCTCTAAACCCATGGTCGGGATAACACCCATGGGTGGCTTACTAGGGTTGTGGATGGGAATAGTAAGCAACCCAAGAAAGCAATGTTTCCTTTATAAATCAATGTGCCGGCCCGCCCACCCAGGTAATAAGAAGTTGGGGTTTTTTGATTGGGATTACGTAACAGTGTTTATGGCTCTATAACTGACGAGGATGCTTACTCGAATGCTGTGGGGCAAGGGTTATTGGTTCTTGAAGTTATGGTGGTTCTTAAACTACGGCTCGGTCAACTTCAATGGCGCATCTCTGTTACCGTTACTGGCCACCGGCGCTCTCGATCTTGAATTGGAAGGGCGAGAGGCTAGGACTGGAAGGCTCTGGAGTTGGCTTGAAACCTGTTGGAGAGTTCGGACTCGAACAAGCTATGGAACTAGAAGGGATGCTCATAAGGAAGCTTAAACTGTATTGGATGCTGGTGATGCTGGTAGCTATGCCCTTGCCTTACAGGTACAGGTTCAAGTTTTGACAGGAGCTCGGCAGAGTTCGCCTTCCGTTGGTGCCGTCTCACGTGCGCTGGCAGGGATTTCGATTGGAGTTGAATTGGTTTGATGACTTAGATGACCGTCTTTCTTTCCACCCGGTTCGCCGCTTGCTGTTCTAGATTCGCCTGTCCCTTACGATGCCACTAATTATTAGCACTTATACTTTGTGATATGGGAAACAAGGCATACAGGCTTTCCAAAGCATGTGTTCTAACCGGGTTCAAAGTGTTCCAATCAGTGATGTTCCAGCCCAGCTAGTTACAGATCTATATTCATTTACTTTACGCTGTACCCTATTCATCATTGACCCGAGTAGCCTCCGGGGCAAACCTTATAGAATGGGATATAGAATGGTCGAACTAAACTTAAAAAAACAAGAGGGTATATATAAGGTAAGAGAGATAACGTAAAATATATATAAGGTAATAAAAAGAAATAACGTAATAGATAGAGAAAGAAGGATGCCTAAGGTTAGGCTCAGCTCATCAGTAATTAAGTCTCACCTACCTTAACTAACTCACCTACCTAGCGGCAAGCCCAACTACCACTATCTTGTTTTCCCAACTACTAAAGTCATCTCACCTACCTAGGTGAGTCAAGCCTTGTAACCGTTCCACCCACCTACCTTAACTCACTAGCCTGGTTATTATATCACCCATGAGATAAGACGTTAAATAACAACTTCGTCAAGTAATAGGAGGGGGTACTACTACTACTATCCTTTTATGGGTTCGTTCACTCCTACGTCGTTCACTCACGAAGGAGGGCCCAGGATAGATAAGGAACCCGGTCAACCTGATATCTTACCAGAGCTTTCAGGGTTGGCCCCGAAAAAAGGGAAGATTTACTTGCCATGAGTCATTACTCGAGAAGGGCAGGCAATTAATAAAAAGGGGAGTACTTCATTCCAGAAGGTAAGCGATTGAGGGAAGAATCTGGTCCGTGACAAGAGAGAAAGACAAGCAGTTAGGTTAGGCAAGTTATACCTAGACTGGTAATTTCTCATTGATGAACGACGCCTTGCCATACCTGGTAAATTGAAGAGTGCAACCCTGGCCTTATATAGACTGGTAATTTCTCATTTCAGGATTCCTGGGACGCTGCCCCGGAAGAAACGAATATAAAGAAGCCCCTATAAAATATCGTAATATAAACCAAAGGAGGGCTAGCCTAGCCGGCCCAGCATAGTAAGCCCAACCAATATGAATCCTCACTCCGGCAGATTCAAACCCGCGGGAGATGGGCCTTACGCATAACCTTCCTCCTCGTCCCCGCGTCGCTCTTGAGCCTTGCAAGGTGGTTAGGGTTGCGTATAGAATATAGGGGTGGGGTGCCTTTAGGGAACAGCGAGATCCAGGCGGGGAAGCTAGACCTCACTAGAGGGCGCCTCTAACCCTTGACTAGGCTAGGTGGGACCGCATGGGTGGACCACAAATAACCGGCCGGCATAGCTGGCATTCCATATTCGTGAATTGGGTGGGATTTGTAGAGACGAATTCCATCAGTCGTTGATTGCGTCATTCCTTTTCCACCCCGATCTCCCCTACATTTGTCTGTAAAAGTCAACCCTTATGACATGACCCAAACGGAGCTTTATCCGAGCGAGGCCCCAGACGACTGTTTTGCGTTTTGATTGAGAAAAGCTCTGCGTCAACTAAACCATTTCTAGGGATAGCGCATCCCCTCTTTATCGGTGTAGACTGAATAGTGCCAGACCGGACATCATTAAAAAGTTGACATATTAGTCCGGAGATAGTGGATTCCCTTGCCCCCAACTATTATCCCCCCTAGCTCACATGGAGTATGTTATGCCTGCCAATAGAGATTAGTTAGTGCCCGCGGATATATATGTGTTCCCAATGATTGATAGAGATACTGAGTAGAAGGTTTGGCAAGATCTCCCACTAGCAATAGAGCTTTCTTCTCCGGGAGTAATGGCTGATGTATAACATATATCAACAAATGGATGACTATTATTCCTATTTCCATTCCTTATTATAAATAACTTATAGAGCTGAGCGTAAGTGAAGCTAGTCCAGTCCCTGAGCTTTAGCGAAGAAGCAAGAGTACCCTATCCTCTACCCTACTACTACAAGAGATCTAATCATCGGAGAATCTTACATGAGGTCTAGGTCTGGCATAGGTCTCTGGACACGTACACCTAACTTCCCTCATTTACCTTCCCTCATTTACCGTGTCTACGTTGATCAGTTTTTTTATTGCCACTAGCCCAGCTCGGGACCAAAGTGAGGGAGCTAGACCGTGTTCCTTGGTTTTGGAGAAATAGGTTATTAATAACCCTTTCATGCACCAACCCTCCCCCCTTCAATCAGCCGGGAAAGAAATAAGTCGGGGCGGATAAGTCACTCTCCCCCAGAATTACTTACACTCTCCTTCCTAAAGCATTCTTTCCTTATCTTCCTTCCTACCTCAGTGAATAAGTAATGAAGTTGGCAGGAATAAGGCATGGCAGGGCAGGGAATGCATTCTTCCTGGCTTATAGATATAGAATATAGAAGATCTTCGGTACTACCCATGACATTCTATCACATCACTTATCCACTACCCCCTCCTCACACTTTGATTTGGTACTACCCATTCAATTATAGAGGTAGGGAACTCTAGTTGTTTGCGTTTGAGGAGCGGAGTAGATTAGTTCCCCCGCAGGTATCGAGTCCGTTTTCAGTCCTATCCCAGGTCCCCTACCTCGCTACCTGGGCCCTAGTATCTATAGGGCCTCCCTTGGGCCCGGGTGTATTCCTGCCTGCGTCTGGAGGCTCTGCCTCTGCTCTCTGGTTCTCGGTGTCGTACCTCGATACCTGTCCCTATAGGAGTAGGTCTGTGTGTGTGTATTATTAGGGCTGCGATCGTAGATATGGGGAACTACGTTGGGGTCCTCCTGAGTCCCCTATCTATACTCTACTCGTATAGCGGCTGCTGTTCAACTACTTGGATGTTACATCATTAGTGAAGCAAAGAATATTCTTTCATCACTGGCTCACTGCCCTAGAAAGGTAGGGCTATTACCTCCCTTCCACCTATCCCATCACCGAAGCAAACGGATCAGCAACGAAAGGAGCGAAACCAGTATCTAAAAACCATAAGACAGGCCAGGCCCCCGGACCCCTGCCCTAGGTCCAGTTCCGAATGGAGTTGACTGAGTCTCACCTTTCACCATCAACCACCTAATAGCATTCCATAGGTCTCAATTTTCTGTACGTAGATCAATGTACACGCTTCCCATTCGAGAAGAAAGGGCAGCTATAGCAGAGTAAACAAAGGCAAAGGCTTATCTAGCACCTAAGGTAGCTGCAGTTGTTTCACCCGTGAAAGATCCGTTAGTTGCAGTGCCTGCTGGAGATTCATAAGATATAATTCCATAGCTCTTAGCCGCGAAGTCCCCATAAAAAGATCTATATCCATATCCCATGCCAGCAGCAGGGGCAATAGACCGAGTCTTACCACCAGCAGTAGAGAAGGTGGCAGAGACGGTAAGAGTTTCAGTCCCTGAGGGTGTAACCTATTACGTATATTAATGCCGTGATTCTATTCTTAGGGACACAAAACGAGGGGACCATTCAGTTTCATATACAGATCCAGAGCCATATCCATAGGGCCATCTTTGGACCTTCGTCTTTCTAATTTCATAATGAATGAAATGGTACACGGGGGAAGTGAGCAAGAGCGTCTCCTTCTCTTTCTCTCTTCTGCAGAGGCAAAGGCAATTGGGTTTAAGACTGGATCAAAAGAATCTGGTTCTTAATCAATTGGCTCTTAAATAGGAGAAAATGCTGCTATTATATATGTAATTATGCAATTTTGAGAGATCGATTTCTTCACTGGCATTTTGGTAGCAATATAGGGTGAGCTTGCCGAACTCTCGACTAAAGGAGAGGTAGGAATGATCATATCAGATCAGTCGTTGCAGGTAAGATCATTTCGAGTCATTGCAGGAAGGAGATTCCGTCATATCATTATCTAACGATGCACCACTCATGTAAATGATTTATTTTCCTTCTATTCATCTACTGGTGTAAATGATTTATTTTCCTTCTATTGGTGGTATTCATACTTGCCCCTCGGAGAGTAACCAAAGCTAACTATTGACCATGATGCATCGGTCGGTGAATCTACCCTCACACACATGCTCTTCCGTTACTTAAATTAGCAGGAGATCAGACTAGCACCTTACCTCAATACCGTACGATATACCTTTACCATACGATATACCGCGAACACCACATCCATGTACCTTCCTCAGGACTCTATGGCTCACCTTCCCTAAACTAGCGGGATATAAGACTAGCTCCTTACTTAAACTAGCACTTGCTGACCTTACTTTGCCTACCTTTTCTATCACAGCAGGATAGCTCTTTCCTTACCAACCTTACAAGACCAACCTTACCTGAACTAGCGGGAGATAATACTAGCACTTCACCTCACCATTTACCTTATAGCGAGACCAAAGCGCTTGGTCAAACCAAACTGAAAGACCTAATCTTAATCTTTCTTTCACGCTTGGTTAACCCAAACTGAAAGACCTACAATCCTGCCTGACTTTATAGAATAGGGAGGCTAGCTAAAGACTTCCCCGGAAAAGACTCCCCCAGCCAAATGTCCTGTTTCCCCTTCAGCGATAGAAGGGAAGGGCGAGGATCAAAGTAGTTTCCCTAATAAAGCTTTCGGAGTTTCCTTACGCAAGCGCCTATAGAGGGTTGTTGTTTCTGGATCAGATATGTGGCTAAAGACAAATGTGAGTTATTCACCCCATATTAATCACGGAGTTGTACTAAGAAAACACTCTACAACTCCGTCTTCATTTCCTACCATTAAGAATATCGTCTATAATAAGACTCCAGGTCATGAGGTTACCCTTCGGGCCTTTAATTACCACTTACTAAACTAAAAGGTCCCGGAGGGGCTTGCGCTTCTGAGGGCAAGGAAGAAAGCGTAATTACATATCTCCTTCCTTACGTAATTACATATATAATAGCAGCATTCACTCTCTATCGATCGAATCAGGTCTTACACATATCTAATTCATTCACGCATAATTACATATATAATGAATCGCAGTCTCTGATAGATCAATTGGAAGTGTCCGAGAGATAACTGCAAATGCTTATCAAACGCGGGAAGGGATATCGCAACGGTACTTTCATTCATTGTTTGAATTCCCATTCGCATTGGAATTCCCTCGCCTTATCCTCCTCTCAGGAATACCTGCGCTGTGGTCTGGTCTCGGTCTGATCTGTGGGATCTACAACAACAGGCTGTGTCACCTATACCTTCACCTCTGCTTCTGCCCCCCCTGCCTATGCCTTTGCTGACTCTGCTCGTGTCTCTGCTACCCCCGCTATTTCATCCGCTTCTTTCGAGGGTGGGTGGCTGAAACTATCTACTATATAGGATTTGACTGGCTTTCTTTCTGTCTTTCCTGCCTACTGAAGCACCTTATTATCTCGGCCTACTGACCGTCCAGAGTGGAAGTGAGTCTTTCGACTGTATGTAGTATATGTTCTTTTGGGTATGGGCAGGCTCTCTGTAGTAAACTATCATAGGTAGGAGGGACCTTAACCTAAAAGCAAGGGTTATGGGCTAGTGGAATTACCAATAGGTGAAGTGCTTTTTCGAAAGGAGGGAAAGCGTAAAGCCCACCTATGATGACAGTGATAGGGACATCTTTTCTCCTGGCCATAGGGGTTTAGCCAAGTGCTAGCCGGGCAGGGGTGGAAGCAAGGCTTGCCTATTTGTGGGCACGGAACACTAGCGCTAAAATGGATAAGAGTAGCTTCCTATTCTTTGTCCAACCTTCCTTTGTAAGCGGCTCTCTATTGGTAGAAAGTAAATAAGGAGGGTAATCCATCTATTCGGCGTATAGAGTGGGCCATATAGGTTCCTGCCGTGGCACGTGAGGTGGTTTACTATTAGCTCGAGGGAAAAGCTAGGGCTAAGGTTAGGAACAGAGATAGGGCTAGGAAGGAGGGCGAAAGGTAATAAAAATCGGATCTATCGGCTGGTCCCCCTAGCGACGAAATAGACCAAGGCCAATTTATTAGTGAGAATATCTAATATCTAGGACGGGCTCGTAGATGGCATCAATTTCAGTTCTTTTCCTAGCGGATCCCTATCCTCCATGCGCAGATACTAATCGAGATGGAGATCCAGTTGGACCCGTTGCGAAGGAAGCAAAGGCATAGTCCGTTCGAAAGCTAGTTGATGATCCAGTTGCTGATGATTGTTATCCAGACCCAGTTGATGACCCAGATGATCCAGTCGATGAACCAGATGATCCAGTCAATGAACCAGTCCCAGCAACAGATATAAAGGCAGGTGCATTCCTTCCATTTCGCAGATCGAGATGCATAGCCAAGAGCTAGGGCAAGGACAGCACCTGGAAAGGCAGGGGAAGCCGGGGTGGGTTACCTTGAACAACCATCATTATACGGCCCAGCAGCTAATAAAGCCAGCAGCTAATAAAGCAGATCCAACAGCGAAGGCAAAGAGAGCTAGAGCAGTTGACCTTGTTGCCCGTGAATCAGCTGATCCCGCACCAGCAATAGAGGCATAGACCGAGATTGAGTCAAAGGTAGGAGTAGAGGAAACAGCATAAGTGGCAGAGACGAGGACAGAGACTGAAGCAAAGTGCTTTCCCTATTTATGATGCACCTAACTGTAATATCATAAATAATGTAAACACCTATTTATCTAACCTATGGGTGGGGAGCAAACCACTAATAGTAACTACGTGGACGTATGGGCCGTAGGACGGTGTGGATGAATGATTTCCCCCAATTGCAGAAATTGCTACTATTGGAAAAGGCAATTGATTCATAACCATAAGTAGTTTACCTCGCAGTTTAAGATCCGAATTCAGTTCTAGATCGAGAGCCATAGCCTCGCCCAGCGTCCTTTCCTATTCAAGAGTAAGGGCCATAGGCCGTAGCACCGTATGTAGATGCAACTCGAGTTCCATAGCTAGTTTACCGAGAGCCAGTAGTTCCACCAGTTATGGGCATTCCTGCTTCAACCCACCTTCTCCTGCTCCAATAAACCTATATAAGTTCAACGCCTCTCCCTTATGGTCGAGCGACTACGTTCCTCTCCCTTATGGTCGAGCGACTACGTTCCTCTCCCTTATGGTCGAGCGACTACGTTCCTCTCCCTTATGGTCGAGCGACTACGTTCCTCTCCCTTA
>Ga0316215_1000089_pt1 | contig 15370 bp, 7 predicted proteins | sample NRE5metagenome_FD_207796 | JGI IMG/M metagenome (GOLD analysis project Ga0316215, IMG submission 207796) | Spruce roots microbial communities from Maridalen valley, Oslo, Norway - NRE5 | ecosystem: Host-associated > Plants > Roots > Unclassified | place: Norway: Oslo | collected 2017-09-15
AAATCCAATTATGTGTTCCGATGATAAATGCCTCGTCCCTCCCGGCGGTTTTATTAATCAAAAATGATGAATGAGAAGGAGCGAGGATACGAGCCGCTCCTCCGACCACCGGGAGGGGGAGGTTTTCCTGATTCTGTCCCAACGAAACATTGTGCCTGCTCCGAACAAGGTAGTCCATCGATCAATCAATAACTTTAATTAAAACAGCTACCTCCCTTCCCTGAATGGCTCTATGTGCATGGCCGGTATGTCTGTCTCTGTATGGCTGCTACGTCAGATGCTCTATGGGCTGGTGCTGTAGTCACTATTGTTCCGTAGGGGTAAGCCCCGTTCCCGGCCGGGGGATATGGGTAACTTCTCTTCTCGGCCAGAGGAGGGGAACATCTTTCTAGCTATAATGGGTAACTTTTCCTCTGGGCCAGTGATGTGGTAAATCTCCTCTCGTCCATTGATGGGTAACTTCTCTTTTGTCTGTTGACAACTTGGCTCAACCTCATCTGGTGCCAACTTGAACAACAGATATAACGTATGATAAGAACTTGGCTTTCTCTCTTCTGGTGGAAACACGAGAAACAGAATCTCTCGTGTATTGTGTTTTGAGAGGGGAAATATACCACCCGTATCGTGTGAATATGGGGGGCCCTCAATATATCATTTTCTCGTGGCATATGGGAAAACTCAATATCTCATTTCGTTTCTTCTCAAAGCAAGCCCGGTGATTAAACCAGCCATTGTTTTCTTTGACCAGCCAGCCTCTGTGTATTACTTTGTTTCCCTGGAACAATGGCAATGCTGCATGGACTAAGCTAGTCCCTGTGGGAGCTAGTTCTATATGAGCAGAGCATGTTGTTGTGTCAGGAGCCCTACAAGTTGGATCTATATATATTACATCGTATATCTACGTTGTTCTACAAACTCAATCAGCTGATTCTCAATCCATGTTCATTTTGGGATGGGTCCAGAATTCACAAAACCGTATCATTGGCCAATTTTCATTAGTCACAACGTCATTTTGATGGGCTCGATGATCCCTCCTGGTCACATAAAATGGATTTATTCCGTACTGAACCATGCCTTTCGATGACGTTTCCCTCGTGGCAGGAGTCCATATATAGTAGAAGTCTGCTTTGGCTTAAGCTCCCCATGTTAAAGAACTAATCCAGTTGTTGGGCCCGCTGAAAAGCTAGTCCAGTCCAACCAAATAAAATAATAGGCTATAAATCTAAGTAACTCCATAGTTCATTATTATCTCACATATATAAGTTTTTTTTAAATCTGATACAATATAAAAGTTTAAATCCTAGTTAAATACATAATATGTGATGTTGTAAAAAGCATATCTAGGTGTGTATGTTAAATCCCCTAACAAATAGATAAATATCTGTACACAATAAGACAAATCATAGCATTTTCTCATTTGTATCATCTGATTCAATTTATTAATAAAACTAATATGAATAAATTCCATATTGTTGTTATACTTTTTTTGTTTATTATGGGGACTCCCCTCCTCCTAGAGACACCGGTTCTCCTAGTTGTTTCACTGGGTAGGTTGTTAGCTCAGCTAACCCCTTATGAACTAAATATCTAAGATGGAGTTATATGCAGGTCTTAAACTATGATTCATATAGATTCAGATACTAGTAGGAACTAATCCATAGAAACAAAAATACCATTATTATATTATCTATGATGCATGCATATCTAAGTTTAACAATTCCATATAAACAACAACAAGATAGAACTAATATTTTCATTTCGTAGAATTACCCAGTTTTGCATAAATACAAATCGTTGAGATCAGGTCAATATACATAATTTTCTCATTCCTTAACTTTAGCTAATGGAGTCTTTGGAGCCATGCATGTTTTTGACTTCACGAGCATATAATTATAATTAGGTTAGGTGCAATACAATTCCATGTTTCAAGAGGGACCCTTACTAAATAGGGGACCCATACATACCTTGCACATATTATATTGTACACATAAAAAACAAAACAAAAACTAGGGATGGGGGATTCACTACTTGCAGATCTCATGGCTCCGGTTCTATCCCCATGTTGATCGAATGAAGGCAAGAGTTCGTACCATGTTGAAAGAAGTAATCAAGTTGTTAAACGGCTGAAGCTGCTGTTTCATCTGATTCTATTTCTGAAGCTGGGCTTAGGAAGGTCAAATACGAGACTGGCCCACGTTTAACCAGGACTCTCCGCATAGAGTCGTTTCACTTGTTATGTGTTCCAACAATGACACAATAAAAAGAAAGAGGTTTTATCCTCCTTAGCACGCGTTACCTCAACTGTTGAATCCATCATGTGTTGGTGAGGTTTGGACCGGATTTCAATAGCATTCTCACTCATTGGGCATGGTTATTTAGTCACAATATGTTAAAGGTTCGATGAATCCCACAGCCATTCATGCAAGTCAGGTAGTTACAACGCATTAGGGATTTATAGTGCGTTAGGTTAGTAGTGCATTAGGTTGCCCATTCATTCCCCAACAAATTCAATATTATATCACCGCATATAGACGTTGCTCCCTGAATCTAATTCCACTAGCTTTTGATCTATTACACTTTTTTTTATTATTCCAATGGCTCCTTCATCATTTACCTAGGCTACAGGTGTTTTGTTAGTACACCAGGTTCGTTCATTCCACCATCCTAGGAGGTCGTTCCCACAATACAAACATATGTATGCTGTAAAAAGCATCTAAAGGCCCTACCTAAGTCTTGATGTTTCGTAAGGAAACCTAGTTGTTGTAAGGAACCCCTACATCATATTATCATATTGTTTTCCCGTAGTTCGTGCAAGTGGTGTGCATAGGCTATAGGCCCCCGGAGTATGCATAGGTTCTCCTTAGCAGTGCATGTCGTTCCAACATGGCTTTTCTATCATGCTTCAGGGAAGGAGCGAAGCCGCTTTCCCGACAAAGGAGGGGAAGGGGCGCTTTAAATCATCAATTCTGCTATTACAATTGCGAGTTCAATACCCCGGTGGAAGGAAAAGGGCGAAGCGACTCAAACTCACTCAAGACTAAGGTTTTATATATCTCAAACCGCATCTGATAAGCTTTTCCGGATAGACCAGAACAACCCGACCTGGGCCCAATCTGGGTAGGTGCTTCGGAGCCCGGAATAAGGCACGGAGTCGAGCGAGTTCCCTATTTTAAAATTCCAGTTCAGGACCCCATCTGGATCCATATGCCTCGGACACTCTACAAACAATAATTTAATTTATAATAACACGTGTCTGGGAAGGTTTTTCAGATCGGCCGGAACTACCCCACTTTGTTTGGTGTCAGCCCCCTTGCACCTGTTTCAGATTGGGTTGGATCTTCTCCCGAAGCCGAACCGGTTTATATCGTGCGGATCTTTATATATGTTATTTATATATATAATTTTTCTTTAGATAAGGCATATCGCGCAGGCTTTAGAGACCTTGTTTAGATTCTTTAGGAAGAACTCTTATTACGTATATAAGAATACACTTCTTGTGAGCTTTCTTTTTCCACGACTTATTCCACGACTTACCGTCCAACCCAACCAAGGAAGCAAGGAAGCAAGGAAGCAAGGAAGGAGAAGTGCTTCCATCCTCAAGGGACGGTTCAGGACATCCCCCTACTGTTTGATCCCATAGCTGACCGGAGACCCAACCCGCGATTCGCCGAGCACTTTTGGATATCCCCCATCCTGTTTTATCTCATAGCTTACATCGAATTTCTGACACGAACGACAAGCTTGGTTGATGACGACATCCCCTTACTGTCGGGCAAGGAAGGTTGAGCGAGACCCTTCCCATTTTGTTGTTTGATGGCAGCTATTCTTTAGAACCTTTTTTTGGATCTTGTTTTTGAACCCCACCTTTTTGTATTTGATGGGATCGTTTTTCTTACAATGACTGTTTGTAGAACGTGGCCCAAAAGGTTTACATACATCCTGAAGGTTGAGGACTCCATACCTGTACCCATCCTGTTAGAACCCATAGTTGATATCGAATTACTGTTCGAACTAGGTTGAGACATCCAGACAGAAGGAACGATCGGTTGACGGCTGATTCTTCAAGTGGGTCATTCGTCGCAGCGCATCTGCATGATCCTTGTTATCAATCGTTCTATCGGTTTAGTTAATATCCTAGTAAGTCCCCGGGCATACGTCTGTAAGATCAGAGTAAGTCACTGGGTATCTAGCTCGCTTGTATGATAGGGAGGTAACTGGGAGTTCGCTGGGGGTGGGCGGATAGCTTCGTGCTTGGTTCGTTATCCAGCTCACACGTTCCAAATATATATTGGTCTAGCAATCGGGCTCGGTGCAGTGCTTCATTATGTATGTAGTCGTCTATTGACACCTTCTTCTCTCTGAAGGACCCTACGTTAAAGTTATCTCCCTGTTCCTAGCTGCGGCACTGGTCTACCAGGCGCGGCTGAGATGGGGATGTGTGTAGTCACTGCATAATAATATGTATTTCTTTTCCTATGGGTTTCGGCACTGGATGAAGGAAGGTGAGCAAGGAGGTTTATTTGCGCCTCCTCTTCGGTCTGGATTGCACCGTCCAAGACAAGCTGAGATAAGCCCGTCTTATCGGTCCGGGGTACGGCCGAGTTCAAGTGTCTCCACCTATACTGATCCTCTCCTCAGCGCAGCCCGAAGTAAGCAAGCGTTGAGATCTGGCTTATTTCGAATGGCGCATCAATCATTATTATAATACCACTCATCAGAAGGGCGTTCTTTCGTTAGGTGAACTACGTCTCCGTGATCGTTTCTGTCTCTGCTACAGAAAGAAGTTCCAGTTGCGGATCGCTCATCATATATGATATGGCTGGCGTCCTCTGCTCTGTCATAAGGCAGTTGCCAGGTTGCTTTAGGTGCGCTTCCAGCGTCTGTCTCGGCCAGTTCGCGGTCTTGGGGGAGCTGATAGGTCTCTCTGTTCCTCTTTATTTTTCTCGGTGGGTGGCTGGGCGTTCGTATCCCTTCTGCTACGTTAGTTAATGCGCCTGTGATTTCTCCCTAACCCCCCGTATAAAGTAAGCCGTTAAGGGGGACGGGTTAACCCAATTCCAAACCATAGGTAACTCGGGTTATAGTAACCTTGCTTTCATTGTAATGTTCTAGGTTTCCTAGGGGAACAAGTATCCCCCATCGGTGCCCAAAACTCTGGATACGCCAGTATGTGTGCTTGCCAAATGGATGGATATTAAGTGAGGGAGGGAATATTTGTGGGATTATGGGATAAACCATCTTTCTGCTGTTGTTGGACCCACCCCCCCGTCTTCCAATTGTAGGCCAAGCCACCCTGGTAGCCAGATCAAAGGGTAACCAGTCTAAGTCAAAATGACAGTCTAATCCGTCCCGCATGAACAACCCAAACCATATCCAAGTGTAAGGGTAAAGGGTAGGGCAACGGGCGAGGCTCCATGCATGGCCTATACCTCTAATATATTGAATTGATTGATTGCCACGCCCCTTCTCATCCGTAGTAGGCACCACCTTACGTTACTAGGTTCCGGGGGGTTACGTATATAATCAGGTAAGGTGCAGGGCTATCTCTTTAGTACCCATGACCCCAGGGCAGGGCGTAGCTCGGACCTTTCACCATTTCCCAAGACCGATCACCGAAACAACCATACGAGTAGCTACTCCCTTATTTCATTATGATACCATTTCTTAATTCATTCTATATGATATGATGCTATGCTGCCATCGTATCAATCGCATAAACCCCGCCTAAGTTTGACCTCATTTGAACTACGTGAGAGTGAGGAGGAAGGTGTTAGCACCGGAAATGTATTGCCCACCCAATCAACTCATTCTTCCCAGCATAAGGTAATAAGGCCCACCCTGCCCATTCACGCACACATGCAACGCATGACTTCCCCTCCCAGACAAGCATCGCATGGCTTCTAACCTGGCATGCTATGCTTTCCCGCTTCCTACCCAACATCGGATTGAATCCAGACATGCATCAAGGCTATCCTCACAAACTGACAGGCGAGGGAATGCTTTCCCGCCTTCCAGCCATCGCATTCAAGCTCGGATTGCATGCTTACGAACAGGGGATCACTTCCTCCCACTACACACCCTAGGGGTCATCCCTTCCTAACAAACACGGGATCTAGACAGACAGACATCTGATCTTTCACCGATCGGATGATGGGATTGAATGCTGACACAGAACACCCCGCAGCAACCCCGACGTGGTTCATAAAGAATGTTCAACCAGTTTCACTCATTCTTAAAAGACAGATATAGAATATCGTTCAACCCCAAATCATTCTCACTATGTGAATTCCTACGCGGTTTCATAAAGTAAAGATATGCCGAAACGCATTGCTGCTACGAACAGACAGACTCCGGGTCAGACAGATTGCTGCTACTACCATTTGAGCCTCACGCACAGGGCATCCTTTTTAGTGAGTTTATTTCACTCTATCGGGGAATGATCGTATACTGTCCTTAGGAGAACAAAGACTCGTACAGGTTATAAAGGAGCCGTCACACTTCCCAAAGCCTTCCTTATATCATTCCTATCTTTATGGGGTTCTTACTTATCTCATTATATAGGTAATTTTGTTTGAGCATTATGGCTTCCCATCCCTCCCCCCGACATATTTATTTCTTTATTTATGTCATTACGTAAAAGAGATCCGTCGTAAATACATAGTCTATTTAAATACTTCCCAGAAGTTGTGTCTTCTCTTTATTCACTCTCTAGTTACCGACATTCTACGAGTCAATACGTTATAGAGCATCTCCCGCATCTTTCTCATAGCTCTATAGCTTTCGGGGAAAATGAGAGCAGGATAACTCTATCGAATACTTATTTCCTTGGCCTTTCTCCTTCCTTCGTTCGTTAGGTAAGGGTTTATCTTCACTCTTTCTTTCGAAGGCTGAATGAAAAAGACTGACCTTTCATTCATTAGAAGGGAGGGTGGGTTGATCTCTTATATTGAGGGGCTTTTAAATTGGACTCAAATCCGTTTCTCCGGGACCTGTACACACCGACGATGGAGTACTTTTCGCTCTCTGCCAAACTCTCCTGGACTATGTGGTGTAATCTCAGTATGTCGCGTATATTAATAGTATAATGTAACTAGAGCCAGGGAGACGATTGGACAACACTCCACAACGGCTTGACTCAGACCTCTCGATGAATGAAAGGATCCACTGAGAAACTAACTCCCACACATGCAGGACCTCTATCGACTTTATTGCTTGGGCATGGCCCCCCAGCAGATGGATTTATGCATAATAGATTAGATAGATGCCCCATATTTAAGCCCCTCTCACATTGAATCAAGTGCGCCCAGTTAACGAAATATATGGTCAATCGAGCAATAAATTCCTCTCCCACAATAAATAAAGAAACACCAGCTCGCTTCGCTCACTCACTCCCGGCATACACCTTACTTATATACGTCACATTATGTATGTGGACAGAAAAGAAATGTTTGCAGAACATGTTCAGACAAGGTTGAGACATCCTGACAGAAGGAATGGTCAGGTCATCCCCATCCGGTCCGACAAGGTTGATACTTACTACGCTGCTCCGTTGGCCCATATAGGTATAGGGAGGGCCCTGACGTAATTGCAGACCATATCCCATATCTATAGAGAAGGTCATGAATAAATAATGAGAAACACTACTTTGGACTATGCGGGAATAAGTACGATTGTTTACCATGGGGAAGAGTATGGAGGAATTAAAAGGCTGGATCTTTTATTGTGGTAACCGAGGGCAAGTACCTCTTATAGAAATATTCTTTTTCAATGTGCTACTAACAGAAATGAAGGGGAAAAAGAGTGAGCGGAGGTTGAGAATTTTTTCTTTCTTTCTATATGTAATTACGCAAATAGCTGTAGCAGCAAAAGAACTGAGTAGCAAAGCAGCTAACTAGAACTGAAACTCCGAAAGGATCATTTATTTTTTAGCTCCCACACTTTTGAAGATCGGATTAGGTCTGAGAGATAGAACGAAACCACCCGGGAGGAAATCGGATCGCATGAGGGTCGTGGTGAACCCCATTCATTCATCCGTCGTCTATCCCAATTAGGGGATACCTCCGAGAGAAAGTGGGGTAGGATTTTAGCTAAGGATAATAATTTTGACTCCGAGATTGAGTGGGTTTTTACCGGAGGGTATGAAACTCCGAGAAGTAGTGGGAAGTGAAACTTAAGATGAGATCAGACGCCTACGACCCTGTCAAAACCACTCCGTGCCTTTTTAAAATGCGCGTTTGGCGAAGCTTTTTTTATCGACCGGACCAATCCCCAAAAGACCCAACGAGCTGTTCGCGTAATGAATTTAGAATAGGTTTTTACCTCACCTTCCCTGGCCCACCACCTACCCTTGACCCACCTTCCGACTTCGACCTTGAATGCTTCTATCTTTACTGCCTTCCTGCTTATCTATTTAATGCCGCCTTACTTCCGACCCACCTTACCTGATTGGGGGGGGCCAGCCAGCCAACTAACCTACCTATTTAGGTTCCGCCTTACCACTTATGCCTTTCTTGCTTCGCTCGAATAATCCGGGCACCAAACGGCAGGACATCCGAACCCATTCCCATCCCCAAAGACCCCTGGCCACATCACCGCACAACGAAGAATACTACCGCGAACCTTAGAACCACCCATCGGCCATTATTCGCCACACTCCATTCACTCCATTGTCGACCAGGCCCTCTCCCCTATCAAGAATGACTGGAAGAACAAAGAAATCAACGGAGTTGTATAAAGAATTTCCTAGATAACTCCGTGCCTGGTTCTTGATTACTGAAACATCGGAGTTTATTAGAGAATCTCCTCTATAACTCCGTGTCTGATATACCTATTCCTTGCCCCCCCTCATCAAAAAGTAACTTGGACAAGCGATTTTCAATTCCTCGCTTTCCTCTCTTTTTCTCAGTGTAAGGATGGTGACCTCGAAGGCCTGACCTTTGTATCTAAATATGCATGTATATATTTATAAAGTAGGGTCACCTGAAAACTAAGGTTGTTGATGAGTAGAGTCTCCCCGAATCTATCTATTTGCTTTCACCTCCCGGTGAATCTGCCTGCACACTGCTCCCCTGCAGGATGGGGTCTCCTTTGGTTGAACTGACCGAAGTTCTTTGTAAATGAATCCAATCCTTCGACCGCTTGAAGTTCTTTAGCCCAGTTGAAGTTCTTTTAGTCCCTGCGCTTGAAGTAATGTGTTAAAGTCTATAGATGTGTAAAAGTCTATAGTGGGTGAATATCCTTAGGCAGTGTTAAGGAGAAGCACGTATGGATTCCGAAGGTCTTGACTCGTCCATTGGTTAATGAGTGGGAGAGTATATAGTGGGAGAATATCCTGGTATAGAAAGAAATAGATAGGGTAGGGCGGACCTCTGTTGAGCGTAGCGAGCCGCGCAGTTCATATTTCTATTTGCGACCGTCTCTTTCCTGCACACGAACTGAACGGTAAATAGCTACGATTTAGTGATACATAAACGATTGAACAGACTAGCACAACATACGTTTTATAGATAAACATATTGGACACAGTGACACATACCTCGATTAGCTGTGCCTTAGATCCCATAGCTACGACCTCGATTAGCAACACAACGGTTCATGATAGCTACGATCACCGCACCGGAACACGCCAGGGAGGTGAATGAAACACGCCACCATCGCACCCATCCTGGCATAGATATAGATATATAGATACTGATTGGCTTGGCTTTTGAGATATCCTTTAGAAGAGATGGCCGACCTATAAAGGCAACCTCCTATTGAATTGTCCTTCCCGATAATGCCTATTCTCTTGGTCAAGAATTGATAATGGGTGAATGACCTCGCAAGTTGATTAGCCAGCCAAGCAAGTGGCCTTCCAAGAGGAATAGAGAAGAAAGCCTTCCAATAATCCCTCATGAATAGAGAAGAAAGCCTTCCAAGGCTCAGTAACATATGCCTTATATAGATAGCTTATATAGATAGTTATATAGATAGTAGGGCATTCCTTATTTCTATTCGTTAATGAAAAGGTGAAAGGTGGTGCCAGATTAAGGGTTGTTATAGCAAGGAGATTACCCATCGTTAAAAGAAAAGGTCACTGTTAGAATCTATAAGGTAAGGGGATTCCACTGTGCCTCCATCTTACGTCTTACGTAGCTATTGCCTCGATCTTCCATATTCCGTGTCCCAGGCTTAACGGCACTAAATAGATAGTTATTGATCCAGATGAACAATCCATCTCTAGGACCCACATCTGGCGTTTCTCTTTATGAAAACTAGCCAATCACGAAGGATTACTTTATTAAAGGTAAAGCTTAGGCAACCTTGATTAGATTAGTCGGCAGGTACTATTCAGGGGCTTTCACATTACGTCAGGGGCTAGAAAGGTAAAGGTTATCCCATCAGGGGCTCATCAACCGTTGTGTGAAAGCTCATCAACCAGGTGCCAACCAAAGGAAGGCATTGGCAACCAAAGGAAGGCATAAGGAGATCTAAATAGAAGTGGTTCTCCCCGGTAAGCCGGTAAGCACATAGCGGCCTCAGGGGCTTTTACATTACATCCATTCCTTCAGGGGCGTTAGGTGCAAGGATTACTTGATGAAAGTAAAGGATGTGCCTTATTTGGGGTTAGGCATCGGTCTCCCCAATTGACTCGGCTGGATTGACTCGGTCATTGACTCGGTCTCAGTAAGTGCCGATGCGGTCTCAGTAAGTGCCGATGCGGATGCGGATATGGACAGTGCCGATGCGGATTGACTCGGCTATAAGGAAAGGATTGACTCGGTCTCATGAACCAAAGAAAGATTGACTCTAATAGGTCGTTTCAAAGCTGTACTCTAATAGGTATGGCTTTACTCTAATAGGTATGGCAGGAAGGATATTTTTTATTCCCACTGCCTTATTCTTGATTCCCCTAGGGCGGCTCGCTACGCTCAACAAAATCCCGCCCTAACCTAATTAGTTCGCTAGGGGAGATCTTAAAAATGGCATATCTCTTATCTAATAATTTCCACTTTCAGAACCCAAATGAGTAAGACTTCGTCTGAGGATCAAAAGATAAATTTGGCTTTATAAGGAATAGCCAATAACGACATATCTGGCATCTCTCAATACTAAGAATTGACACTTTGAACCCAAATGAGGATAGCAACACATACCAGTTACATGCTACTCGTGGATCACATAAAACATATATTATGGAATCTGTTGTGACCGACCAACTGAACCGGACCCGTGCTATAAAGAAGAATTATTCCTTATGTCCCAATAATATCTAATCGAGCAATAATATCGTATATAATAGAGCGAGCAATACTATCTCTAGTTACCGAAATCATACGAGTCAATACATTAGCCAACGTTAGCGAGGTTACCGTTAAGACAGATAGCTCCTGGCAAGTCCAGGTCGGTCCTGGCTCTCTCTTTGTTCGGTTCGAGCAAGCGATATACCTTACCCTTCATTTGCGCGGGCAAGGGATTTATCTCTCATCTGACCATAGGGAGGATGAGGAAGCGCAAGCAGGCTCTCAAATGTAGGGTGGGGGGTAGGGGTAGGGGAGAGGAATTTATCGCTTTCCCGCTGCCCCCACACCAAATAAGTAATTCAGGGATTTCTTGCTTTCCCGACGAAGGAGGGGAAGGGGGCTGGTTTCACGAATTTGGACTGGTTTCACGAATTTGGTTTCCTAGAAGAGGCAGGTCTTACCCCCCCGTTGACTGGATTCTGTATTCATCAGGTTGGCAGGGAAGGGCCTGAAACTAATTTATATATTGAATTTACTTACTATAACTTATGGATTTACTTATTAATTCACTTATAGATACTGACGAGGCTGCATTAACTCAAACTTTGATCACCCGCTCTATCCCGATCACCAGAACCATACCCCAGCTAGGCCCCTATCCATCTCAACTCATACCTCTATCTAAACAAAGTGGGGGAGGGGACTAATGGAACGAACAACTAAGTAGCTCTCACAGTCTTTGTGACTACTCCCTGGGCTAACTCCTTCACAGCTGCTCACTTGGATGCCCTAGAGATGGATGCCATTCCCACGGCCACCAGGGGGATACATCAACCATGATAGGGGACCGGAACCACACCAACGAATGATGGATGAACAGCACTACTAAATGATTGATGATCGAATGAATTATCAACTTCCTTCCCTGCCAATAGAGATAAAATTTACACTTAGACCTCGGATAAATGCACATCTGAAGAGATTCATCCTCATGTTGGTTGCGTCGACGAAACACGCTCTCTCTCTCACCTATAATAACTCGGCTCTCTTACCTATAATAATTCGAGTGCGTCTTTTCTAGCTAATTGATAAAGCATGCAGTTGAGTTGCTTCATTTACATAATAAGATGGCTCCCTTCCCTCGAATCAGATCGACCTGGAGAAGAGGTTATGATAAGGCCGCTAATAAGAAGATCAACATATTAGAAAAGGCGACTGAACTCTTGAGAAAGAAAGTGCTCAACCGATGTGAATCACTTGAATAGTAGGGGGGTTAAATTCTAGCTAAAGATATTTTTCGTTCGTTCGGAAAGTGGGGTTGAGATCTCAGATCAATCGATCATCTCAAGAGTTAGGATCCCCCCCTATTTCGCTGGTCCTCGACAGGCCCCGCCCTAAAAGCTGATCAGAAGAGGGAGCGCACTCTTAAGATGAAAGAAATGGATTCTCTGGAGAAGACGGCTCTCCTAGGTCAGGTCTTCACTCTCTCGAGGAAATGGGAAAACTGTGTAAGGTAGGCCCCTTATTATATATAGTAGGGCATTTAAGCACTTCCCGGTCTCCGCCTCGGTACATATAAGAAGGGAGGTATCTTACCCTCTTTCAGGTATATTGAGAGGCAGATCTAAACCTTGTGTCCCTGGATGAGGGAACTTGTTAATACGTAAGAGACTCAATCAACTCATTATTATAAAAAGGCTCGGTGGATAGACTCGATTTAGTAGGGGGAATACCCCCTTTTCTAGATAATAATTCGAGAAATGATTCAGTAGGTGACATGCTCCTCTCCGTCTATCGGGCAGAATGGGCAAACTGTCAACCTTGAGAATGAACTGTACCCCTACACGAGGGAAAGTGTGCCCGTAACGAGATCGAGAGATAGAGAGGGCCATATCGTATTTGAAAGCACTCAACCCAATGAATTGAAAAAGGGTTGCTTAGAATTCAGAAAGCTAACACATCGAAAGTTGCTCAACCGGACCTTACCCTCTATATGTGAGAAAGGTGGGCACTCGATCGAAGTCAGTTTTCAAGCTATTGAATGAGGTTGGGAGGAATATAGGTCGGGAATTGCGTAATTTCCTGGTCGTAGAGAGAGAGCATTTGTGCGCCCACCTTAAATATATAAATGGAACCCGGCAAAAACGGAGAAGGGGTGCTTTCCGTTGCCACGGGAAGTGGGCCGATCTAGGATCGTAGGAAACATCGCGGGCGGTCTATCTCTATCCCGCGTCCTTCCCCGGCCCGGTCACATGTTCGATCCATGGAAGGTGGCGAAGCGGAGAGGGGGAACAATGGCTGAGTGATCGAAAGCGCTTTCTATATTTCAAGCTGTAATCGCATCCCTATACCTACCGGGGAAGATACGTAAGCTTGGTAGATATTTTGGCACTATTTCCAACTCAGGCAACGGAATCGCTTCAAAGTTGTATATAATGGAGATACTCGATCCAACTCCACGAATGAGCTTTTTGTTCCTAGTCGTCGCGAGAGGTCGTCGCGAGAGAGAGATAGAGAACTCAGTTCTTTCTACTATCCTTCCTAAAGAAAGCACTTTAGGGCCCCCCTTTTCTATATAAGCATTCACCTCCCCTTTTCTATATAATTGGAAGAGGTACTTATCGGAGCAACCCGATCCCAGAAATGCGCTTCTTTTAACAACCTTTGCAATAAGACTGCGTTTAGAGGAAGGGGGTTAGAAAGTTATTGCATACTACGAAGCGAGCTCCGAAAGGGAGTTAGTTTACGATAAGCCGAGGTTTCGGGCCTTTCCCCAAAACTGCCTTACCACCGGATCCGTAGTTCGCTGTTGCCCACCGCACAAAGAGAGTCTTCAAGACCCCACTTTTTTCCCATTCACTCAAAAGTATCCCTCGACTCCCTGCCCTAGGTCCGGATAGGGGAGCACAGGTTCGAACTTATTAAGAACCTTTAATCGCTGCGCTCGACTAACCGACTTATGAGCGGGAGCAATCAGTTGACTCGCGGGGCCATGCCCCGACTACTGCGGGTTCGAACCGTAGCCTGTGATGTGATACCTATACGCTTCTATGACATACCCGGTCCTTCTCCCAGATGTGTCAGGGCGGAGAAACGAGATAAGAACTTAATAATAATAATAATTGGGGGGTTGTCCTTGGTCTTAGTGAAACGTGCATGCGAAGTTTATTCCCGGTTCTCTTTATAGCAGCTCGTTGTTAAGCAACCCAACAAACCAATTTTAACAGGTCGATTTCCACTATTATTGCATCTTGATTCTTAGAGCGCTCTCCCTCAACTTAAGGGGGCTGAATCGACGTCTTACAGGTTTTGAAGTGGCTTCTCGCCATATGAATTTATGAGGTGATGAAAGACCTATGAGCAGTGAAATGCCGAGTGTCAAGGAACCTCCCATCGATGGTGAAATGCCGGGGAGAACCCGGTTCAATGTTTTCCCCTCCATGACCTCCCTATCTAATGAGGTTAGGTCATCTCTGTACCCGCTTAAATAATAGAAACGAGAGAAGATGCGTATACAATAGACTTTACCCGCAGAAACTAGTTATTGAAATCGATGGGGTGGATCATCTTGACCAGGAATTGTAGCTAGCATAAATGGCCCAGTACCTATAGCCGATAGGGCCTCCTGCTACTGAGTGAGAGATATTAGCTACTGAGATTGATGAACTAGAAATGGATTGGCTATAAGTGAGATCAGATGAAAATGATATTGATTAGCTTTAAGAATCGGTAGAAGCGGCGGTAGAGGTTTTTCTCGATCAGTTGAGTACAGCTTAGTCGAGTCCTAGAATTGCTATTCGGAATTGGCTGTATCCGTTATTATATAGAAAAGGGGGAGTTAGTTTGACCGCTTGGCACCCTAAATAAACACCGGTTCATTAATGCGTAGGGTAATACGAGTGGGTAAGCTTGAATGTACACCCGGTATGTTGCTATTACCCCATGCATTGTATCTAGGTCTATCCGAGCCCGCTCCTGCTTGAAGTTCAAGGAGAATCTATGCACTCATAACCCGGAGCCTTCCTAATCCTTCTGGGCTATCTCCTTATTAATCGGTATTGGCGCCTGAATAAATAGGCTGTAGTCGAAGAGAAAGCTATGATCCATGCGTGCGTGGTACTATCCCTGAACCAAACTCAACTCTGGAC
>Ga0316215_1000090_pt1 | contig 15343 bp, 5 predicted proteins | sample NRE5metagenome_FD_207796 | JGI IMG/M metagenome (GOLD analysis project Ga0316215, IMG submission 207796) | Spruce roots microbial communities from Maridalen valley, Oslo, Norway - NRE5 | ecosystem: Host-associated > Plants > Roots > Unclassified | place: Norway: Oslo | collected 2017-09-15
AATAAGGAAGGCTCCTCTCGCCATTTCAATCAATACGTTATGCTCACCGGCCTAAGATGCAGCAAGGGGGCAATCACATATGCCTGTCATTAAGTTGCCTGCCTGCATTTTCTGTTTCCCCGTGTGTCAGTCAGGTAGGCCCCTGTTGCACCATATTCTCCCCCCCTTGTCTGCAGGCAGGCGGACATGATCCCGCACTTACTTACAAAGAGAAAGGTAGGTGCACAATGGGGTCCTGACCCCGCACCTACAAAGGAAGATAGGTGGTGCGATTGGTTTTTACCGCATTCTTACACCGCTTATGACTGCTCACTCTTAAAGGAAAGCAATTAGATCAATACCAGCCAACAATAATATATCTCTGTTCCTTCGGTCTCCACTGTCTCACCAGAGTCTACCCTACCCGAGTCTGCCTGACCTGTCTCTCACCTGTCTCACCTGAACCAACCTCACCTGAGCCTGCTTCATCGGAGCCTACCTTACCCGAGTCCGCTTTAGGGGGTCCTGCTTTACAGTCCAGTTTATAATTATTTGAGGTTTGCATCAAAACGATCACGAGGCAAGTCAATAAAGAAATTAGTAAGCAATAGGTCTCCTCCCCTCGACTATCGCTCAAATGGGGATTGGTTACTAAGGCTGGTTAAAATACACTGGCACTTTAAAAAGAAAGATTGGTGGAGAAGTACGTGATCAATCAAAGTCCATGAAGCAAGTCAAGGTCTATTAAAGTCTATGAGACGAATTCAATCAATTAAGCTTTGTCGAGGCGAATATGCATCAAGCTTTGTAAAGTCTCTTTCGGTTAGTCTCCATAGATGGGTACAACCAGGTCTCTTACCTTACGCCTTACACTTACGAATGCTTGCAGAAGATAACTTAAGTGAAGGAAGACTGAGCATTAAGACTTAAGAATACTTTACAGGGAAGCTTAGGTGAATGTTTAAAACCGTATCAATTGCCTTTGTAGCGCGTTCTATCACTACTTACAGTCTACCTGCAACTCATATCCTGTGACTCACGCTCTTACTTTTCAAGAAGGAATTAACTAGATCCTTTTCTCAATCCAAAAGAGAAGCCTAGCAAGGCCCCGTAACGTTACATAAGACCCAGGTTTTCCCTTTTTGAAGTAGCTTTATATAAGTACTGCTTTTGTCAGGTTTTCTCATATTGCTTTCATTCCAATCTTGTTCCATCTATGATCAAGAAGGGAAATCCCACTTGGTGGAATAAAAATGAGGTTCTATTAAGACACTATAAACCACGGAACTTATTTGTTTGCCAAAATACAGAGCTAAAAAACCAATATAGACCAATATAGATAGAAACATATAGGAAAGAAACAATCTATTTGACCCGCTTCGTTAACTATCTAGAGGCTTCTCGTTTTCTTATTTCTCTTCCGGTGTCATTAGGCCAACTCCAACTCTGAAATTATTTTAGGACCTATAGAGTCTTAAAATATTGACCATTGTATAGATTTTGATTAAGCGGCTTGCACTCTGGTTTTTCCATTGTGTTTTGACTTCGGATTGCTTTTTGCTCCGTTTCAATCTTATATAATGTAAATAAGCCATACATCGGGCAAGAAAAGGCATTACATATGGAACATAGAAAGAAATTGCTCGTATTAAGACTAGGAGAAACGCAACTCTAAAGAACTTCCTTATTGCCATTATCAGTCCGGAAAGACAAAAACAGAAACGAAAGAAAACCATTTTTATAAAGAATCACATGGGTTCATTTTTGATTTGATGAGTTCTCTTTCATTAGACTAGGAGAAGGATAGAACTGACAGGACAGATTCAATTCTCGATATGCCGGAAGATGCATTTGGTACTTCCCTTAGCTTATGAAGGAGGGTAGACGAGGGCAGTAATTACCGGAAGGTAGGGTCCTTACACCGGTAGGTACGAGGGGTCCTGACTTTACGCTTATAACTGCTCACCTTGAATGAAAGATCCTCCTCCCTCTTTCCCGGCCTTCCAAGTATTAGTCGAGATGGCTTTCCAGAAGTTGATCTGGTCTGGCTGGTCTCCAAAGATTAGTTGAGATGGCCTTCCATTAGTTGAGATGATTAGTCGAGATGGCTTTCCATTAGTTAACCTTCCAAGAGATGACCTTCCAATAGAATGATTTCTCGTCTTTCCTGGTCCTGGTTCCTGGTCTGTGAAGTGATGGTTCGTGAAGTGATTCTTTCCTTCAATAAAAATATCCTTCCAATCCTTGGGCAAGGGAGCAGACAGACTGGGTTCGGGTAGACGCTGGCTTTCTGGCGCTACTTGGCTTTAGCTCTATGTTATACTTCTTCCTAAGGCTCGGGGATCGGGTCGGGTGCAGAGACTCGTCTTTCCTCCAATAAAAATATCCAATTACTAGTGTTATTGGGGAAATACCGGATTGGGGCGCTTTAAAAGAAAGGAAATAACCTGAACTCCTGCCTTTTGGTTTAGGAATTGAAGGGGCATTTCTCTAGGGGAAGAGGTGGGGAAAGAAGCGAGGAAGAGACCCTAATGATTGCTATGGTGATGAGGCAGTGAGAGAGCACTTCTCTAGGGGATAAGGTGGGGAAGAGACCCTACCTAATCACTGCTATTTAGATGGGACAAAGAGAAGCAACTATCTAGGGGAATTGGGTGTGTCATCTATCTCTAAATGCGGGGAATCGGGTGTAACTTATGAGATTCTCTGGGCCCTCAATAACAGGAATGAAAGACTCCAGCCAGTTGTGTGCCACTTATATTCTATCCTTGGCCTTCCTTCCTTTCGATCGAGGGACCAGGCCTTCCGATCGAGGGATTTACCTGCCTGAAGGGGTGAACTTTCTCTGGTGGGCGGGATATAAAGGGTTAGCGGGTGTAGTGGAATTCCTTTATTATCCAACCCTACCGGGGCCCTTTCTTTATTATAACCGGCCCTCTCTAGTGAGTAAGGGTGTGTGCGACGTATAGAGTACTCCTCAGCATGTCCTCAGCTTCTATATCCCTGGGCGAATAGACCAAACCGCCCTTTATATGGAGATAGGCTCAGGTGGGATGATAAAGTTCCCATCCGCACACAGATCGAGAATTCCGTATAGTATAGTGGAGCATGTGATTTCAGAGAGGATAGTCATTGATCCAGCTCACGTACGAGATAGTCATCGATACGAGATCGACTGGGTTGGCATATGTAAAACCACCTTGACTCCCCTTCTCCGGGGATGGGATCACACGGCACCTACCCCATTCCTGAACTGCTTTAACATCGAGTAAGTGATGAGCCCCCCCGAGTCCAGGGAAGAGAATAACTGCTCTTCCTGTCTATTCCCCTGCCCGAACCGGCGAACGAACCATATATTATCCCCTTTTCTATATAAGGGACGCATCGAACACATCTAATCTGGCGCACAACTAGGTTCGGGCGGGAACAAGCCCCCTTCTTTCTCCCCTTATTTATATAGAAAGGCTCGGCCTCGCTACACCGTGTATAAGCAATTTCCACATCGATAGTTGAGGATCTAGTTAGGGCTCCTAAACCGGGAACAGATAGATTCGACAGCTACCAAAGCCTATCTGTTCGCATTGAGTGATTGATTCTTGGAATCAACCATCATAGCCGACCCACGGGGGTCAGGTAAGCCCAACATTCAGATTAATGCCCCACCGGGTTAATTCATTCCCGCGCAACCATTCCTACCCACCCTGAGTAAGGCATAGATTTCGTTCATTCGCTTAAGAACCCCCTGGAGCAACTTATTTCTCTGGAACAACTTGACCGGAGGAAGTGGGGAGATAGCTAGGCGTAAGCTTTTTTTCGCGTTCGATCAGAATTAAAGAATGTTTCGACCCACCCCTGCTAGTTTATTTGTTCGTGAAACCCCTCTTCTCTGGCTCCCACTCTATCTATAGATCTATTAAACACCTATCTCCGTTCTCCTATATAATAAGAGAGCGAGCGAGAAGGAAATTCAATGTTGAATAGGGCTCGATCAACCTGAGAGCCGATTGAGTGATACCGGGAGAGGTTTACTATATAAGGGCACATTATAAAAGCTGCTCAACCAGGTTGCTTTCCCTGTCCCCGTTCTAGCAATGCGCTGGAAATCGAATCGTTCTTGATGCTGGCTCGCCTCCGAAATCAATTGAATTGTTCCCGTTCATGTCCTCCGTTGAACTCTCGGCCGGTTCTTTACCGCATGTGATAGAGAAGAGAGAACTCAACCTGCAAGCCTGAATGAGTGGAAGGCAGGAGAAAGCTGCACTCGCAGGGAATCAATCTCTCGTTTTATGCTGTTTCCTAAAGATCCCCTTCTGGTCGTAGTTGATAGAAGAGGTATCCACCCATCTCGCTTCTCACTCGAGTTTCGAGGATGCAGTGAGTGACCTAGCTATGGCAGTTAGGACTAACCGCAGAGCCCAGTCTTTCTTATAGCAGGAGTTTTTAGCATTAACGCAGTCGAGCCTTTCTCGAGAAGTAAGGCGAGTGGCCCGAAGTGACAGGCGTCCCTGCATGCTGGTTTTTTAGGCGGATGGTAGAAAAACACTTTTGTTTTTATAAGCATCAATTATTACGTATAGAAAAGTTCCCCGCCGCGAATTCACCAATTCTTTGTGAATGTCCGAGGGCTGGGAGGAATGCTGAACTGGTGCTGAACGCTGACCTGGGATGCTTAGAAAGCAAGTCCTGAGAAGCAAGTAGGAAACCGGCAAGCTCAGATACCTCTCTCTATCGGTGCACCTCAAACTGCTACATAATATGTCCGTTGGATTGCCCCTATCTCTCCTACCCCGGCATCACTAGTCCGCCGGGGTGAAAGTATCTAAAAGCAAGAATCGCCAACGCAAATCAACATCGTTAATCGCCATCGCTACTGCCATAGCTATTGACTCGCTATTGCCGATCAACATCAACATTGTTAATCGCCATTGCAATCGTTAATCATCAACATAGCCAAGCCAATAAACATCGACCTCGTCGACATGCATCGTGTATAACCTCCCTAATCGATCGAACCTCATTATCTAGTAACCTCATGCATCTCATCGATCGGGGTAACAACCTTCATCGTGTAAGCTAATTGAACCAAGCTAATCGAACCAAGCTAATCGTGTAACGCGTCATGATCGTGTAACGTCCTCCTAATCCATTGGACCTCATCTATAACCTCATTCATGCTTATCGTGTAACCTCAGCGTGTAGCTCTTTCCCACTCACTGGAGTGTCCCCATTGATCATTCCCCTTCTCTGTGGATCAGTCCCCTTGCTGTGCCCCATGTACTCTGTCCCATGGATTATTCCCCTTGGATAATTCCCCTTCGATTAGGCCCTCCCTGTGAGTATCTGTAGGAACATCCATCCATGTGTTCCGTCTCGATCGGTAAGGTTCATGTAGGAACCAACTTCAGTTCCGTCTCGGTAAGTCATGTTTGAACGGCCCTCATCAGTGGGTTCTGAACTGAATGGGTAAGGCAATAGGCTCAGGCAAGAAGGGTACTATCTCTATCGTAAGGTGGATCGACATCTGGCATTGAAACTTGGGGGAGTCCCGGCGGCATCTAATCGACTACTCCTGGCCTCTCCTATCGGCATCGACTATCAGCAAAGATTCCTGGCATGAGTACCGGAATATCGACTACTCTTGTCTCTCCTATCGGCATCCAGTCACTGCGCCTCCCTGTGGCAACCACCTCCTGTTCCGTTGGGTATGGGCTCCCTATCTATTGGCTAGCGGTAATCGGTACCTCCTCCTATTACTGATCGACTATCATGCACCGACCAGAGGTTCTAGCTGACTTATTAGAGCTTCAATGACAAGAGCTTCATTCATTCATTCTAGCACTGACCGTAGCTTCTCTTCTAGGCGATGAGTATAAAGCCAAGCCCGGTAGCTAAGCTTATTAGCCCAGCCGAATAGCGCAGCAGCCATCCCATTTTATTATCCCATTCGAGAAGCCCATCCAAATAGCGCAGCAGCCCCTCGATTAGCACGGTTGAATAGCGCAGCAGCCACAGTCGAGTAGCGCACCACCATCCCCCCCCAGTGGAGTAGCCCGTGCGAACCTAGTAACCTTTCCCCTTCGATTATTCCCCTTGGATTAGGTCAATCCCTGTGTCTTATTCCCCCGATTGAGTAGGCCCATGGAATATCCCCTGTGATTCTTCCCCTGCCTGTGTAAACCTCCTGGTCTGTTGGGTGCAGAACTGGTGGGTGCATAAAGTGACCGGTGGTTATGGGCTATCGGGTCTGTTCAACCGGCGGCTATCTATCTCTCGTCAACCCCTCAATTGGACCTCCTTCCTGGGAATGATTACCTCTGGGATCGATTGATTCAAACCTGGATTGATTGTATCAACACCTGGATCGAGCCTTGGCATGAAGGTACCGGAATCTATTGAATAAACACCCGGCAATCATAGGTAAACGAACTGAAAGGATATAGTTCATAAAATAGAAAATCCACTTTGAGCGCTCCGATGAGTTGTATTCATTGTTTTCCCAAAAAGAGCGGTTTTCTTAAACAAGAATAGCAAATGAGTTTTGTATAACTGGTATCCGCTCCAAGTATCCCAGCTCGAGTAACCAAACCGGGCAGCCCAACCGATCCCGGTAGCCCATCCAAGTGGCGCATCAAAGTGTCCCATCAAGGATCTGAGTATCCCACCCCAGCTATGACTGTAATCAAGTGGATCGAAACCTGTAATCGAGTGCATAATAAACACCTGGATCGGGTCCCGGCATCTACACTTACCTGGATCGAGTGGATCACCACCTGGCAATCATAGGTAAACGATCTGAAAGGGTATAGTTGAGTAAAGAGAAAATTTGATTATGTGCCCCGATGAGTCAACCAATATGCCTTGTCCATTCCAAAATAGCAAATTGATTATCTGAAAATAGCGAATGAGATTGTTTTTGAATCTGGGCCAACAAGACTCTTTGTGCCTGTTCCCGACGGTGTTGCTTAAGCTGGCATAAGCGAATCAACTTGAATAAGGCTCTTTAGTTGCGGTAACTGGGTTGCATTATATATGAGATTATCCATTTTCTTTTTTCCCACCCACCCTGGAGAGAAACCAACTATTCTCCTCTCGCGCGACAAGGTTCTCTTTACAGGACTCTCCAATGAATGGATGGAAACCGCTGCTTTACCAGCACTCGAGGTACAGCACCAGGTTTACCCAGTGGGAGAAGCATCCAGAAATTGAGAAAGCTAGGATGAAGCTCATGCAGCCTTGAAACACATTCAAATGTTTGATATGGAGTACACCACTCCCAGGAAGCCCGAAGAAGATACAGAATGGCCTAGATAATATGATCCAGGTAAAATGGAGATTCGGAATGAACAGCAGGTTTATATATATATATATATATATAATTCGCAAGGTCGGCCTCCAAGCCTAGTTCTCCCGCCAGGGGAAGTACAAGGGTTGCTTGGAGTACCGACTCAACAAACTAGCAGTAGTTCAAAAGCTTTAGTGGCTCGCGGATTTAGAAGAGTACATGGAGGAATTGAGAGATAGATATATTGAGTGGACTGGATGTGTTGCGAGAGATAAATCTGGGCTATCTCAGGAATCCACACCTTTGGAGGAGAGGCCGGTGTTCAGGAGTCTAGGTTAACCCGATGATCATCCCATCCAGCTGCCCCCACAAACCAGAGAAGGGATAAATGTATTTCGGACAATAGCGGGGGCAAAGACCAACATCCCCGGTTAGTACCACAAATTTGTCTAGTGAGAAGAGGAGCAAAATTATTGTATTTAAAAGTAGGGCAAAAGAGGAGATTAAAAGCTGTCTCCAGCCCAGATGATCCAGTTTCCAGTGTAGGGGTATAAAAAAAGGCCAAATTTGATTCTCCAGCTGGAGGTGAAAGTTCTGCTTTGGTTGCAGGTTCTTCAGAGGAATGTGATAGACCGAAAGGGGAGATAGATGATGCTGTAAAAAGGATAAAGGATGAGAATTCATTAGAACTTGTGATGGATACTCACCAAGCAATATTTGATGAACAGGACGGAGAGATGGAAGAAGCTATAATGCGGGGTCTGATCCCTGAGGAACAAGACCCACCACCAACTCAGGAAGGCCCATCCATCCACTAAAGCACCTCCCTCAACTGAGCTCCTTCAGCCAATTACCTTGAAGCTTCCATTTCATATCGCCCAGTTTGCTAAATCTGGAAACTATGCAGGGCTGAAGATAGATCCCAGCAAGCTGGTTTCCTATCCACTGAGTCTATTATCTACGTATTAACATGTTTTGAAATTGATTGATGCAGCTCGGCATTTAGGCGAGCAATCTTTGATTGGAAATTTGTTCCCAGGCACGACGAGAATGATACGACGGAATGGGGAGGTGAACGGAAACACATGTTGCTGTATTGATCGATTGATCTGCTTGGTGGGGTGAACAGAGAATTCCTTCTCTGGCTGACCCAGGGCCAGCCCAAAATCACTACACCTCGCTTTGCATTTCCTTCCCCAATCGGAATAGCTCTATTATGTCACGTTGCTTTCCGAGAAACGGACTAATGAAGAAAGGGCAGCACGGCTCCGATGCCTTTGCATTTGCACCACAACACTAGATTCTGCGAGGGAGTTGGAGACCTGTAAATCACTTCATGGGATACCCGAGACACATATCGATAGGGGTCAGATTGGGTAGATCTATCTGCCCCATGCCCTGTCCTTCCACAGTCTGGGAGTATGAAAGCTCAGACTGCTAACACACTCCTAGATATTCACCCTCCCCCTCCCTCGAGCCGTTGAGCCTAAGCTGGGAGTTACTCGGATGAACCATGCGATGATAGCAAGCATCTGATCCCCGGAATGAGAGATTCATTCTCTACTCCAGCATCATTGACTCGATTCCATGACGACTCTATCTATTTACGATGCCGCGTTAGCAGGTTAATTTAGTCCTGATGAGAATATTAATAGTCCTCAATTCACTATAGAAATGGCATATCGTCCATCTGTCCCGGATAATGTGAATCATTTGCAAGTATTTTAAGTTTTTTTTTTTATCTTATACAAGAGTGCCTATAGCAGGTTCAGGCCGGCGATCCGTAGGTGAATGATGGGTTATTGCCTGATCAATAGATGAATCGAATAACCCACCCCAGCAGGCGAGTCCCTAAGATCTGGTGAATCCGGCTCTCTGAGTCATAGTCTTTTTTTAGCTCATAGAGGCCTCGAATCGCTGGTCTATGTGGCTTAGAATGTAATCCACATCTCTCGAACTGGTCGGGGTGAGTCAAAAGGAGACAAGAGAAAGCTTTTAAACTTGAGTGCCCATGCATAGCTCTTCACCGGGCCGAGTCATATATACGCTATGAGATACATATTAACAAGGGCGGGCAAGCGCAGGAAGACAGATTTCCCTACGTTTACTCAGCCGATGAACTATAGTCGGGGAGGAAGGCCGGGTGGATCTCCAGAGGATTGGTTGTGAGCGCTCTCCCGGGCCTCCTGCGTCCGTGATAGCTTTCTGTGCTTGTCCTAGCGTCCGTCTGTGCTTTATTCCTTCCTTGGCAGCCTTCCCCGTGATATGTAGCTCTGAAATGGGATAGGCCTACTGATGTATTATGTGCATCTAGCACAGGAGGGAGTAAATGCCAACTATTAGTATTAGGTGGGCAGGAAAGCAAGTAGCTGCGGGAAGCTAGTTAGCGAAGCGGTAGAGAAGCAAGTAAGGGATGTAACTATAATGTAAAGGAACAAAGCGAGGGAATACTAGTTAGTTATAGGAGCTGGATTGTACATGGAGCTAGATTGTACATTGCTTCAATCTTGGGAACAGTACAGGTTCACGGGGTGCCTCTACTGAAGCAGATATTGGAACACGTCTGAATGTTGGAACATAGCTTCTTTGGACATAGGGGAATGTAGGAGCATCACTTCTTGGAACAAGAGACAATGCTGGAAAAGAACTGAAGAGATATCTATAGGACGCTGCAAGAGGATCGAGATACAGAGAAACGTAGTAAGCATCAGAGATCGGGAATCAACTCAGTGGACCAAAGCGCACAACACTAGATTACATGGAATGGATCCACTAGTGATACCACACCACTCACCACTCCCAAACAAATGAAACGAAAGATAGCTTTCCTACAACACTACATAAGGAATAGCTCATCAACAGGAGCGAAAATAGAACCATGAAACTTCTCCATATCCTAGATCTCCTAAGGACTTTTCCCTATAAAACGGATCTACACAAACTCTCGATCCTACAGACACGCATGGAATGGTTAAATATGGCCACTCCCTATGAAAAACTAGCTCCATGGAGGGGTGGTCCCACATACGAACAATCTACATCAAACTTACCTCCATAATATGGATCTCAGCAACTCTAACCTCTATATTAAATATCCACATGGCAAAGATCTCCGTATGACATCTCCATATTGCATCTTACTAAACTGACCTAAACCACACGCACAAGCTATACGTCTCTTACTCAGAGACCCCCAGTAACATCACTTCCCAATTGCGCATAAATAACGAAGTGGCATAATATGAAGTTTTGTACGTGACGTAACCCCTATGCCGCATAATGGATGTAGACCTCCCCAAAAGATGTAAGAATTGAATTTCGAGATAAAAAAATGATTGACTGATCTGAGAAAACCTTTCATCTTAGTATGATTCGGGATGAAATCTCAGTCTCTATTCAGATATGCACTACGATGGAAGTGCATCGAAGAGCAGACAGTAAGCGTCTTCATTATGGCCGGCTCTATCTCCGCTTCGCAAAGGTCAAGCTAAGCTAACTAATATAGGCAGGCATCGCAATGTGAAGAGCTTTACTTGGAGAAATAGATAGAAGGAACATATATCGTGCGAACAAAACACATGAATATTCCGCTCACGAGTTCGGTACATGACCTTTTTATCTTTGTACTTAAGCTTTAAGTGATCCGTAATTCAAGAAGCATCTATATCGACCCGTTCCGCTCAAGATCTCATATTACCACCTTCTGTGATAATAATTTATATTACACAACATATAGCTAGCCTTACTAAATAAATTGATTTTCCTATATATGCTGTCTTTATGCCATGCTTGTTTTAAATGCAAATTCTAAGCGAATACAATAAATCCTTTTTTCCTTAGATATGGACAAATGGAGGGTTAGCTCCGGCACTTGACGGGAATTTGATCGACTTATTCCTTTCCTCATAACATCGATGGAACAAACAATCAGTCAGAATGAATGTAACTAATATGTATGCCTTCCCCCTTTCGCATATATCGACCGATACGGGAAGGAAGAATGAAGGAGTTGGGGATCTGATGAAATAGCTCGAGGAAGGGAAAAGAGATTTTGATCGGATTCACTATCCTATTCCTTAATGTCTAACTGCGATTTCAATTCTGTACACAACCCACGTATTTATGCCAAAGGTCCTGAACCGGACGGATGGTGACCGTCTGTTCCGTCCTTCTCTACACAATCCATCCTTCTTTTTCACTCTCTACACAACTCTACACAACTCTACACAACCATACTTATTGGTTTTTCAGCCAGCCAGAACTTATATTCATGACCGATATTTATTCCATACTTATAGTAATGACCGATATTCATTAGGTCCTGAACCGGATGGCAACCTTTCTGGCATAGTCTATCTGGCATAGTTGTCCATACACAATCCATCTCTCCTTAAGTCTACCCGTGAAGTAGATAAGTCTACACCTTTTCATGCAAATAGATAACCACGTATTTATGCCGAAGGTCCTGAACCGGATGGCGACCCTAGTCTGATAGTGGCGAGGGTGGCACTGCTAGTGGCGAGGAGGGGAGTTTAAAATATAAGTAGCAAAGGAATAAACGAGGTAGGCGGCGTAAGCTTGTGAAAGCTACAGAACACAACCCCTTGCCAGCTCACTCATCTCGAATAAGAGGTTTCTAGGTTAGCCCCTCTTTTCTATATAAGAAATTGGAAGGATAGGTAGGTCTATCTATTGAAGAAGAGGTATTACCGCCCCTTAAATAAATAGTAGGGAGGGCTAGGGATGGAGTAAAGGCGGGGCCAGTGAAAGATCAGGTCAACTGGATTGAAGGGTGCTTTAGTTGGTAGCTAGCTATCCATTTCGAGGTCAAGGTTATTTGGCAAGTGATAACGAAGGAGAGGTTCTTGACGGCTCATCATTTCGAATAACAGGTTACGCCTCTCTTTATTACGTATATAAGTCTTTATGTTTTCTAGCGTTGAGCCGATTGAAAGGGATGGTAGGCCCAAAGCAAAAGGAAGGTAAGTGAGGGTAAGAACTAACTATTATTGGATTGCATGCTAGAACTAGGCGAAGCAAACCAATATTAGGAGTTGTTTCCATTCTAGAGCAGAGCAGTTTATCCAGATAGATGGATCCGTCTATGTCTGTCTATGGCAGCAGTTTCTTTTTCGCAATTTCTATATAAAAGGGTTGAAGAAAAGAGGAAGAAGAGTGAGTAGAGAGGTGTTCCTTTTACTTCACTTCCCTAGTTGAGGGGCTGAACGAACGGTAACCAGCTTCGATCAACAACTCGTCTATCGTTTTTCTACTTGCTTACCCCTACTATTAATCTATTAATTAGAAGTGAAGTTGATCAAATTCCCTCTGCATTTCCCCACTTGGTTCTCTCCGATTCCGAGGAAGGAGGTTGATCCATGATCCTCTACGTTCCCCTCTATTCCCCTTATATAATAATTATGGGTTTAGTTCGGGAAAGGGGTGCGGGGAGCTTGTTATTCCTCGCTTAAGAAGAATGGGCCATATCCAACAAATTATGTCTCTTGTGGGGAAAAGCGCTACTATTATTAATGCCTTCTTTTCATCCATTCAAATTCTTATCTAGAAAAGGGCGAGATGGACCAGTGGGACCAGCCAGGGTTGCGGCGCGGCGATACCCAACCTTGTTTTCAAGGTCGACCCCTTTCTATATAATAATAATACTGCCTTAAATAATAATAATAATAGGGGGCCCAAACAAATCGGATCGGGGAGCTAGCTTCCTTATAAATCTCTCTTCCACCGTGAAAAAACGGTCTAGTGCGTGCACCGGCACTTGCTTTAGATATGTATATAGTTTACCCATATAGTAATAGTTTTAGATCCGGATCTCGAATGATGACTGATGATTGGTTCGAAACCAGCAACGTTTTTGCTGCCCTTTCTGGTAGTAACCTAAGCACCTGGGAACGAACAGAATATTTCATTTGGAAGGCTTTTGGAAGGAATAGAAAGGAATAGAAATAATAATTGAGGTAGGTCCTACTAGGTATGGGTAGGACACACTTTATTAAGCCAGCCTACCGGGTGGGTGTCTGTCTGGTAGCACCATAGCGTGATGTTTTATATACTAAATGGAATGATGAGTAGTGGGTTCAGGGTGGAACCGGAATTACAAAGGGAAGTGACCTGCCCCAACAGAAGGGAGTTCCCTGTCCCTAGTAACTAGCTTGCAATTGGGCTTTAGCTAAAATAATAATAGGGGGGGGGTGGGCCTCTAAACGATAATAAGCCTACTAATCCGTGTAAGGGCTCAGACGCGGCTGCGGGACCTCTTCAATTAAATAGTGTGTGTTCTGGAATACGCACAGGGACGCAAATCAAATAAAAGCAATGGTTTAGATACGAAAGGCGCTTGTAATCACTTGAAGGGGGGGTTATCGCTAGGCTAAGGCGTATGGCAATCGCATGGCTGCGAAGGCTCATAAGAAGTTTCAGTGGACTGAGAAGCACAAGGTGACTCGCAAGGTTGAGGTTCCGAAGTAAATCGCATTGCGTCTACATCTTCTCCGAACCAAAACAAGTGTCTGGGTCTCTACGCGTTCGACGAAGACCAACATCTGGCTATGCCGGGTTCTCGAGCGTTCGGGTATACGCCGACTACTAAACACCAGTCTGTCTATCCGGGTCTATACGCGTTATACGCCGACTAACCACACTTGCTCTCCGGGTCTGGGGGGGTACGACGTTTCCCTAGGGCAATCGGGCCTATACGCCTATACGATTTAGAATAATCCGAATCAAAACCACCAACCACCGGCTATCCGGTTCATGGTCCGGGGTATGCCGGGGTATAATCAAGTGTCACACTGTTTTCGCTACGTTGAAGAATCACGACAAGCAACCTGGCTAGGACGACTCTGACGTTTACCTGGGCCCGCGGGCTAGACACGTTGTGAACAGCAGCAGTGCAATCCATTCCATTCAATGCAATGCCGAGGTGCTAAGGCCATGCAAAGGCCAGTGACATGCTGTTTGTTTGTTTGTTATGGGCCAGATTATGCAGCTCAACAACCAGAACAACTCCGCTAATCAAAAAACCTTCCGGAGGTTTCAAGTGCAATTGTGGTGTTCTATACAATGTGTGACACTGAGCCTTCACCGCGTAATCAGACTCGTACTAGTTATTCTGCGAATTAGACTCACTATAAGTCTACGAATCGTTCTGCGAATGCGTATCGAAAGGTCTTCCCGGAGTATTAGTAGGTCCCCATAGGTCGCTTTAGGCAGCATGAAGAGGTGCGCCCGAAGGTGGCTAGAGTGGCTGACCAAGGTGCGCCCGAAGGCAGCTTAGAGCGAGTCACTTGGCGTTACGAAGAGGCTCACCGTTGTAATTCGCGCATTGCAAGTCGTTTGAAGAAGCCTCGTAAAGCACAATTCAATCGTCGAAGCTCGGAAAGCAACTCGAGTGCGGCTCAGCTGTACACGTTGTGTGGGGGATACTTACTTTCGGGCTAGCGGGGTTTACACTGAATATTTATAATACGACTTACGACTCACGGGTTGGGGTTGTGGTACTCTAAAAATGGCTACAACTTCGGAGAAGAACGACTGCACTAACTCTGAATGGTGTTTACGGTTATCGTTATCAGTAACGACATCCCCCCATTAACATCAGTAACGACATCCCCCCATTAACCAGTGAGCTTTGCCGTGTAATCCACTTGCATTCGGGCTCTGACGAAGAATCAATCAAAGGTACAGTCCACCTCTGTCAATCAACACCAGTTGTGCCACACATGTCGTGCGGGGATACGTTGGAAGCAATCACGGGGGTACGAAGACTCCATCTACAGAGTATGGCTACAGCAGATAACCAATGCAGATCCCGATGGCAGATCCCCCCATCCCAGTCCCGATGCTTATTACCAGTCGTTCCGATTCAGCAGAGTACCAACAGCATAGATCCTTCACAGTGTGGCACCCGGACACGCACTTACCCGATTAGCTACCTGGCAGGTGGGGTGGCGGTTAGACCTCACTGTGTGGATTCTCTTCATTATACGATTAGTACTCGTCATTAAAATATCAACCGTGGAAGGTCGATAGCCCGAAGTAGAGAGTCAGGTGTGCGACGACCTC
>Ga0316215_1000091_pt1 | contig 15325 bp, 17 predicted proteins | sample NRE5metagenome_FD_207796 | JGI IMG/M metagenome (GOLD analysis project Ga0316215, IMG submission 207796) | Spruce roots microbial communities from Maridalen valley, Oslo, Norway - NRE5 | ecosystem: Host-associated > Plants > Roots > Unclassified | place: Norway: Oslo | collected 2017-09-15
CCAGAACATTTTATCCCATTTTATATATAAAGCTTTATAAGGCGTATATAAAATAAAGAAACCTCCTGATGGACGACGCCGAACGATTTACTGCTCTTGGTCTGGTAAGTAAAGGGTTAATTAATACGATTATATAATTTACATCGACATTTTCAATTTTACTTTTTATGACGTATACGAGATTAGCTAATCTCGTATGTAATTTATCCGTAAGTTTTCTGTTTTAATAATCATGTCCTTATCCATTTTATAAATTAAATTAAAAAACTACTTAATATTTCTCTCAATTCGTTTATAGAAGATTTTCTTATTCTGACCAAATGAATTCCTCCTTCAGTAACATTAAATTGTTTGTCACAATAAGGACACGTAGGTTTAATCTTAATCCATTTGTCAATGCACGTATCGCAAAATTCATGATTACAATCAGTTATGACGTAATCATCATTTATTAGTTCGTAACATATAATACAAATTTTATTAGATCGTAACGTCATAATAATTAATATAAATAATAGCCATAATAATTTATTTCAATTTTTTATTTCGTAATTAAGTTAATTACGAAATAAGATTAATTTTTTGAAGAAATATTAATCGGTGGAATCAATTTCTTGCCTTCTTTTACTTATTTTAGCTGGTGCCGGTTGATCGGTAAATGATTCAATTAACAATATCGGAATTTTTTGATTACATCGCGAACATATTTCGTGATTCGTGAACCATTTATCGATACATTTTTTACAAAATCCATGATAATTATCTACGCATTTAACTTTTGTTGCCGTAATACATATCGTGCAAATTTCAGGACTACATTTAACAGATGGTTCGACATAACTACCCTGTGGTAACATTATTAATAAATTATATTATCAATTTTTATGTATAAAATTCAATTTTAATCATCAACATGATTATTATAATCATCATAACAACGCTCCATAGATCAACTTCTATTGGTACTACTTCATTACTATTTAAATTCGTAAAATCCCTATATCGATGCGATAATTCGGGATAAGATTCGTCATCGTTGACCACTCTTCATCTTCTGAAGAAAAATCCCACCGTATTCCGGGGCGTCTTCTTCGTTCTTCGATATCAGCGATGATTCGTCTGAGAATGCTATCCGACGTAATTGAAGAGTTTCGGACAGAACAAACTGAAAACGAACGATCCAACCGTATTCCGAGGCGTCTTCTTCGTTCTTCGATATCAGCGATGAAGTCGATAGACGATTCCTCGGAGGAATCGTCTGAGAAATGGTTTAATCGGAATTTCTGTTTTCTCCTAAGAGATTTTCTTTGTCTAATAATTTTTTCTGGCAAAAGGCATTCCGTTAATACTAATCTACAAGAAGGACACGAATCATTATTTTCTAACCACTTACAAATACATTTAAGGCAATATTTATGTTCGCATTCCGTCACGTATTCGTTTTTAATATTTTCAAGGCATATGGCACACGTGTTAACTCGGTTAGTAGTAATTTTTGGCCACTCTTCATCTTCTGAAGAATCCAACCGTATTCCGAGGCGTCTTCTTCGTTCTTCGATATCAGCGATGAAGTCGATAGACGATTCCTCCGAGGAATCGTCTGAGAAATGGTTTAATCGGAATTTCTGTTTTCTCCTAAGAGATTTTCTTTGTCTAATAATTTTTTCTGGCAAAAGGCATTCCGTTAATACTAATCTACAAGAAGGACACGAATCATTATTTTCTAACCACTTACAAATACATTTAAGGCAATATTTATGTTCGCATTCCGTCACGTATTCGTTTTTAATATTTTTAAAGCATATGGAACACGCGTTAACTCGGTTAGTAGTAATTTCTTTTACATCTTTTCTCCTTTTTATCCGATGTTTCGTACTTTTTCGTTTACTCATTTTATTTTTAGTATCCATTGTAGATAATAATTCATAAAATATAAACGCGCGTTTATAATTCAATTTTATTATTCCGAAATGGACGAACTCGTAGGAAACCAATTCGCCATTCTTTCATCGATATATTCTAATAAAAAAGTTCCTTTTTTATATCCTTTATTTCTAGCGTATTTAATTAATAATTCAATAGTACGTAAATTATAATCAGTAATTTTTTCTATATTAATGGTATTAAAAAAGTCTGATTGGATAACTTTTAATGCGATTTCCCATTGTTCGCTATGTGGTAAAATATACGTTAAAGGTAAATATTTTTCATCATCCGATAAATTAATAAAATCTATAATTTCTTTTTCTTCGGTTATATCTTCTATAACGGGTTTATCGTACGCGCCCAATCGTGGAACGTACTGAACGGGGTAATCTTCGTCAAATCCGGCGTCAATTTCTTGTAATTGGGCGCGCGATTCGTTTTCGTAATCGATTTCTTGTTCCAATTCTTCTTCCAACTCTTCATCCAATTCTTCTTCCATCTCTTCATCCAATTCTTCTTCCAATTCTCGTTCCGTCGAAATTGGCGTTTCGAATAGTACGAATATATATTCGTATTGAGACGTAATCGGATTTCTATATTTAGCCGACCAACTCGCTCCTGATACTAACCCGTATCTTTCTATACCATTTGCCTCCACGGGAGAATTTAAAAAAACGTCATTTCTGGTAATTGCCGGTATAATCCTCCCGCGGGAAGGATTATCTTCTTCCGTAATTAATGATAATCCGGGTACACTTACTCGTGATACGGGATATCTAGTACCGTCTATAACAACGGTTGCGTAAATTCGTTCATCTATTAGCGGTTGTCTCGTGAATTCAGAGTGTCTTTTTACTTCCGAAAAATCTATATCCGTAAAATTTTCCGCAAAATTTTTTAATATTTTTTTATAATCTTTCCAAAAATTATGATCAAACGTTTGATCTATTATCATCGGATCGTCCGTATAAATCGTTGAATAAATATATAACGGTTGTTCTTCTTCGTAAGATAATATTCTAGATTGACCCGTTTTAATATTATAAATGGTATCTCGTGTATAAATGTAATTATCGTTCTCAAAATATGGACCGTTATTTTGAGAAATGGTCTTCCAGTTAGGAACTAATCTAATTGATAATACATCCTTAGATTTTAATAAATCTCGATTGGCTAAAATTAATTCGTGATGACGCGCGTTACTATTTATCGCTATTTTTACGCACCTTTCATTTTCATTATTCGGACCAATCGAAGAAAATGTCGTTACAAAATTTTTATACGTTTTTAATAATTTTTCTTCTATATCGGGATCATTCGATATAATGCAATATCTTTCCATTTTGTGATGGAAAAATTATATCCGTTGAAAATTAATATTAAAGATTTGATTTTCGACTCGTTCTATTAATATGACGGGAATAGAATCTTCCGACAAGAAATTTTGCACGATTATATTTTGAATGATATACAAAAAATCATCAAAATCAACTTCGTTAGAAAATCGCTTATTACAATAAGGACACGTATGTTTAATTTTAAACCATTCCGTGATACATTTTACGCAAAATTTATGATTACATTCCGTTACGTATTCGTCTTTAATTTCTTCGAAACAGATCGAACATATCGCGACATTTTCCGCGTCCATTTTATTTAAATTTTTTAATCGGATAACATCTTCCAAATGGACTAAAATCGCAAATACGTCGTCTTTCGGAAGTTCGTCATTTTATATACGCCTTATAAAGCTTTATATATAAAATGGGATAAAATGCCCCAGTAAGTAAAGAGTTAATAATATAAATCTATTGGAAAATTATTTGATCGATTACGATTACTAATAATAAACATATTGGTACGTTCGCTCGTTTACGTAAATAATGGTTCAGTTCGTAAAATAATATTTTATGACGTAAAGCTAAAGTAATTAAAAATTTAATCAACAGAAACTTAAATGAAATCATTTCGAAAACTAACCACGTTAATACTATTAATTCTAATAAAAACCACGTCAATAGATAAACGTACCACGGTTTACTACGTCTCACGATCGGATCCGCTTTCTTAAATATCATCTCGGAACTAGTATCATGTCGACACACGGGACATCTGTAATCTATCATAAACCAATAAGAAATACATTTTTTACAAAATGTATGATTACACTTTAACCGTTTACGATTTTTGATGTCATCTAAACATATTACGCACACGTTTTCATTTACGGATTCTTTATGAGCCATGTTCTAATACGTTTGAGATTTCTGAAAAATTAATTCAACTTTACTCGAATAATAAATTATTCGTAATTTCTTACTTCAATTCCGATTGGAAATCTAGGTATTCCATCGTCACTTACTCCTTGATATCTAACAGTTAAATATTTACCTATATATTTAGCACCGGTTTTAAACATTTTAGCTCTACATTCATGGGTACCCTTCGGTCTTACATTAAACGTAAATTTTTTATCGGTTTCGCACGTAAAAATAATCAATCCCGTTTCAATACCTACTCCTTCCGTGTAATCTATAATCAGAAATTCCGCGTCGTCGAATAATTTTAGTTTTTGTAAATTTTTTGATCTATACTTCAAAACGTACGGGCCCATCACGTTTCTTACGATTATACCTTCGTGTCCTTCATTAATATATTCGTGAAGTTTCGAATACACGTCATCGATATCGTTAATCGTTTCCGTTTTTAATATTTTCACGTATTTTAATGTCGGATGAATTTTATTTATTAATAAAGTATGCCTATCTTTAAAATCTTTATCGTCGATATGATCGTAAATTATATATTTAATTTTTAACAATTCAGTTTCGTCTCCAGGGTGTAACGTTACTTTTCTAGTCAAACCTACGAGCTCTTGAAATGACATTTGATCCGAATACATCTCACCATCAAGTTTGATTTTAGCTAAATTATTGTTCGATATTTCGGATATAATGTGATCTAGATGAACAAATTCTTTACCGTTTCGAGACCAAAGTTTTCCATTATAAAATAAAGCTCTAACTCCATCAATTTTTGGTTGTACGTAACACGGATATTTAATATCGTGAGATCTAGTTTTAAACGGTAATGCTAACATAGGTAAAATTACCTCACATTTTTGAAAAGGAGCGTTATCGTTAGTCATCGGCTTATAACCTTGATCAATTTTTTTATTCCACGCTGATTGAGCGTCTTTAATCGCTTGTTCTTTCGGTCTCGTTTCGTTAGCTTTGCCTATATTTTTACCGGCTACGATTTTTCTGGCAATTGCCATTTTACCATCTACGTAGCCGTATTCCGTTATTATTTCGTCATTATTGGTACTAATTTTCCATACTCTGATTTTTCCGGAACTGGATTTACTGAACAATGGTTCAAAAGTCATTATAGTCATGATCTTTTAATTAATTTAAAAATTTAAATTCAAATTAATTAAAATGTTAAGAATATCCGAAATACTTCCGTATTTATATATCGGAAATATGCACGACGCTCAACAAATTATCGCGTTAAAAAATATGGGAATTCATTCCATAATTAATGTAACGAGAGATGTTAAAGATAATCTCAAATACGGCGGGATAAATAGATTTCGAATTCCAATTGACGATACGCCTCGCGTTGATATATCTTATTATTTTCAGGACGCGATTGATTTTATAGAACGAGCGCGAGAAAATAACGATAAAGTATTGGTTCATTGCGTTATGGGTATATCACGATCGGTAACGATAGTTCTCGCGTATTTAATGATAGTATGCGGATATACGTACGAAGACGCGTTTGATTACGTGAAAAGTATTAGACCGATCATAAATCCTAACATCGGTTTTCGAGCGAAATTATTAGAATTATAAATTTACATTCTTATTGCGAGTAATTATTTAAAATTATAATGTAATTAGAAAATGCTAAATGGAAAAATTGGTATAATAGTATTAATCACGGCAGTTATTGGAATAGCTTTATTATATAAAAATAATAACACGGTGCAAGAAAATTTTTGGAACATACCTTCTAGATCGTGGAAAGTTGAAAAAGTATTAGCTAATCAAACTCCGTGCGGTCCAGATTTTTATCAAACTCCCGGTTTTCAGGGAATTTTAAATCCGAGATTTTCTAACGCCGATTACGGACCAAATTTACGAACTCAATTACCTGATTACGGAATGATGGGAGTTCCATCTGATCCATTAGGTGGAAATTTTGGTGGAAGTCAAAACGCTAATTGTTCAGGACCTCCGGCGACTTATGTAGAAGGATTTGAGCCAGCGTATCAAAATAATACGGGATACGATAACGAATTTGAAATGCAGCGAGTTTTGATGGATCCTCATAATCCATCGAGTTACGCCAGTGGAAATTATAAAGACGTAGTATGTTCGTTAACTCCCGGAGATCTTTCCGATGACCAAAATCCTGTAATACCATCCGGATCTTTTTTAACGGCCAACGGCGAAATGAAACAGCCTATTATTTACGATAGATTTATTTACGCGAATAGACATTCGAGATTGAGAGCTATGGGAGATCCAATCAGGGGTGATCTTCCAATCGTGCCAATTTCGGGTAATTGGTTCGTACCGTCAGTTCATCCAAATATTGATCTTCACGCTGGTGGTATTAACGTATTAGGCGGAGTAAATAATGAAACGAATCATCAATTAGCTAGTTTAATTTATGCGTCTAGCGGCGGAGGTGATACGACTATCGGCGGAGTTGATCTGTTACCGCAAGGAGGCGTAGACGCGTTTTCAAGAATGAATATGTGTAATCAAAATATGGGCGCGACGGTTTCGGCGGGTGGAGACGTAATTATGACGTCATTTCCTTAGCTTTTAACCCCAAGATTCGAATCTTATCTTTGATCGTATCGTCTTTACGGGAGTCGAGAGGTTTTTTCATTTTATATATAAGCTTTATAAGCTTATATATATAAAATGAGATAAATGCCCCGGTAATTAAATAAAGTTATTTTAAAATGACGTCTCGAAAACTAAAAAGAAAATTACCTCCATTAATTATATCTAATCCTTTACTTGGTCAAGAAGAACCAATGCAAAAATACGCCCGAAACGAACCGTATAAAAAATATATAGGTTTACAATATTACGAAGGAGGTCGTTTTGGGCCTGGATATCAAGCTATGATAAGCGAAGGTCCAAAACATTTATCGCGTAAGGAACTAATGAGATTTCAAAACGAATCTACTTCTTATCCACGCGGTCCCCTTTATGAAGAAGCCGAATTACTAGAGGAGGAGGTAGAAATACCGGAAGGAGTTGGTCCTCCTCCTGAAGAAATATTAGAAGTTATAACGGAAAAAGAAGCGAAGAAAATACCTACGAATAAACCATATATAACTGGAGTACAAAAAAATGCGTGGGACCAATATCGACGTAAGTTATTAATGGGTCGCGAAAGAACATTTACCGACGATAAATTTCAATTAGAAATTATTAAATTCGGAGACGTCGCGCCCGGAATATACGTTAGACCAATGAAGTACGAAAGAGAAAAGCCCGATAGAACAACTTATGAAGAAGATTACCTAAATTTAGCCACTTTGTTCGTAATTAATGGAAGTAAAGAAGAAGGTAATATTTATTGCGAACAAAGCAAACTGTTTAATAAGTTATACTCTAGGAAACGATACGAAACCGATATGCCTAGTAGTTCGCGAAGGTATGTTACGTGGAGTGAAAAAAACGCTGACGCGGACTATTTAACGCAACGAAAGTTCGAGCAACTCGATATTTCTGATTCTTCTAGATCTTCTAGTAGAATTAAACCACCGTACAAGAGAAGAGATGTGATATGTTCTCCGACGAGACCTCATCGAAATGTAATCTTAAGATACGAAAATTTAACGATTCAACGAACCCAAGAACCAGACGAATTAATAGTTATACATAACGAAAATCAATACGGATCATCTCTTATTAACGATACAGAAGAACGAGCTCAAGAAATTATATACGAATATTTCGCGCATTGGACACCGTACGCTTTATTTGAAACGGAACAGGATATTACGGATGCTATTAACTTAGAAAAAATGAAAGCTATTAAAATCGGAAATCCAATAAAACTGGTTAATAAAATGTATAAACGTTCAAAAATGTATAGTTTATTATTGATGGATAACGATGGTAGAGTGTGATAAAATCGTTCGTCGGGAGGTTTCTTCATTTTATATACGCCTTACAAAGCTTTATATATAAAATGGGATAAAATGCGCCGGTAATTAAAGGGTTAAATTAATTTTACATTAAATAATTTAATGTAAAATGAATGGTACTATCATTCTAATATTTCTAATATTACTCGTTATTTTTTACATAATTCACACGAGATACGAATTTTATATGGAAAATGATTCCACTATAGTTAGATTGAAGAATAAATTAATCCCACATTTTCCTAAATTGAAAAATATCCGCATGATGAAAGCGAATTCGTCCTATACGATCAATAAACATAGTATTTACATCTGCACGGAACACGATGGTATTAAATACGACGATAATATGTTAGTATTCGTAATTCTTCACGAATTAGCGCACGTAGAAACTCCGGAAATAGGTCACGGTAAAATGTTTAAACAAACATTCTATAATCTTTTGGCTCACGCTAAAAAATATCTATTGTGGAATCCTGAGTTGCCTAGAGCACACAATTACTGCAAATCCGGTTAAATAACTTAAGAATTTCTCCTTAAGTTATTTTAATCTCGTTGTTTTATGTCAGCGAGTTAATGACATCCAATTAATAACCCAATTGGCAGAGCAAAATCCCGAAATTTTATGTCAGCGGGTATGACATCCGGACTAGTCCGGATAAAACAGGTGTGGTCTCAAATTTAATGTCATGAGGTTAGTGACACGTAATCAACTAATCAAGCTGATCGTTGCTCAAGTTAATGTCATGAACTTGTGACAGGTAAACTAAATACATCACTACTCAGTTTATTTTACTCATTTTTAAAGCCATGAGTCCTTTGACCGTCAATATTCTTTATTGATTAGATAGAGAATTCAATCCATTTGACAGGGAGAGTCGAACAATGTCATGTGACTAAGACAGGTAAATTGGCTAATCAATCCAATCTATTTTACTCATTTTAAGGTCACGAGTCCTTGACCACCAATACGCGTTAATGATAATACCGCGCTTTAACATCTGGTTATCCTCTGGTATAAGATTCTTTCACGTAACGGCTGAAAAGTGCCGGGCTACGAACCGAAGCCAATGGGAAGCAGTCCTTGGTCACCGCGTCACAACCGTCAATATGATTCAATGATTAATTAAATCGTTCTATCCTAATGACGTAGGACTCCTAAGAACGTAATCTTAGAATTGCCGTTAACCAGGCCAATGGAATACAGTTACGCGGTTTGCGTTGACTCAGTATTAAAGCCACCAATACTATCGTTTTCCTAATAAATTAACTCTACTTGTACTAAGTAGTAAGTTTTTTGACGAATCGTTCTATCCTAATGGTGTAGGACTCTTAAGAATATATTCTCAAAATTGCCACTATCCGAGGCCAATGGGATGCATGTGCAAACTAGCATCTGAGCTACCAAGATTTTTCCCACTTGGCATACATCTTAAAAGATGGCGTTAAGGCAATCAAGTTTTCATGTCCTGATCAAGACACGTATAATTTGACGCGTTGAATTTATATCAAAATAAGAGAACTCGCAAGCTCCATCACCCATATAAACTACTGTTAAGAACTCAAATATGAGTTTTAATTCAACGTTTTCCAACAAATTGCAAAGAAGCTAAATGTTTTATCAAATCTTATACAAATTGTCGTTTAAATTTAGAATTTAAAATTCAATTTTTTAGCGATGCTTTCGAATTCCTATTAATACCGTAATTAATAACCACGCGATATAGATCCACAGAATGGCATGAGCGGGCGCTGCTAACGCCTCGCCTATATTCTTCTCATCGTATTGAGCGCACCTTTGACACGTTTTCATATGATTTAAAACGTCTTGACACGATACGTCTTGGCGCTTACTTTCTTTTTCAGTTAAATACGTTGGCATTTTTATTTGATAATCGATTTTAAATCCATTTCCATTTCGATGTTATTTTCTTTCGATATTAAGTCATTAAGTATAGTTAAAAACATACTAGAATCGTTGTCAATTATTGATGGCTTTAATCTAAATACGATTTTAATATTGGATTTTTTCAATTCTTTATATTTGTCCGTTTTTTTAAATTGTGATATTTCTGACGCATCTCCTAATAAAGAAAATCTATTGCTCGTTACTTTGTCAGGTTCTTCAATATTATCGTGTAAAGACATAAAAATCGTTTTCTTTTTAGGCAAACCCAATTCCACTTTTATTTCTTCGTACGCGTCGCAGTCATCAGAAAATGTGAAAATAGATAAACCTTGAGAATCGTATCCGAACGCGTGATTCAACGCTGAACCGGGGTAATAAACGTTCTTTTGAGGACGTTGATTTTCGTGTATATGACCGGAAATAATATGCGGCCAGTTTAAATCCCACGCATCGCCTTGAGACGATACAATTGCACCCATTTTACATCCTTTTATTTCCTGATGAGCGAATATACATTTAACGGATTGAAAACGTCCGATAGTATTTAACGCTTCTACGAATCTACCGGGGTACACGTACGGAATTACGATAAAATCGTTTCGTATTCGTAACGGTATGTCGCAAACAATCACATTAGACCATTCTTTCATTCCATTCATCCAATGATTTTCCGTTAAAAATTGCTGATTATTAATATAATCGTGATTTCCTACCAAAATGTAAACGCGCGCTAATTGACGTAACGTTTTAATTAAATTATACGCGCGGTTTAATAATTGAGAATCTATTTTTTCGTGAGAATCTAACACATCACCGGCTACGACGATAAAATCTATGGATTCTTTTATCGTCGGTATAACGTTCAGTAATATTTCTAATTCCGATAAATTATTATGTTTAATATGGACATCTCCTAAAAATAAAACCTTCATAGTTTTATTTTTACACGGTTAATGATCTAATATTATCAATTTTTCTGAATATCGTAATTAATTTTAGTTAATTACGATATGCGCATATATTTCAAGTTAATGTCATGAGTGACATTCAATTGTACAGTCCAATTGAAAAAGACGTATATCTCTCGTTTAACATCCCAAGAGATGAGGACGCATTCGTACAAAAGTCTAACTAGAAGACGAGTGTAAGAATAATATCTCTCGTTTAACATCCCAAGAGATGAGGACGCATTCGTACAAAAGTCTAACTAGAAGACGAGTGTAAGAATAATATCTCTCGTTTAACATCCCAAGAGATAAGGACGCGATGATTTTAATCACCAAATTCCTGATTATCAACCCAGGCATGGTTGTGATCTTTATTTATCCTCTCGATCCAAGACAGACATAATCTCTCGTTTAACATCCCAAGAGATAAGGACGCGTAAGTTTTAACACTTACTTAAATAGGTCTCTTCATGGAAGATACCTATTATAAATTACCATATATTTTAAAATTTTAAAATTCAATTTTTAATTTTTACGGACTAATTTTAATGGTTGGAATTACTCTGTTTAATATATTTTGCGTCGTCATATTTATATTATGAATAGTTAAAAAATCTTTTAATTTTTCGCTATCCAGTTTATTACAATACGGAATAACATTAGGCAGATTATCGCAAGTCGTAAATATTTCTCTAGTTCTTTTATGATTTAATACGGAAACGTCTATCGTATCGGATTTAATGGAATCTATAGATTTATACGTTTTAATTAATTCGTACGCGGTATGCGGGCCAATTTTTGTTATGTTTGGATTAAAATCGGTGCCGCACATAATACAAAAATCTAACCACATATTTTCCGTAAATCCTAAATTTTTTAATATAATTTCTAACGTAATGATTGAAAATAAATCGTTAGACAAACTCGTAATGACGCACGGACACAAACAAGCTAATGCGTCCGTGTCTTTAGTCATTATAATATCAACCAGGCCGTTCTTCATTAAACTCGAACAATATAACTCACCTTCTGACTCCGCGGTTAAATGAGGAATCCCAAATATATCCAACATTTCTTTTACTATTTCGAAATCGTAAGACGATATATTAATTATCTGAGATTTTAAATGTTCTATATAGTTTTCGACGTATTCCGAATTAAACGTATTAGTAAGTAATTTTGATCTTTTCAAATTATTTATATCTTTCAATTCTTGAGATATCTCACCCGTTGTTTTATATTTTTCAAAGTCATCTTCGATAAGTTTAAGTCTCTTCTTATGCGATTTTCTTACATCAGATCTACGCGCTTGTTCACGCATTTTTTCTGGAGGACATTTCCCATCAAAAATAAATACGGGATGTATACGATTTTCTCTTAATTTAATGAGAAAATTCATCCACGACTCCAAATAATTATTTCGTAATTTAAATATATAAACGTACAAGGACGTATCAATCGCAATTTTTTTACACGCAAATTTATTGATAGGAACTATCGTAATGTGTTCCTGTCCCATGACGGAATATAGAAATTTATTCAATCCTTTAATACCCATAGTTGCATTATTTTGAATAAATTAAATTTATTATTCAAGTTTTTTAATTCAAAAACTTATAATTTAATGTCACGAAATGAACGAATCAATTCGTTATTAACGCTTTTCTCTCCAAGCGTTACTTGTTTTACGTATTTACTAAAATTTTTCCTCAAATCTTTAAATTGTAATTTAGTGACGCCTTTAGGTAATTTAATTTCACGCAGGTTAGTTTTCGCTAATTTTTTTGCGTAAGCGAACGTTGAATTATTTTTAATTAAATATTTTTCATCAATTCCGTTCACCGATCGTATTTTAATTTTAAATCCGTACGGAATTTTACGTTTAGTATAAATCCCTCTTTTTCGTTTAAGAGCGTAAGAATTTTTAATCTTCGTCGATAAATCATTACTAAATTTAATCGCTTCATAAATTAACATGTGAAGTTTTTCGTTCGCCATTATATTTCCAATGTCCGGTGAAATGTGTAATTTGTCGAAAACGGAATGAAGCGAACATTTACTTTTAATCGCGTGGATCATAGGTATCATGTGAATATCGCGTCCCAATCGAGATATATCGTAAACGATTAAATGTTTTATAGACCTCTTGGTAGCTATTAAAGTTCTCATAATCGATAAGTCTGGTAAATTATCGATGTTTCTACCGGAACCTTGATCCTTGAAAATAGTTTTAATCGTAAGATTATGGAGTTTAGCATAGTCTTCACAAGCTCGAATTTGATCATTAATCGAAGGTTGCACTTTCGTGGACGTTCTAACGTAAATTACGCAATTTGACGTCGTGTAATTTTTCATTAAATTGTACGTATAAAATTCAAATATTTAAAATGGATTTGGAATATTTATACGTATATCACATGAATATCGAGGATAAATCTTATTTTATTATAACTTTTATAGAAGAGCCTGCTACGTGGGTAAATCCGTTTAAAAATTTTAAACTTAAAACATTTAAATTATTGAAAATATTTCGAATGTTTATCGATGATCGCGATAATTTTTATAAAAATTTATATTTAAATTTCGCAAATTTTAAACCTACGAATTTTCCGTTACCGAGAATCGGATTCGATAAATTTCGCGATATATACGTTCCTACAGAATATTTATCTTTAGAGAATCCGTCTAATATTAAATATTTTTTAATGTCATTACCACCCGCAAATAATAAAGATTTAGAACGCGTAATTTTAGAAATAATAAATCCAGCTATAGATCAAACTTTAAACGCGTTATATTGTAAAATGTGCGATCCTGACGAAGAAGAAACTATTATAACCGGAGATTAAAAATGGATTTAAAATATTTATACGTGTATAATACTTACGTTAAAGAGACGTCTTATTTCGGAATATCATTTGAAAAAAGTATTTTCCCTATGCCTGCTACTAAATTATTTAAAAAATTTAGAATTTTCATATCCGAATACGATTATAACGATTTCTATTTAAAATTATACGTTAATTTAAATTTAAAAATAAATTTTTCCGCAAATTTTATAATCGAAAATATCGGATTTGCTAAATTTAAATATTCGTATGACGAATATTTGGATTTGCCTAACTCACCGAATATTAGATATTTTTTAATATCTTTACGTCCTACATTGATGGCAAATATAGAACGATTATTTTACGAACGAATAAATCCGGAAATAAATAAAACTTTAAAAGAATTATATTGTAAAATATGCGTTCCTCATGACGCGACGATTAATAGGAGAAAACAATCGTATAAAAAAACGAAACGGATAAATATATACGTCGATTACGTTAAAAATCAAATGAATAAATATACGATACGGATTTACGTTTCGTTTCGTCAAAACTCGCATTTACGACGAATTCATCACGAATACGTAAATGGAAACGTAAACGAGTTGTCATTTTTACGAATATTTTACGAATTAATGTTACCGGTTCGTAAGCGAGCCACGTTTAATACGCGTGAGAAATACGTTAGCGATGATACTAATATCCCAACTACAGGTGATATATATTTTGAGGTATATTTAGAATATATAATTCATTTTATCAAAATGATCTCTTCTGACGACTAAAGAATAATTTCGTTTAAAATTTACGTAATTTTAAAATGGATTTAAAATATTTACACGTATATAATAATAATGACGTACTGGTTATTTCATTTGAAACCTATGCAGTTGACCTGACTTATTTAAAAAACAACATGAAAAATGAATCAACTAAACTTTTTAAACGAATTAGAATGTTCATGCCGGAATACGATCGTAACGCGTTTTACGGAAAATTGTGTCTTAACGTGGATAAAAAATTAGATCTAACGTATGAAATGGATATTATAACGGCAAACGTTGGATTTAATAAACGGGGATATAGTCTCATGGATTATTTCGCATTAACGAATCGACCTATTATTACCCATTTAATAATACGAATACGATCATCGGATGAAAAAAACGATATATTTTATAAGATAATCGAACCGGCGATCAACGAAGTTTTAAACGAAATTTCGTGTAAGATGTGCGTTTCCGATGACATAAAAACGAACGAGAGAAAGCGATCGTATAAAAAATTAAAAAAAATATACGTATACGTAAGAGTTATTCAACCGACGTTATTTAGATACGCTCAGGTAGACGTGTACGTTTCGTTTAAAGAACCTGAGACATATAACACCAGGTATACTTTGTACCTAAACGAAAATACGGATGAATTATCGTTTTTAGAAATTTTATACGGACTAATTAAACGACCGTCCGAATCTTTTTTTGACAAAGATTCTAAATATATTAAATACTCTACGGTTTATAGT
>Ga0316215_1000093_pt1 | contig 15300 bp, 6 predicted proteins | sample NRE5metagenome_FD_207796 | JGI IMG/M metagenome (GOLD analysis project Ga0316215, IMG submission 207796) | Spruce roots microbial communities from Maridalen valley, Oslo, Norway - NRE5 | ecosystem: Host-associated > Plants > Roots > Unclassified | place: Norway: Oslo | collected 2017-09-15
TTGGTTCTTCCCCCCTCTCCCGGCCCGACACATTAGGTTGGAGGGAGAGTGATCCCTTTTTCTCGACCGGGGGAGCAGAGCACTTTGATGCACTAAGAATTCCGTGGGTAATCCCACTCTCAACTGTATTATTATTTTAGCTTAATCAGAAGTAAGAAGAACTCCTTAACTTTAGATTGATTTAAACCCCCTTGAAAGAAAAGAAAAGGGAGATGTGAAAAGGGGGATAGAGATAGAGCTCTTAGGGGCAGGTGAGTTACAGCCACCTAATCCATCAGGCAGCGGGAAAGCTTCGGGGCGCTGGAGAAGCATTACCCCTACGAAGTCCACATGTTCCAAGTAGGGCCGGGTCGGCAACAACAAGAACGAGTATAGTCGGCTGGAACAACGAGTAGAGCGAGTATGCTTTAACTAAGAGTCGCATCGAGATGTCTCTCTGTTATATGGGCCAATAGGGTGATTCACGGAGCTATAGATGATTCCCACTATTCATCCTCCGCATCCGATGAGCCCTTATATATATCCCCTTGTCCCGGCTCTGCGTCCGAAGGGGTGATTACTGTTTGTTGTTCCCACGAGCGATATTTAATATCTTCTCCACAATTCTAGTAGATGGGTAATTACAATAGGAATAAGTCCAATGCGCTCCCTCCCCGAAGCATTATTTTAAACAAAGAATATCGTACGTAAGGTAGGTAAGAGAAAACCTCTTGGCTCTACTCTATTGGATGGAAAGAAGATGAGCAAGCTCACTCTTTCCCTAACCGGTCGAACGAGTAAGGGCCTCACACTACACTATAGCGAGCCACAGCGCATTCATTCCTGCCTGCCTATACATTTTCTCTCTCTATGACTGAAGGAAGCAGCCGATCAGCGTGGGTGGGGTGGTAAACGGTTCTCTATTCATTGTGTAGCTGCGAGGCCTCTTTTCTCTCTAGCATCGAGAGGGAGCCGAACTATAACAACGAAAGAACAGGGCGCGAATATGTCTACCATGATCGGAGCAACGTTGAAGGTTGTGACAAATTAGCCAACTGAAGCTTATTAGCCAACTATCTTTCTCTGGCTGGAGTAGAATCGAACCTTTGATGGATGTCGGTACCTGGGAAAGTAAGGTCTGCCGTCTGTAGCCCTTATAACCTGGCTGGGAGTGGCTCGCCTGCCTTTGAAAGAAGCAAGCGTGAATCGCCACCGTTCGGTAGAAGGAACTGCATTCTAGATACAACCAACCGGCCAGTACACCATTTGGGTTTGGCTTATTTAGGTCCAATTCCACCAGAATCACTACCGCTCGGAAAAGAAGAAGGACTTCCTTCCCCGATCATGCCAAGTGGATTTAGGTTAGTGGCTGGCTAATATCCCTTTCGAGTGGCGTAATATCCAAGTGAAGATTCCGTCGAATGAGAGAGAGCTAGTTCTAGTTCTTCCTCATAAAAGAAGCTGCCCGGTGTCCCACTATGGATACGACCATAAGCCAAAGCCCATCTCATATGCTTCGCCCCACTCCCAGGCAGGTTATATATAAGGGCTACAGAAGACCTTACTCGCTCGTTCCGAGGGTCCAAAGGCAACCCTCACTAACTAACTAACTCTGGACTCAACCACTCGTCAGGAGAGCGCTCGACCCGTCAAAGAAAGAGAGATCTAGAAATGTCTAAAGATTGGCCTTTGAGGATCCTCAACCCCCTCTCCCTAGCCACGGAGTGCCTAAATGAATGCATGCCCTACCTAATTTCATTTATTCGAGAGAGAGTGCGGCTTTCCGGTCGATTCTCTCCCTATATTAATAGCCACGTTCCACCCCTATCTTTCTTATGGAAGGATGGATGGAATGCTTGCTGGCTTACTGCCCTTCATCCATCTTAGGTCCATTTGCTTCAAAAGCCTTTAAAGAAGAGAAAAAAGCAAAACTATACTTATTTATAACAACGCCAAACACTGAAACTGAAAGACAGTATGTCTTTACGCTCTCTTCCTTCCTTCTTTCAGAAGAAAGCTAGTTCCTTCCTCGCCCTTCTTGGGTCGGGCGAGCCATCCTTCCTCGATCGGGCGTTATTTAATCAATTGAAATTACGTATATAATATTGGCACCAACCATAGGGACGCCAACCTTTTGAATGCTTCAAATGCGGTTATTCCAGTAATTAATTATATATGTAATTACGCTTTCTTCTCAATGGACCGAAGGTTGCGCGAGATGACGAAATTCTATTTGGTCAGCCTTTACCTAACCAACTACCTGATACTCTCTTTCTTTCATAATCGATCGTACATAATCTCGTAGAATATCGTATACAAGGAGATATATCATTATATATGTAATTACGCTTTAGCAGACTTAGCTGTATTATATATGTAATTTCGCTCTTTCTTTTCTGGTTCGCTCAGCTTCAATCTTTTTTTTTCTTTACATGACTTCACTTCATAGAGTGGCCTTAAAGCCGTCCCCTTTGGCCGCTCCGATACGGCCAGCAAAAGCAGAAGCCAAAGCAGAATCCTCAAATAAGTATCCGTGCACCTAACACATACTCTCGGAATGGGGTAATAATTGAACGTATATAGATTTAACGTATATGAACTGAACAATTATATGGATTAAAGAGATGTAGAGATTCTTGTATAGAGATGTATATATTTATTAGAGATGGATTTAACATAAAATCTGTATTTCATTATTTCTAGAGATATAGATAGTGAATTTCATTGAACTAAAGTATGTATTGATTTCACTTCAGATCTGTCTTTCATTTCACTTCATGTCTGTCCAATCACTATTAAGCCCAGCCTTGTATCGAGCCCCAGAGGATACCAGCGGACTCGTCCTTGTCCTTCACCTTGTCCTTCCTTTGAGAAGACTAATCAATTGAAAATAAAATCCAATCAGTGTAACTCAATTGAAATGCTCGTAAGTAGCATGTCTTCTTACTGTTTCTAATCGAGAGTAGGCAAGCTGAGTAGCCCAGGCCAGTTCCCTGTTTGTTCCGTGGGGTAAGGGTAAAGGGTCAAGGGCAGAGGGTATAGTTCGAGATGGAGGGTCGAGAGGTCAAGGATGTATAGGGGGTCCCGAAGTCTCTTTTTTCTATAGGCAAATCGCAGAATATCATCTTCTAGGTGGTCCCCATCCATCCCGCTGATAAGTTATAAGGTAGTGGAAGCCCCATCAAAGCTAGCATCCATTCATCATCAAATTTGCTGCCCTCCGTCATATTGAATTTACCCTCCGTCATGAAAGAGACATTATAGTTGCGGATCCATTGCAACTCAGTAGCCTATCAATATTAATAATCATCATCTAATAGCCTAACTAATGTGGATTGAGGAAATAGCTTCATCATCAAGTGAATAAAAGTAAACTCATGTTCATCATTAAGTTAAGTGAAGTGAACTCAAGTCATCATCATCCAAGTTCAATCCTAAAGGGTGTCACGCATAATAAGATTTCATACGCGTTAGAGGATAGAGGATGAAGAGATAGAATTTGCTTATATTACGATGCATAAGCTCATACTTGTGTCGTCCATTTCACCATCATTAGGAAGAACGTGTATCATCAATCTTTACCGCAACAACCTACCATCTTCGCTGGCTTCAACCACAACTATTCGCATAAGCGTCCTTTCCGGTCGAGCGAACGAGTGCCTACCTAAAGGCCCTCCAAGGTATCTTAGTTCGCTGTCTCGGGGCAGGCTTAGGGGATCACAATAGGGATCAAAATAGAGAATAAAACAGGTAGGTGCTCTTTCCCTGCCCTATCTGTTCTGTCTGTGTTAGGGGTTCGGGTTACGGTTACGAATTTAGGAAAGGCTGGCTTGCTGTAACGTGTAAGGGCCTTGGTAGAGTCGTCAATTCCTTTCGTCCTTACGAAAGCAAGCGGATGGATCTATCTGGCTGGTATCGGCGCTCTTTGGTTCTTTTGCCCGGGAAGCCAGCCCAACTTGCATGTGTTCTCCTGAAGCGGTTTCATTACTTCCTTCATGAGAGTTAAGTGCGTCTATGTGAACCGTATCAGAGCGGAGATCAATCGATTCGGGAATTGAGGGCTTTCTTTATCATGCTCGACCTACCTACCTACCTGCTGGGGGGCGTTTCATGCCCATTTATGCATGTGCGATAGGCCGAGGGATAGGGGAGAGGGGAAGGAGATCGTTGATCCATTGATGTGGGCTTCATTGATGTGTGGGATCGGGGCTGATGTCAATTATAACCATTCCATGGCATTGATGTGTGGGTGGAGATCGTTGGTTGATATGTCGTGCGTGTCCGGAGCTTGTAGTTGGGATGATGCATGCACAGAACTTAATCTTTCTGCCCCATATATAGGGAATGGGTGGGAAGGAAGAACTCGAGACTAGCTAGAATGAATGCATGGATGGAAGTGAGAAACCTTTAGGCCTATCTATATATGGATTGATTGATCGACCCTCAATAGAAAGCCTCTATCGACCCTCAACCATAGATCTCCCTTCATTAGTTCGCTGTCGAAGTGTATCTAATGGAGGAAGGAAGCAGGCAGGCATTAACTTAAAGGCGGGTAGGTTAATATTCCTAGCAATGGAGTTGATTCTAATTAATGAGGAGTAGAAGCCTGAAATCCAAGGTAATAGTGTTACCCAGAAGAATTCCTAAGGGAAGGTAGTAGGTTAAAAGGTAAATAGAATAGTGCTGGCTGTACCCCAGATTCCTGTTCGAAGCAAGGCACGGTGTGGGCATCCATAACTAAGTTGGGTATGAAATAGAGGTGAGGTTGTTAAAGAAAATAAGTTGGATGAGGCAGTATTGAACCAAGCAGTTCCAATCTCCGCTCCGCTGGGAGTAGTTCCTCACTCAATGAAATAAGGCAGTTCCAACGATCCAACTAGCTGTCCAACAGAAAGTATTAAAGTAGGCATAGATAATTTAAACCAGTTCAGCCCACCCAAGCCTCCCGTAAAATAAATCACTAAGTTCAGGCAGTATTTACTAAGGCAGTTATTCCTTAAAGGAAGGATCCCACCCACAGGCAGCCTCTGCTTATCGCTACGCTACGGGATTCTGATGGGCACTACATATAACCCCAGCCCAACCAGTTTAGAACCCCTCAATGTAGCCTGATACCCGTCCGTTCATGCATGACTAACTGACTGCACAGGGAGGAAGGCATTATTCTAAGGCTACCAAGCAACCCACCTGTATCCTTTCTTTATATACCTCCGCCTGCCCTTACTTATAATAGGCTCTCAAAGATGCAATAATAAATAGGGGGCGTTCGTTAGCAAGATAGTGAGCATATCCGTAGCATGGCCTAGCCCTCTTCGGTTTGGCGGCCGCAAGATCGGCATCATGCCTTTCTGGTTCCATTCCACCCCCTATTTGTCTTTTCAGGCAGGGACAACATAAAGAAAGGTCTCTTGGATGGGAAGGTTGGATTGCCTTTAAATATATAAATGGGGCACTTCAGTCTAGGTCGGGGCAGATCAAAACCAGTGGAAAAGGGGAATTAGCAATAAAGTAGCCGCCAATAATGAGCAGCTGTCGTGTTGAGGGCGAGTGAACCGGTCAAACCCGAACCCTACTATTATTCTTTAAGGGATAAAGCCCCCTTCTTATAATAAATCCCCCCAAGAAAGCAAACCAGCTTTCGTCTCTCGAAGAGTAGTATTTCTTCGGGGTAGCTGCTTTTGTCAGGTTTTTTTCACTAAGAAAGCAAACCAGCTTTCGTATCTCCCATCGTCGCTACTAAAGGTACAGATCCATGCAGCTGTGTTGTGTGTCTAGAGAGAATACTAAGCTCATGGGACGTGTTTCTTATTTCCCAACTCCATCGAATGCTGCAATAGCTCCGGTTCAATATGAAATAAAATAAAGCAAATAAGCTAGTGTATCTCGGGGGAAGTAACCAGGTTTTTTGCAACAAATATCAATCAGGTCGAAGTAAACCGTAAAACAAAGTTCTAGATGAGGCAAAGGTATTAATAGTAGTAATTGAAAGCTCATGTACCTCCCGGTACAAATTGAACTACATCAAACATGAACCAACTCTCCACCACATCATCAACAATACACCACGTATTAACACTTTTATCACAGATCACCAAAGTCTCCCTGTCGGGGTCACCAATAGAGCTAATGATCAAATCAGCACGCAACATAAGCATGTCCATATCCATGTCTGGGTGGCAGTTTACGGACATGCTGGGCGGATTGATTAAAATAATGATAACTAACATAGGAATATAAACGAATAAAATGGAACCATATAACCCATACCAATTATACCAAATGAAGGGGACCACAGAAGCTTGTTACCAAATGAAGGGGACCACAGAAGCTTGTTACCAAATGAAGGGGACCACAGAAGCTTGTTTAGAGCCATGCCTGGCTGGAAGTTTAGAGCCCTCCCTGGCTGATTGATCCAAATCATGGTCATTTCAATGTGTTCAATTGTTTTGGGTCGACCCGGGGTGTCAGGTTCCGAGGCATGTTTCGGAAAACCAGGCTATAGGGCCCCTCGGAGTGTGAGGGGACACCAGAGGAATGTATAGGTATAGGGTACACAACCCCTGGGTGGTGTACCCAGGGACGCGGCTAACCCCTTTACTGATGCTGAGACTGAGTTGAGGGGCGCATGAGGGACACCTTGACTGATTTAATCCTGAGGGACTGCTGAGTGACACTTTAGGGATAAGAGGCCCATCCCCCTACCTTTATTATATTAATAGCCTTAATCGAAAGCTGAGGGTCATCTGAGGGCTTTAATATCGTATTCACGCAATCTAAAATTTTCCTACAGAAATAAAGCATTACCTTCCCTTAACAGGCAAGCGGCCTTACGGCACCTTCGCGCGATATAAAAAGAACAGAGCCACATATATAAAGATCAGACCTAAATATAACCAGTTATTTCTGAGCATCATCTTTACGAAATATATCAGTAACTTAATGTAATCTATAATTTTCTGAATGTTTTCCAAGATTTTATAACAGGAATATAGCAATTCCATAATACTTTTTATTTCTGAATACATGTTCGTGTGTGTGTTATTTTTGAGGTCCCCGGCATGTTGGGAAACCTTATACTATAGGGCCCCTCTGCGTGATGGAGGGACACCTGAGGGCCCCTCGGCGTGATGGTAGGGACTCCTGAGGGTATCCTATACAAATTTTGACCCTTCCCCCTTCTTGGAAACCTAGACGAACCTCCTTGACTTGATGGGGCCCCGACAGTCCAGACTGGTCGGCTTCCCCTAGAGCAGTAAGGTCCCGGTGTTAAGGTAAGATCCTTTCTGCTTGTTTGAGGGGAAGAGTGTGTTTTTTAGGGGAAGAAATATAGGAGTACTTGAGCTCTGCTCAGGTAGGTAAAGAAAGAAGCCCCTTTCTCATTCTTTTTCACCCGGCTCTTCCCGAGATCACTGCTAACCGGTCCCATAAACATCTCTTCTTAGATTTGGATTGGAGTAGCTCTGAACTGCCTGCCTATGAGTTTAGTTCTCTCTCGTATTCATTCGTAGAGAGCCTCATGAAACAAACCTATCCATGGTTCTACCGCTCCCTAATGTATGTCTAGCTCGACCTATCGATGCGTATTCTAATTACTGGGATCCGCAAGAGTATCCTGGTCTTACGCATAGCTCAGTAAGATCAGGACCTGAGCTATAAGGGTAAGGTTATCCCTTACCAGAAGAGCTTGCACTTTATCAAACAAAAGAGTTGTGTCTTCTCTTTCTTATCTCTCTAGTTACTTTATTATACGTAATTACATATATAATAATACATGACGTTCATAATAAATGGTTAAATCATAAAGAGTGGACAGATACGCTCGGAGTCGAACCGAAACAAAGCTAGCAGGCCAGCTAGCGTCTCTCAGGAAAGTCACCAGGTTTTTGCAACAATTGTCAATCAGGTCGAAGTCAACCCGAAACTAAGAAAGCAATCCGGCTTTCGTCTCTCACACTCTTACTTTGCACTTCCAAAGGGCCTGGTCGACAATGGTATTCGAAATGAAACTTGAATTTGAAATGTGCTCCTTCGCTCGTCTGGCCACTCCGGCTCAGCAGAGTTTTTTGCTTTTTGAAAAAGCATCCGGTTCCCTTTCGAGATTTATAAATTACCAATCTTTCCTTCCCTTAACAGGCAAGCGGCCTTACGGCACCTTACGCGATCTTCTCTTTATGATCTAACTATCATCCAAGAGTAAGAGTAGAGTGTCTAGTTACAGCTTATCTTCGCCTGGTTCCATGCATGCACAGAGCCAGGTAGGCAGACACAGGTTACTCAGATCCGGATCGATATTGAGTTCCATAGTCCATAAAATCCCTTCCTCAAACAACTTCACCACACGCCCTACTTGCATGGCATGGATTTTGGGAGGAAGGACCTGCGAAAGCCTACAGGATTACTTTATGTTGGACAGGTTGGACAGATACCTACCTTTTGTGGGATCGTCAGAACTGCCTTCTTTTATTAAATACAATCAGACTCCAGATCTTTTTTGTATGAGCTTGGGTCGGTTAGCACTTAGACCTATTACCTTTTCTCATCGTGCGTGGGAACTTTAATCAACCAACAACCTTTCATCAACCATTGATAGACCGGCTGACCTTAACTTTTATATTGGACAGGCTTGCTTAGTGGGTGCGTGCGTGGGCACAGCATTGCTACCTTTACTCTACTCCCATTTTATCAAGAGCTCACTGTTCAACCCACCTGCTTCAACAACCTATATTTACTCCTTACCTAACTTAAGAATGCCCCAAACTTACGACGTTGTACGAGCTTCCAAACTATCACTTGCCTTTATCCAATGCTTTGTGGAGGGGGGTAGGCATTATTTGGCTGCCTGCCTACTCGCATTCATGTGAGTGCGACCTACCAACATAACTTTTGTCTTGATAGACTAGCTCCATTACCTGCTGAACTTAGATAGAAGACTTACAGCATTGGATTGGATGAAGGGCTATAGAGTAGACATAGAAAAAGCACCGGTGTACGGGCTTCATACAGCATTACCAGCCTTACATAACACTGAATTCATCCATCTCCGGGGCGTATTACCTATTGTTCTCGCCGAGGTGGATACGATTCATCAATTAGAAGCCACTGCATCGCTAAGAATAGACCTACCTTCCTTTATTTTTATGTCTCTTATAGTTACCTTAAGACCTATAATTCCCTATAATGCTTTAATCATCCATGCTTTGTTGCTACTGCACTAGACTTATCTTATCGGGCTGGGAGGGGCAGTCCCTCCCGACTAAGCAATTAATTGAGCAAGTGGTATATGGAGAAAGGTCTAGGTATTATGGTGAGTAAGGAGGTATTGTGGAAAGGCAGTAAGAAAGAAAGGGTAAGGTTGGTTGATCCATCCGTTCCTGAGAAGAGAAGGTCTGTAAGTACCGACTAAGCGATTAATGAAGTTCGTGGTATAGGGAGACAAGGTCTAGTTATTCAGGTGGGTAACTATGCAGGTGGGGTAGCAGGGACTAACATGAAAGTTAAGGTAGGGAGGGATCTCCTAGCAATGGAGTCTGGCTGGGTCAATGCTGACTGGGCATCCATCCCATCCATGAATCTCCTTGCTTTACCAGCTCACCAGCACCTGCCTTATACTGCATCCCCGCCCGTTCCAGCTTTCCTTCGCTCAGGGACAGAGCCTGCTACTATATAGTGCTCGCGCTGGTGCTTTCGGAACTGCATCGCATCTGTAAATGGAACTTCATATACTCGATCATCTGCATATGCCTTTTTGGGGTCTGCCTATGCCCATGTAACCTCTGTTCTCTCTTATGCCTTCACGTGGTCAACTGAATCCACGACTGGGAACTCTGCCCGTAGCTTTTAATAACAGGGAGTAAGAAAGTAAGGGTAAGCTAGTTATCCCGTCCGGAATATATAAGTACCCGAGCACTAAGCTATTAATTAAGTGTATGGGGAGGTCTATCTATTCAGGTGGGTAAAGAGGTTGTGTGTAACCAAGGTAGGGGGTTGTTGTTAATAGTAGGCTACCCTTCCTCGTATTCCTGGCTTAATTAAGTGGGGCATAATTCCATCGACTAGGTTGAAGGCAGTAGTAAGTAAAGGTCATCTGATCCCGAGTCTGTTTATAGTTGTACCTCCTAAGCATTCATGAAAGTGGTCTAGGGTTAACAGGTCTAGGTCTTCAAGGTGGGTAGGTCTATTCCTTGCAGTAGGTTATTCTAATTGAAGAAGAGTAAAGGCTCGGCCGGACCAGAAGGTAATACGTGGTACCAAGAAGAATTCATAAGGCAAGTTAGGGTAAAGAGTAAATATTCTAGTGCTGATACCCCCGATTCCTAGCGGAATAAAGTGTTGTTGGGTGCAGGCAGCACTCAATAAGGTGAGGTGAAGGCATAAGTAAAGGTAAGGTTGATCCATCCAGTGCTGATAAGAGAAGTTCATGGGTAGGGCATCACTCCATCTCCTCTCCTAGGGTGAAGGGAATAATCAAGTCAGGGGTTGGTGGATCCCGTCCATAAAGGGCAGTACCCGCTCCAAGCACAAAGGGATTAATTCATCAAGTGTCTAGGGCAGGTCTAGGTCTTCCGGTGGGTTGTGTGGTACCAAGGGAATAAGGGTAAAGGTTTAATAGAAGCTTCCCCTACTGAGATTATTCCTGGCTGAATCAAAGGGTTGGACATAACTCCATATCCTAGGGTGAAGGCAGTAAGTGAAAGTGTGGTAGAACAGGTGGATAGATGCACTCCCTTCAGTAAAGGGAAAGTCAGCGGCAGAGTAAGCAGCAGCTACCGATTGAATCCTGTGTGCCGTATGCCAACCCGTCCAACAGCTAATATATGGGAAGCCCCGTCCGTGTTCGTTCAATGCAGTCAGTAAGTATGGGGCAAGGTTATAAAAGTCGTAAGATTGGTAAGGTGGGTAGTTGTTAAAAGTAAAAAGGGTAAAGGGAGGCTGGTGAGTCAAGGTTAATAGTTGTCGGTTCTAAGTGCTGTACCCGGATATCTGGCTGAAGGCACTAGGTTGGGGCATTAGTAAGTGGGATAAGTGAGGCAGGCAGTAAATATAGATTGTTGAACAAGGTGTGGTTGGTAAAAGTTCTTAATGAAAGGCAAATGGGCATCGCATTTCCTGTCAAAGCTGGCTGTCTAAATTAATAAATTGTATCTGGAAGCTTGTCCCCTCGACAAGAGAAATAGTGGTACCCCCTTAAGCATCCCTGCCTGAAGCAATAGGTTGGTAAAGAGAAAGGTGGAGGGATAGTAGGTAACACGTAAGTAAAGCAAGGCATGGAATGGGAAATTGAATAGCAAAATGTTCTGCCCACCCATCATCCAAGCAAGGCCTCCCTTCCTTCCAATCTCTGAAGTAGAGATCCGCTTTGAAAAAGCGAGCGCAAGCACTGACTGAAAAGAGGTCACTTCGTCCCGTGTCATTCATGCTCTTTCTTCCTCTCCACGCCTGGCCCGAAACTCTAAAAGTGTGTTCGTCTGGCCGTTGCTCTGTGATCCATATCTCCTATACCGAAAAGAGATCATTTGACTAGGATTGTGCAAGAGTATATTGAGTCAGTGCTGTAGGTGAACGGCCCGTATATTGTCAAACGATCATTTGACCACATCTTCGGAAAGGGAGTAGATCATGGTGGACGTCGCACGCTTCTTTCTCGATGGTGGACTTCGGTTTGGATGGAAAGGGATACAGATGGTGGACGTACTTTATTTCTTTCTTTACAGGCACGCTTAAGTAAGGTGCTGAAATAGATCTGATCTACCTACCTACATTCATTCGCTGCGCTACCTACGCTCGCAGTGGGCTTACTTTACTTACCGTAAAACTTCGCTTTGGGTCGCGTCCCGTTACTTGCAACATCCCTCCCTCCTCGAGATTTAGCTAGCTCGTTTATCCTACTAAGACCAGATTTTACGAATAGGTTGTTTTCCGCTACTTGGACTAGCCTGGTTTGGTCCTAACCTTGTTATTATTCCCAGGAATAACTATCCCAAGAGATATTGATTCTTCCACGGGATGACGAAATCAGCAGGAATGCATGCATATTGCATATAAAAGAATATGATGATATCTATTCTTCGGAACGATATCTATTCTTTCTCAGGAGCGGAATCATTGCTCGGGCCTCGACCTCCTATCGTCGGCTCGCTTACGCTCACCCCTCTACCTCCTACCCTCGTTCATGCTTCGGTCGACCCTCTCATTGCCGAAGGCAAACAGGACAGGGTATGGGTGCGGTCTCATTCATCGACCTTTAGGACCTTTATGCACCTATGGATTGGTGTAACGGTGCCTTTACTTTAGGCGCTTGACTGAACAACCACAGAGTAATGCGCTCGATCGGCCTCTCTCACTCGTAATTCACCTATTGATTGATGTGGCTTCATTGATCATCCAACAAAAGCTCTAGGTCGAGTAAATTACCTCGACTTCCTCTCCCTCGACCTGCTCAACCCCCTAACGTTGGTTGAGGGAGGGAATTACCCTCCTCACGCTTAAGATTTCCAAAAGCGATAAATTCAATTCCTTCCCAAGTATTCATCCGGCTTAAGATTTTAAAGCGAGCAATTCAAACGAGAATATTAGGGCCTTTCAAAAACCTCTTTCATGCTTGGTCGACTTAACCTACTACAATAGATGTAACGGTAGGCGTAGCGGTGCCGAGTGAAACCACCTCGTTTAATGCTCCTTCCCACCTCGATTTATTACCCTAGCTGATCCACTCATTTCTGATAATGCCTACTACTAGACTATATAAGTTGAGAACGCTTATAACTTGGGATGCCCACCTGGAACTTCTCGCGCATTCTTACTGTTCTCGCGCATTCTTACTGTTCTCGCGCATTCTTAATCAATAGCCAAAAAAGAGAACCCTTGACTCTCGGTTCTGTGGCAGAAGGACACACACTGTTGCAAGCTGACTAAGGGCCCCCTTGCAGTTTGGGGAGGAAAGGGGCACCCAACCCAAGCTTTGGAAGGATTGACGGACCTTGCCTAGCGGGTTGTCCCTGACCTTGACTCTCCTTGCCTAGCAGGTTGTCCCTCACCTTTCAAACTGGGTCTAACACTGTCGTCCAATCCAACTGGGGGTTAGCCTAACACCGGGTAGCTCATCAAACTGGGACTGCTACCTGAACCAATAGCTCACGAACCCAAGCAAGTTTTTCTCATCCAAGCTAGTTGTTCTAATAGCTCCATAACCCAAGAGCAAGAGGTATCAGAAGTGAAGTGACCGAACCCCATGTAGCCTAATCAAACAGGGTTACCCTCACTAAGTTGTCTATTCAAACTGGGTCTAACACTGGGTAATCCAAGGTAAGGGATTTATATTTTCTTAGGAAGAATACCTAATACCAATTAGGTTAGGAGAGATTCTCCCTTTCCTTTTCTTGAGGGGTCGCGGACCCTTCCTTCCCGTACTGATAGTTTCTTACAATCATGGCTTAACACCTTTTATTGAGCCATTGGAGAAGGTCATTGAGGGAATATTAATAGAACCCAAACAAGCTAGGCGAAGCAACAGATGCGTTCAATAGGGGATCATGCAATAGATTCTCGGTTCCGTTTCTAGGGAGAGATCTCGATCGATTGTATATATAATATAGCATAGGGGAGGGGGCCCCACAAGCCTTTCCCGTAGCCGAGGGAGGGGAGATAGGCAGGCAAGCCAGAGAGCACTATAACTATAACTAGGCTAATTTACCGAAGGACTCTAATGAAAGTGACTACTGTCATCATATTTATATATATATACCTTTTTTTACATTACATAAAATCTCGGGTAGAGAGCGATAATGTATCAATGTTATAATAACGATGCATGCTTCAACCTTTGATGACTGAATAATCATGATTGGTTTTACTGACTGGATGATCTGAACTTCTTCATAATAAGGATTGGTTTCTACTTAACTACTGGTAATGATTCCCTAGTGATTTCCTAAGGATTCCATAGTGATTCCCACTGATTATTCTTTCCTGATTCCTACCTCATGGATTTTTGAATTGGGATAGTGACTTACATGTGTAATTTCCAAAGAAGGGTGACTTGTTGCATCCATGTGTCAATTCCTCATTCATAAGGCTTGTGTTGAACCTCGAGAATAATACTCATAAACCTTCCTTTCTAATGAGGCTAGTGAACCTTTCTAAAGCAAGATTCCCTCCCGACTTACTTGATCGAATTCACTCGGCTAGTGAATTGCCATTATAAACACCCGCAAACCAGCCACTACATCATTGGACTTAGATGGATTTATTATCGAGAGCAGTCAGTGATGGCTGTTATGTAGATAAGACGTTCAAGCATGATCTGCCGCTAGATGATGAAATAACATATTCTAATAGTTGCGGTTGGATTGAAATCGCTTGAACAGGAAACGTTGACATAGAAGGAGTTTCCGCACCAAGCAGAACCTATCTATCTCACCCACCGGGTTTGGTTCGAGCTTGCGGGCGAGCCACTATCAGCAGGGGGATTGGCGAATCAGAGAATCTGAGCCGGCCTTTTGCTAGCATGAAATCACCTTTCATTCCTACTAAGTATAGGTAGGACATCCATCCGAATTTGTTTAACCCAACTGAATCATCTTCCTCTTTCTCCACGGTAACACCATAGGAATTACGAACCAGCTATTTATAGAGCATAGCAAGGGGTTATTAGGGGTTTATCCACGCATTAGAGAGCCATTCCATGCCATTCATTGATCGATCCCATCCAGTAGCTTCAGTTAGTTCCGTAGCTTAGATCTTCCAAACCAATTGAACAGCCTCCTCTTTCCCTTCGGCTTCAAACCATCTCTAGTTGCGCATTTGAGCTCGCAAGCAAGATATGCCCATCGTAAGCTCGAAGTGCCCTCATCGAATCCATACGGCTTTGTTCCCCATCCGAAACGGGTTATCCATAGTTAGAGCATTCGACAGAGGGGCGGCACTCACTTCATATTGGTAACTTGGGGCGGCGGAGGAAAAGGGTCGAGATTAGGGGGCAACTCCTGGAACAAACCTCACGTAAGCAATCGTAGAACCGCTAGGAAGGGCAGCGCTTTGATTCAGTCATTCCAACAAGTCGAGTATTCCAGGAGCGGGACTTGGTAAACTGGAAGAAGTGGACATCAAGGCAAAGTGAAATGGGTTTAACAAGTGAGATGGCTAGAGGATCGAATCCTGGCTGGTGAAGAATCCTAGCTGGCGTAGCTGAAATCATAAGAGGTGCAGGTGTAGCTCCGTGTTATCCATTTCCAATTGCTTTATCTGGCCCTGGAAATATTCTAGATATTTACGTATTGTATATGAGTATAGGCATGCAACTCGGGTGGAACTATTCTGTCTGAA
>Ga0316215_1000094_pt1 | contig 15209 bp, 9 predicted proteins | sample NRE5metagenome_FD_207796 | JGI IMG/M metagenome (GOLD analysis project Ga0316215, IMG submission 207796) | Spruce roots microbial communities from Maridalen valley, Oslo, Norway - NRE5 | ecosystem: Host-associated > Plants > Roots > Unclassified | place: Norway: Oslo | collected 2017-09-15
AATTCATGAGAACATATTATCTAACAGATTTTATTTCATCTGAAGAAATGCTATTACAAGCATTAACTGAAATGTTGATTTTCAATCCAAATGCCAAAGTTTATATTCATAATTTCAGTAATTTCGATTATATGTTCTTAATTAAAATATTATTCCTATCATTTATAGTCAGTTGGATATAACTCAGCCAATTTATAGTTCAAATGGGGCCTAGAAAAATTAAAGAAAGTGGATCAGATTTGAACTGATATCTGTAATGTGTGCAGTATTATTGCTATTCCTAATTTAGCTACCACTTTGTATTAATATCACAAATATTGACATGCACATTTAATCTATTAATTTAAAAAGAAAGAAAAACAAGTAATGATCAACAATAGAATGTCTCATACTTTACCCTTAAAAATTGTAGAAAATAACAATTATTTAAAATAATAATTTTAATTCTTCTCTTAAATTTGTAAAGTGTTTTAAAACTATCATTTTATTTAAAACTATATCTTTATAATAGATATTATATTTAATAAATAATTAATCTTAATCTTTTATAAATTTTATTTATAAAAATAAAAATACAATTAAAATATACTTAATAAATATTATTAATAGATTAATAAATAATCAAATATAATTTATTAAAAACAAACAAAAAATTTGTGTTAATAATAATATTATAAAATAAAAAATTGGACAATTTTAAACATCAAGTCTATTTTATAAATTAGTAATGCTAAACTAAATAATTCACAGTTACTTACATTTGCATCCTATCAAGAAATGTTCTATTTCTTATAAAATTAAATTATATTTCATTTCTTAAACAAAAATATTTTGGATTAATAAATTAAAAAGAAATATTATTTTTATTCAAAACAAAAATAATAGAAATAAATTTAAGATAGTATCTAGGGATTAGTTTCTTGCTTTATATACATTCAGCGCTTATCTAATATGTTTGTGGCTACCCAACTATGCCTGTTTAATTAATAAATTAAATTATTAAAATTAAATTCAACAATTGGTACACTAGAGAAACACAGCCTATTGATCCTTTCGTACTAGAAGGTCTTTCCCTTTTTACTATTTATCTCTTCAGAAGATAGGGACCATACTGACTCACGTCGTATTAAACCCAACTCGCGTACCCTTTTAATCGGCGAACAGCCGAACCCTTCCAAGCTTCTACACCCGGAGGATAGGATGAGTCGACATCGAGGTGCCAAACAGCCGGGACAATGTGTACTCTCGCCGGCTATCAGCCTGTTATCCCTAGCGTAACTTTTATCGATTGATCCCCGTCTATTCCATTATATAGCGAAGGGTCACTATGCCCTACTTACGTATCTGTTCGACTTCTAAGTCTTTCAGTTAGGTATGCTTTCCGCCATTATACACTCCAAAACCTTTCACTGGTTTATTGATCTCCATTCAATTTCTAGCTATACCTTGTAATAATAAATTTTATTTATTTTGTATTTAATTCCTTTTTTGTATTAAAAATACTAGAGAATTAATAATAGTTTATTTTTGTCTGTATATTATAATAAATAATTATAATATTATAAATTAAAAATCTTTGGATGTACTTTGCTACTTTTTTAAAGACGACCGCCCCAGTCAAACTACCAATTAGTCATTTCTCCCTTAAATTTCAATTTATAAGGTAAACAAGGATTTAATTCTAATTCTAAGGTTTTCCAAATTAAGTCTATCGACATGCCTACTTACTATTAATAGAATTTAAATCAATGTGATAACTAACTACAGTAAAGCTGCATAGGGTCTTCCCGTCCCTCTGAAGACAGCGAGCATCTGCACTCGCAATTCAATTTCACTGAGCAAGTTGTAGAGACAGTGAGACCATCGTTACATTATTGATACTAGACCACATTTAATGGCCAATTTATTTTGCTACCTTAGGATCCTCATAGTTAAGACCGCTATTAACCAGACTTTCGATTAGTAACTTTTATATTACCTCTCTTATATTAATGGCATTGGGCAAATTTCATCCAGAATACTATTATATTAATTATTGCTCTGAATTGTGTTTTTAGTAAACAGTCGTGGCCTCCGATTTTATTATACCATATAATTAATTAAATTTTGGTTAATTTAATTTTATATGGTTTCTCTTATCGTCAAACTTATGAGAACAACTTGCCGAGTTCCTTAACAACTTTTAGCTCTACGCCTTAGTATTCTCTACTTACGAACCTGTGTCGGTTTCGGGTACGGTAGTATTTAATTTATTTATTAAAATAAATTATATATTTAATTTTCTTGATCTATTATAATTTACCATATAGATTTTCAATATATTACTCATCAGTCAAAACTTTGGTTCTGAACCTTAGAGGCCGCATTAACATAAGGTGGTTTAACCTTTCCTTATAACCCTTTCGTATTCGGCGAGAAGTATTATAACTTCTTTTTACGTTACTCATGTCAGCATTATCTCTTCAGTTATTTACAAACAATGAAACACTGTTTATCATCAATTATACTGAATGTTCTACTACCTAATTTATAAATATAAAATATATTTATATTTATAATTAACAGGATATCGGTTGATTATTTAAGACCCGTTAAATTTTCGGCGCAATAGTCTAAGGGCTGCTACGTTGTTACAACGGTCATTAAAAGATAGCGACTACCAGGCTCACTTTACAGCTGCATTCAATCTATTACTTCCTTATTTTCACTTAATAATCATTTGGGACCTTGTTCCATGTTCTCGGCTGTTTCCGTCTTGACTATCCAACTTATCATGAATAGTCTGAATATCTATTATCAATTTATGTTATTCCGAGTTTCGTTTCCATTGGTAAGATTTTCAAAGTCCCCTCAACCTAAATTTTTAATATAAATATTAAATTAATAATAATTATATTATTAATTGGGAATTACCGTGCTGTACCTCCATAAATTTATTAATAGATGTCATACTTAAATATGTTTCGTAGAAAACCAGCTATCACCAGTTCAGATTGGCATTTCACCGCTTTCCAAAACTCTTCGGAGAATTTTGCAACATTCAACCGTTCGATCCATTATAATCTGGTCTTGGAAAGATCAACTGGCTTCGGGTCTAATAATAGTAACTATCCCAAAACTATTCTTTGTAAATAAATCACTTATATTTTAATTAATTTTTAATTTATAAGGAATTTATTCTATTTTTATTATAGTAAAAATATTTTAAAATTTATATATAATTTATATATATTTTTTATTATACAAATAATTCAGTCGCTTTCGCTAAGGCTAATTAACCTTGCTACTATCATTAACTTACTGACCCATTATGCAAAAGGTACACCGTCATTTTATATTTTAAAACTTCGACTGCTTATAGAATTACTAATTCAAGACTATTTCATTTCGTTATACAACGAACTTTTTCAACTTTTCCTTTACAGTACTTTTCACTATCGCTAAATTTATTATACTTAGCCTTAGAGGATGGTTCCCCTATATTCCGACAAGTTTTCTCTCATCGTACTTATTTATTAAGAAAAATTTTTTATATTTTACAGGACTTAATACCTTCTTTGGTAATTACATTTAATTTTCATTAAAATAATTATTATATAAATATTATATTATAATTAATAATATTCCAACTTCATTCTTTATAATTAATTTTATATTATTTCAAATATTTATTTTTCTTAGGCTAATCCGATTTCACTCACCATTACTTTCGGAGTCTCGGTTGATTTTCTTTCCTTTCCTTAATACAATGTTTTGCTTCAGGAAGTATTAATATTTAAGGTTTCCCTTAGGATCGCCACAATTTGTTTACTATTAATTTTTAATTAATGAGTTTGTGGCTTTTGGTTTGGACCTCCTTTTTAATAAATTTGCTAGTTATCCTTAATAATTCCTTTAAATTACTTTGATGTTTTAACTAAATTGTCATCTATACTTTTACTTTTAAACCTTCATTTAAAACTATCCTTTTTTATAGATTAAAAAGATTTAAATTGATTATAGTTTTAAATTTATTGTCTTAATTTCCTAAAATAACAATTATAGAAAAATTTCGAATAAATTTTGTAGATGAAAATCGAGCACAATTTTTAATTTACTCTGCTTTTATAAACAAAAGTAAATCTCTGAGCTAACTAATTACAATTTTAATAAAATTAGACTTTAATTTTTATGAAAGAAAATTTCAAATTTAAACTAATTCAAAAAATTAAAATAATAATAAAATTACATTAAGCAAATTATTATATATTATCGGAATTTATTTTAATCATGTTATTATTAATAAATTTAATATAAAATATATTCTTATAATTTAATTATAGCTGAAAAAAGGAATTGAACCTTTGTTTTACCGTCATGAATGGTAAGTTTTAACCATTTAAACTATTTCAGCTTAATTTGGGTTTTGAATTAAAATCATCTAATTTAAGAATTTTATATAATCATTTAATTTATTTTTTCTATTAATTTAAGAATTATAAAAATTTTAATAATATATTTTTTAATTAGAATTTAAATAAAAATTTAATGAATTTTTTATATTACTTGATTTAAATCTTTTTAAATTTTATTAAATTAAAATATTTTCATTATTAATTATAATAATCTACTGGAGTTAGAAAAATATCTACAAAACTAAATCTGTTCAGATATTTTATTAAAACATTAATTTTATTACTTTAATATAAAATAAATTTATTAAAATAAAATATTGCTGGTTCATTCTAAATATTTATAAGTCTGAATATAGGAATTAAAGATATCTCATTTAATTAATAATATATAATAAACAAATTAAATATTAAAATAATTTATTAAAATTTAATTACTAAAGTGTTTGAAAAAAAAAATAATATATTAATTAATTAAATGAATATTTTTCTATTTTTTTTTCCATAGATTATTCTATTTTATTTTATATACAATTTAATTATAAAATAAACTTTTTTTTTTAGTTTATTTATAGACCTAGGACCTTAACTTAAAATTAATATATATTTTATAAAAATATTTTTATATTAATTTTACAGGTTTAGATATCATAACTCATTCTGGATTAAAGATATAAATAATATTAAATTTATTAATTTAATTAATATTAAATATTTTAATTAATAATAATTTAGGGTAAAATCAGAGATTTGAACTCTGAACAGCGTCGCCACAAAACGTTATTTTGCCAATTAAACTAATTCTACCTTATTTTTAGAATTTTTTTTTTATTATTTTTATAAAATACTCTTTTAAAATATTAGTAAACCATTTCATTCTTTATTGGAGGTAAATCTATTTAATAAATTAAATTTAAGATAAATTTAAGTATGTTTTACCTTATTTTGTTTGTTTTTGTTTGTTTTGTTTTTTTGAGTTTATTTTCATTGAGTTTAAATTTAATTCTCTTTGACATTTTATTTATAACATTGCTTGCTATATTAATTCAGCTTTTTGGATAGTAGAATTTTAATTTTTACAATTGCACTTATTAATTTTAGGATAACTAATTTAAATTATAGATAAATTCAACTAAAACAGCTGACAAATCTTCAACTTGTCTAATTAAATATTTTAAAAAATCAATTAGTCTTAAGGAATATTTAAATATATCTTCATTGCTGAATTGAAAAATTAGAATCATGTATTAATGCATGTCATTGTTTTACTACATTCATTAAATGGTGTAGGAAATGAAAAATTCATGATTTACAAACCTTAAACTCTCCGAATAAAAATAAATAATTATAAAGAAAAAATCGAGGTTTTATTTTTCCTCAAAAAAGGGGGTAAAATATAAAAAAAAAAATGGATAAAAAATTAATTATTATAATTTTCTAATCATAATAAGCATTACAATAATTACAATAATATTAATTTTTATCTGTAGCTAAATCCATTAAAGTATTTTCAGCTAAACCAACAATAGGTACAATAATTAAGAATCAAGCAAAATAGAATGTAGTAGCAAATTGTCCTACTTCTACAAAAGGGCTTTCAGGATGTTGAGAACCAATTCACATTAATATTACAAAATTTACAATAAAGAATCATTGAGCTAATTTCATAGCTGGTCTAAATTGACTTCCTCTTATTCTTGATACATCAGTTAAAGGTAAAATTAATAATATTAATAATGAACCAAACATAGCTAATACTCCTAATAATTTATTAGGAATAGATCTTAAAATAGCATAGAATGGTAACAGATCAAATTTTATATAAATATAAATATACCCATAGTTTTTCAAAAATGGCTGGACTATATCTTCATCCTTTAATTATTAATATAAAGGAGCTTTACGTGTAGTCTCTGAGGAACCTACTTAAAATAACAAATATAAAACAAAACACAATAAAATATTTTTAATAGTTATTGTTTAATTGTTAAAGAAAATTAATAAATAATAATAAAGGGTAATGTAAACAAAACAAATAGATGATAAATAATAAAAACCAAAACAAAAATTTACACTTTTGTCTTGTTTACCCTTTTATTAAACAAAAAATATCAAATAGATTTTAGATCGAATTAAAAATCTGATTTAAAACAAGCGGAATTTTCAGGAATCGAACCTGTATATAAAGGCGACAAACATTTATAATTGAAACCAATCAATATAAAACCCCTTACAATTATTGTTTAATAGAAAAGGGGGTAAATTTTAAATAAATATAAGAATTTTAAATTAGGAAATATTAACCATGAAAATTTTGTATAGCTAATAATATCATTTCATTAATATTACTTTGTCACAATTGTGCTTCTGTAAATGAATTAATAATATTTGTTAAATCTGCCATACGTAAGTTATTGTTACACAATTCATCCATGTATAAATCTAATATTTGACTTAATGTAAATTCTCGTATATTAATTAAAGGTTCATATTGAAAAAGATTATATGATAAAATAACTACTCCTTGAGGTAATACAGGTCGTACAGTTGTTACTGCATAATTATATAAAGAATAACCTATAAATATTACAGTTCCTGTAAAAAAAATGTAGAATACAGTGCTATTATATATTAAATAATTGAATAACATCATTATATTTTTTAATTATTATAAATTTCTTAAAGTATACATTGTAATTTAAAGATTATTCACAAATTATACTTTAATTTAAACAACTTAGAAGTTGTAACAAAAACTATTTAAAATAGTTAGGATTTAACCTTATTTTTTATAGAAATACAATTATGTAAATTTTATACATAATTTCAAAGCAATGTGACAATAATTTTGTTTTTAATCGTAAAGATTATATGTAAAGTAAATAGAATAAATTATTCTATTGAATTATAGTTAATTTGTTAAAATACATCATGTATAATTATACATAATTCAAGTCAAGGTGACAAAGTAATAATTTATATTAATTTATATAAATTAAATTAATAGTCATTTAAATGACGGATATTCTGACAAATTTAAAAATTGTATAATAAATAACCCAAAGAATTAAATCTTAAAATTTGATTTATTAAACCATCATAAAGATTATTTCTTTTAATCGTATTTATTCTTATTCTCTTTTGGAGTTAAACCAAAATTAACATTTAAACGAAAATGCAGTTCTATCGTTAAACTAAGAGAATTTATTAAAATTTAATCCACTCTATACTTTTATATCCTCTTTTATTTTGTTTTTTTTTTTAATTTTAAAGAAAAGGGGGTAAAATAGTTAAAAAATTATTGTCTTATTTTCTTAAATTTTTGTTTTGGTTTTTGGTTTTTAATTGTTATTTTTTTGGTTTCCTGCTGATTGTCCATTATAATATATTTAAGATTTTCACTATACTTATCTTTTTAAATATAGTACTTAAATCTTTAGGAGTTTCCAGCATATAGTAAAGTATATTTTTCATAAGATTACTCTTAAGCATGACATCTGTTTTATTTATATCATTCCGGTACTATTGAAGAAGGTGTACTCATTGGATTAGCTGGTATATAATTATCACTATGACCTAATAAATTAGGATAGAAGAAAACTATAATAGATAAAGCTAAAAAGAATGCAAAGATAGTTACAAGATCTTTAAATGTAAAATAAGGATGCATTGCATATCTATCTCCATTAGAAGAGATACCATTAGGATTATTTGATCCATGTGTATGAAGAGCCATTAAATGAGCTATTACTAATGCAGCTAATAAAAATGGTAATAAAAAATGAAGAGAGAAAAATCTATTAAGTGTAGCATTACTTACACTAAATCCTCCTCATATTAATTCTACTAAATCTTGTCCAAAAAAAGGAACTGCTGATAATAAATTAGTAATTACTGTAGCCAAATCTTTAATTTACCTATTCTAGCTTAAGCTTAATATGTTTAAAACAAGTAAATCATGTACATTTATAATTATTTTATTTTTAAATAATTGTATAAAAAATAAATTTTAAGGGTTAAGGGTTATGTAAACATAACATAAAGAGATTAAAAACAAACAAGTTTTTGTATACTCTTTTGTCATGTTTACTCTTTTATTCCATTAATTAACCCGCTTTTATTATATTAAAAACTACTATATTCATTAAATTCAATTTTAACTTCTTTATATTTAAATATTTAACTCATTTTCTCAATAGTTTAATATCATATAAATTTAAAGTATTATTAATTTTATTTTTAAAAATATTTAATTAATATCAATGATTTACTATTATTAGTAACTAATATTGTTTGACTTAAAATAATATAAAGTTCATCTGGTCTACTATTTTTACTTAGAATTGGAATTAAAGCATATACTTTATTACATTTAACCCTTTATAAAAAGGGGGTAAATTTTGTTTAAAATTAAAATAAGTAATGATCAAATCATTAAGATTTTCACTATGTATGATAATAAGACATAACAGTAAGAATCAAATGATTAATATCCGGATTAAATAAACTTGTAGCTGGAAAGTGTTCAATTATAAGTCTTAATTCTGTTTGACTTATACCAAAATCAATAATATCTTGCCTATAAAGGATATTTAATTCATCTAATTTTGCTGATTGAATAAGAATAGCTGGTGAATTAATAGGGTATTCGTGTAAATCCATTGCCATCTCTCTTCAGTGTGCAAAAGTTTGACTATTTAATATAGTTAGACTATCTAATGAAACAGTTTGACTCAGCATTCCTTCATTTATTACTTCTTCTATTCAATTTTCATTATCTAACATATGTTGAGATAAACTTGTTTCTGATGAAGATCCTTCACTTAGTAATTCATCTATTCAATTTTCAGTATCAAATATATCTTGAGATACATTTGTATCTGATGAAGTTACACTTAAAGTTTCAGATGTACTTGTTTCTAATGAAGTTACACTTAAAGTTTCAGATGTATTTGTATCTGATGAAGTTAAAGTTTGAGATACACTTGAATCTAATGAAGCTCCATTTAAAGTTGGAGATGTATTTGTTTCTGATGAAGTGATTCTAATAGGATTTGAACCTAGTAAGAATGTAAGAGATAATCCATCTTTTACTGAATTATTTCTTATTACAGAAATATTTTCAGAAGGATTTGTGTTAATTATATTAAATAATATAAGACTATAAATAATTCCATTACAAATTAAGATAGCAAATAAAAATAATAATAAATTCATAGTATTATCGTATGATTTTCCCTTTGGGACGCGTATTAAATGTCTAATAAATTATAAAATTAAAACCATATAAAATAAATTATATAATTAAAACCATATAAAATATTACTTGCTAATTACAAATAAACTAGTATTTGTTTAGCGGATTATTTATTTTTTCATTATAAATTAAATTTATAAATAAATGTGAGTATGAAAGGGGGTAAATTTTGTTTAAAATTAAAATAAGTAATCAATTAAAATTTAATTAATTATTATTTAGAGATTTAAAGCTAATTTTATCCTATTCTTAATATTTATTTGGTTGAATAATTGTATTAAGAAGATGATTTATTTATTTAACTTTTAAAACAAAAAATTTGACCTTTGTATTTAACTTTTAAAGATACATAATTTTTCTATGACCTTGGTATTTAACTTTTAAAATAAATAATTTTTCTTTGACCTTTGTATTTTAACCCTTAAAATTTATAATACAAATATAATGCCTTGTGCTTCATTATAATAAATTTTATAATATTATTATAATGAATAAAGATTCCGACTGTACATTAAGCATCATTTCAGACACCCACCGATGAGCCAGTCTGTCGCGATAGTTTACTCTACCGACGGTCTTAATGCTAAACAAACATTTTTGACCTGTTTTCATCAGTATTGCTATAAAGTTCAGTATATAAATTTTTAGTAAAAATTGCTTTATATTTAACTTTTATAACTATGTATATTTTATTTTTAATTTAATTTATATCTCATTTCAGGTTGTATGTAAGGAGATACTATATTTATAAGATCTGTCATAGATTCTTTTCATATGTAAATTATATATTGATTTTTTTGTCCTGCAGATTGAATAGAAGCTTTAATATTAAAATTACTATTTAAAGCTTTTATAATAAGTAAACAATCATTATAAGAAAAAGAATTAGTAAAAAATTTTAAACCTTGACCTACTTTGGCTCCATCATCCATAATTCAAATAGCTAAAGCTAATGGAGTTAAATATTGATCGATACATTCTGGTACATGTTTAATTTTATTATTGTATCATAGGTCATATATTCAATTAAAACTAGTATAAGTTCAAGTTGAAAATCTTACTATTTTTCTTATTTTACCTTTACTACCTAATTTTGTTGTAATAACAGGTAATTTAGAATTACAATAACCTAATTCAGAGAATCGTTTATGTAAAAACAACATATATTCCACATGAACAGCTTCTTGATACAAACTAAATCTAGTTCCTACTCCTAATAATCTTTTTTCACCTTGGGCATCTCCAAGAAGAGATCCAAATATAATAGAGATTATATCTTTATTGTGAGCACCTATTCTATAAATACCTTTAAGTTTAATTACTTTAGGTTTATTATTTAAATAAATAGGTGTTATTAATAATAAAGATAAACAAATTAAAAATAAATTATACATTTGAGGCTTATTAAACCCACCTCATAAACTCATTTGACCATAAGGTAATACATACAAACTTACTTAAATATGTAAATTTACACAATAAGCTAGAATAACTTTAAATTCGTATATTCTATTAGTGAAACTAATATTAATTTTAACTAAAAGTTTCGACTGTGCATTAAGCATCATTTCAGACACCCATTAGTGACCCAGTCTGTCGCGATCATTTATATAACCGACGATCTTAAAGTTTAACCTTCTTTGATCGTTTTCACTAATATCGCCAAATAATCTTAAAGACTATTCTATATCTCCGTCGAGATATACCACTTTAATCTTTCTTTTTCTATAAAGATTGCAGAGAGATTTTTACTTGCGGGACTATGATTTAATAAAAAAAGAATAATAAATTGTCCAGGCAGGGATTTCATTAACTATTTTTATAAGAAAAATAACTTTAAAGTTTTATAAACATAACAAACAAAGAATAAATTTTACACTTGTTGCTATGTTTATTCTTTTATTTGACTAAATATCAAATAGATTTTAAATGGGAATTTTTCATCCGATTTAAAATCAGTGGGTTTTTCAGGAATCGAACCTGTTTATAAAGGCGACAAACATTTATAGTTGAAACCAATCAACATAAAACCCTTACTATTCTTCTATTAATGAAAAATTTAAAGAAAGGAGTATCCAAAGTTGGGTTGAAGATAGTAGGAGTCTCCAAGGTTGGGTTATACGGTAAAGAAATGTTTGATTATACCATAACTAATGCTGATTTAACTTATATTGTTAATTGTTATTCGATTACACAATTAAATTCTAGTGGTATTAATGAAACAATCTTAAATTTAATGAGTTTTTTAATGGTTAACTTATATTCGAAAAGAAGAAGAAGAAAGGAGTATAACCCATTTATTTCTTGGATTTTTGATTCAATTAAAGATTTGTGTGATAAAGTATATCCTACTAAATCTGGATTAGGAACAATTTCTATATTAATTGGTGGAGTTGGTAAAATAGTTGTTACTGTACTTGTACCATCAGTTATAGTTTCAGTTCCTACTTCAGACATAGTATGTGCTGTAAATGTTGGACTAACATTATCAGAAAATGGGAGTTACAGTATCTATTGAAGTTAAACTGTTAGATGCTATTTGACTGGTTCTATCAGAATAATCTTCTCATGCTGAAGTTTGTGTTCCTTTATCTACATAAAAAGAATTTAAATATGAAGAAAAAAATTTATATCCTATAAATCCAACAGTTCCTGCAAACATACTATAGATTACAAAATCATTATTTATAAAATAATTTATTATCATTTTTATAAACTTTAAGTTTAAGATAGCGTCTAATAGCACTGCGAGAATCATACTCCAGTACATAATTAATCGTCCTTTTCAGAACAATTGGTCAAGCTTTACCTCATCTTCTATACAGACCACTTTTTTTTTTTATTATTCCTCTTTTAATAAATTCCTCAAATTTAAAACTACTATTTTATTATTTTTAAATAATAATCTTTTAAATTCAAAGAAAAGGGGTAATTTTTAGTAATATTTTATTTCTTATTTTCTTATTTTCTTGTTTGATAAATCTTTAACTATTCATTGTCTTTTTACTAAACCTTTTGCTGTTTTTAAGGCTCTTCTAATAGTTTTTTCACCACAGTTTATAGATTTAGCTGCATCTAAAATAGTAGAATATTCGCCATAAACAGTTCCATTAAGATTATATAAAGCTACAGGTCTTGTATTGGTAATACATTTTTTTTTAGTTTCATCAGACATAGGAGATCTATTCAAAGCTTTTTCTCTCATTTTTTCAATTGTTTCAGGTGAAAGCTTTTTACCTTTATTTAAATTACCTATCATTTCTCGTCTTGCATCACTAAACATATCTTTCATTTTTTTTCTATCAACTTCAGTATGTTTATAACCAAAACTAGAACCTGCCTCAGTTAAAATATTATAATTAGGCAATAACAATTTTAAATATCTATCTTCTAAATCCATTAATTCTTTATTATTTTCTTTAGTAACAATATTAGGATATAAATCTAATATAATAAAAGCGAAATTTTCCAATCCATATTTTTTTACTGCTGATTTAACTATTTTGCTACCTCTGAAATAACTTAGATGATTACTGAATCTAGCAAAAAATTTGTTAGTTGCAGCAGAACCTATATAGTAATCTTTAGTTATTTTATTAACTATCATGTATATACCGCTTAAACCTTTAGTTTCATTTAATATTTGTGTTCTAATATTCTCTGAATTTAGGTTTTCAAAAATATATATAGGATTTAACCCTAATTCTTTAATTATTGTAATCAATCTTTCTGAACAAGAAAGTTCATTACCTTTATTTGAAGAAGGAATTGTACTATAACTTCTAAAATTAAGTTTATTTAAAGAGTATATTGCCTTATTATTTAATTTATTATACTTTGTATTTTTCATGCTATTCCCTGCCTGACTTTTTATAATTAAATTTTGTATATTATAATACACAATAATTAAAAAAATTGCATAAAAAATACTTCTATTAAACCATTTTGGGCTATATACGTAACCCAGAAAGGCTATAGCCATCATTAATATTAATATTATTACTCCTATACTTCAAACTAATATTCTAGGTGATTTATATGAACTATAATATAAACCTCTAGCTATATGAGCATATACAAAAATAAAGAAGAATGAAGCTACATTAGCATGTGTATATCTTAAGATTCAACCAGCATTAACATCTCTCATTATATGTTCTACACTATTAAATGCAAAATCTACATGAGGTTGATAATGCATTGCTAAAAATACTCCAGTTAAAATTTGTATTATTAAACAAGTTCCTAATAAAGATCCAAAGTTTCATAAATAAGAAAGATTAGCTGGTTGAGGTGAATCTACAATATAAGAATTTAATAATCTTAATAATACATTACTTTTTAATAATCTCATTTGTATTTATTATTTTTAATTTTAATTAATATTTTTTATTTAATTTATTTTCAAATATTTAAAAAACTAAAACAAATATTAAATTATTATATCTAATTTTTAATTTTGTTGGTTTTGGATTTTTGAAATTTTATTATAAAGTATTAATTTATGGTATATTATACCCTATTTTATAAAATAGTTTTTAGAATTATCTTTAATAAATTTACGATATTTTTATTATTATAAAAATTTTAGATAATATATTTTAGTTAATTTTGTAGTTTAATCTGTATATAAATTTATATTTTATTAAATTATTATAAATTTATATTTAATTGATTATTTATTAATAACAATATTATTTATTAGAAATAATTAAATTATTATAACTACTCACTTGGTAACAATATTATTTTAATATATAGAAATTTATTTATATTTATTTAAATTTCTAATATTAATTATTGTATAAATATTCTGACAATGTAATTAATTTACAATTTTTAAAAACAAAACAAACACAAAAATAATTTATATGAATTTTGTTTATATTATAATAAGTCTTATGGACTAAGATTTATATAAGCCCAAGAAGATTTGAACTTCTATGAATTTCTCATCAAGAAATCATTCTACCATTAAATTATAGGCTTTTTTTAAGAGATTTTTTTTAATTTAAATAAAAACAAACAAAAAACAAAAATTATAAAATAGATTTAAATTTAATACTTTTATATTTTTATTTATTATTAAAAATATTTTTTATTTGGGGGTAATTTTATTAAAAATAATTAATATTTTAAAACTAAAATATTATAGTGTTTAATATATAAAAATAAAAATTAACTATTAGCTTGATCAACTCAAGCTAAATAATCTAGAACAGAAACAGCTTCAATAACAATAGGCATAAATCCATGTCATACTCCACAAATTTCACTACATTGACCAAAGTATAAACCAGTTCTTTCAGCTATAATAGAAGATTGATTTAATCTACCTGGTACAGCATCAATTTTAAGTCCTAATGAAGGTACAGCGAAAGAATGGATTACATCTGCTCCAGTAATAATTAATCTAATATGACAATCTACAGGAATTATTACTTTATTATCTACATCTAATAATCTAAATTGTCCTAATTCTAAATCAGATTCAGGTATCATATATGAATCAAATTCTATAGATTCACCACTTTCAGTTACATAATCAGAATATTCATAAC
>Ga0316215_1000095_pt1 | contig 15198 bp, 10 predicted proteins | sample NRE5metagenome_FD_207796 | JGI IMG/M metagenome (GOLD analysis project Ga0316215, IMG submission 207796) | Spruce roots microbial communities from Maridalen valley, Oslo, Norway - NRE5 | ecosystem: Host-associated > Plants > Roots > Unclassified | place: Norway: Oslo | collected 2017-09-15
CTGCTATAGACCTGCCTGGGGTTCTTGCCTTAGAACGACCACCGCCTAGTGCTTGCCTGAGTTAGTGCGTCCCTTCTTACTGCTTGCCTTACTTACGAGCTTCCCTGAGAACGAACGATGCGTGTAGAAAGAACATGGATGGGGGACTTTCCCCGAACGAACACCACACACTTACCTCTGAACAACCGGTGCTTGCCTTACTTACGAGCTTGCTCTATTTTAAGCTTATCCTACGTGAACCTGGTCTTGAACTGGTAAATTCAGTAATAGAAGGTGGCGTATCAAGTAGCTGGTTCATTCCCCCATTACGGACCTTGAAGTGGGAAATTGAAGAGTGCAAAGGAACGAAGTCGCTCATCCATCCGATGGGTGAGGTGGCGTATAAAGATGGTAGATTCAACTCTGTGAACCTGGCCTTATCAAAAAGGAAGGACTAACAAAAAGAACCAAGCCTAGTTTGAAGAGCTAAAACCTAAAGCTCAGGAGCTTTGTGAGAAGAAGAGGTCCAAAGGAGGGGGGAATATGTCTTGCTTTCCCTATAATGCCCTATAGACCTGGGGCTGGTGTATGAGTTCTGCTTTGTCAATCTGTTGGAAGGAATAACTTCAATATGAAAGAACAATTTAATTATTGCTCAGTCCTACCCAAATGAGTGGGAGGCTACTGATCCATCTGGGTTCCATAACTCGCAATTGTCTTTAGCCAAATAGCTGATTCCCAGCAAGTTATGAATGCTCAGGAATTCCATCCATAACTCGCTCGACCTAAGAAGAAGTACGAGTGAGTCGGTGTATATTAAGCAGGGCAGGTTAGTAAGCAAGAACCCTGTATCCCGCCCGCCTGGGGCTATCTATAGCCGGTTCATTAGGAGCCCGGAATCATAAAAGAAGAGTTAACAGGCCGGGAAGACCAGATTATAACCTAAAGATAAAAAAGTTAGTAAATAAAACGTCGTTCTGCAGTGTGTTCTGGTTAAAAATGATAAATTGTTCGGTAAAGAACTTGCATTTGGCTTTAGCCAACTCGATTCATTATTAAATGGCCCTCCGCCTTGGGCCTGGCTGAATCCAAAGAAGATGAGGAACGAAGTGGAATGAATCTACTTCTAAAGATCGACGGTGGGGTCAGGATCATATCCATAAGAAGTGTCATTAATTCATTATAGATGTAATAATCAAAAGGTGATTTCTAGCTCAACAAAGAAGGTTTCTAAAGCTCGGCCTGATATGCTGTATCTAAATCGAAAAGTATATATGGAAAAAGAACATATATAAAAGCCCGCCCGCTTTCGCGCCTGTTAACTAATATATTCTTCTGGGGCTCCCTCCGTGATGAAGAAACGATCTCATGGAAGAAGTTTAAGAAGTACTTTCAGAAGGAGTATCTTTCAGAGCACTACTTTTATAGGAAGATGGAAGAGTTCTTTGAACTCAAGCTAGGGAACTTGACCATGGAAGCATATGAGAAGAAGTTCCTTGAACTGCTGAAGTATGTTGACTTCATCAAGGATGAGAAAGTAAAGATCCAAAGATTTCTGAGTGGGCTGCCACCTTACTACAAGGACAAGCTACAGTATGACAAGCCTAAGACACTTGGAGAAACCATCAGAAGGGCCAAGCTTCTTTATGAGCAGGGTAAGAGTAAGGCTCCCTATCAAAAGAATTGGAAGGACATGAAGAGGGAGAAGCAAGGACAAAGGGAGAAAGGTTTTCGCCCTCCACCATTCAGAAACAGTACCAATACATATCAGCAAGGCCCAACAGAGCAGAGCTAAAGGATAATATTTTTTGGGAAAGAGACCAAGACCACCTATTCAGTGTTGGGGCTGCAAGGAAGATCATCTGTACAAAGATTGCCCTCATAAAGGAAGTAAGATGGGAAGTGTTCATAACATTCAGGAAGCCTCTACTGTTGGAGATGTTGGAAGAAGCATACCAAGAATATATGCAGCCCTAGATGACAGACAAGCTGAGCATAAATCTCACATGATTGAAGTAGCGGGTAAGATTGCTAGTAAACCCATGGCTATTTTGATTGACTCAGGGGCAAGCCATAGTTACATTGCTCCTAACATGGTTTAAAGGTGTCACTTAAAGAGAAGCAAGCTTGACAGAGCTGGGTTAGTACAGTGGCTACAGGTACAAAGAGGAAGATCACCGAAGCAGTAATAAATTGTTCCCTTGAGATGAATGGTCTACAAACTTTTGCAGATCATAACATCATTCCCTTAGGATCTTATGATGTTCTGATTGGCATGGATTGGTTGGATGCACACCATGCTATGCTAGATTGCCACAACAAGACCTACACATGTCTGGATGAAGAAGGAAATCAAGTGACAGTCAGAGGAGTGCCTAGACCCATTTCCTTAAGGCAGATCACAGCTTTACAGTTGAAGAAGTGTTTCAGAAAGGGATGTCAGTTATATGCAGCACATGTGGAAGAACCAAGAGAGGGTAATGAACCAGATCTACAAGATTTCCCAGTATTGCAAGAGTATGCGGATGTATTTCAGGAAGTGCCAGGAATGCCACCTAAGAGAGACATAGACTTGTCTATAGACTTGGTGCCAGGAGCAGCTCCATCATCCAAGACTCCATATAGAATGAGTACACCAGAACTGAAAGAGCTACAAATGCAACTTGAAGAGCTTTTGAAGAAAGGATACATACGCCCAAGTGTGTCACCTTGGGGAGCTCCAGTACTTTTTGTGAAGAAGAAGGATGGTACTTTGATATTGTGCATAGACTACAGGCAGTTGAACAAGGTCACAGTCAGAAACAAGTATCCTCTACCAAGGATTGATGATCTCTTTGATCAGTTAAGAGGGGAAAAGTTATTTTCCAAAATAGACCTAAGATCAGGATACCATCAAGTAAGGATCAAGAATGAAGATATCAGTAAGACAGCATTCAGGACAAGGTATGGCCATTACGAATTCACAGTGGTGCCATTTGGTCTGACAAATGCACCTGCCACATTCATGTGCTTGATGAATGGAATCTTCAGGAAATACTTGGACAGGTTTGTGATTGTATTCTTGGATGATATTCTCATTTATTCTAAGTCAGAAGAGGAGCATGAGGAGCATCTAAGAATGGTATTGCAAGTACTCAGAGAACATCAGCTGTACGCCAAGCTGAGTAAGTGCTCTTTTTAGAAAAGCAGAATTCACTATTTGGGGCATATCATTTCAGAAGAAGGTATATCAGTGGATCCTGACAAGATTAGAGCAATCATGGAATGGCAATCACCTAGAAATGTGACAGAAGTCAGATCTTTCATGGGCTTAGCAGGTTACTACAGGAGATTCATTGAAGGATTCTCAAGGATTGCTCATCCCATTACATCCTTGCAGAAGAAAGGAGTTAAGTTTGAATGGACTCCAAGATGTGAAGAAAGTTTTCAGAGAATTAAAGAACTGCTTACAAGTGCACCTGTTATTAAGATTGCAGATCCCAGTGAATACTTTGTGGTGTGTACAGATGCTTGTAAGCAAGGCATTGGGGGAGTATTAACTCAGAATGGGCATGTGGTTTGCTATGAATCCAGGAAGCTTAAAGAGCATGAACAGAACTATGCCACACATGATTTGGAGCTTGCAGCCGTAGTTCATGCATTGAAGATGTGGAGGCATTACCTCATGGGTAATAAATTTGAGTTGAGAACTGATCATGATGGGCTGAAGCATTTGTTTGAGCAACCAACATTGAATGCAATACAAAAAATATGGATGGAACTCTTGTGTGAGTATTATTTTTATATCAAGCATATCCAGGGCAAAGATAAAAAGGTGGCTGATGCACTCAGCAGGAAGATGCATGTGATGCATGTGGCAGCCATCAGTACAGGTAAATCAGATTTGATAGATAAGATCCTTGAGGCTGTTACTACAGATGAGCACTATCAGCAAGTAAAGGATGGACTACAGCAGCAGAAGGTGCCACAGAAGTTTGACAAGTATAGGCTGGTAGAAGATGGAATTATTATGCATAGGGACAGAGTTTATGTGCCAAACTCTGAAAGCTTAAAGAAGTTTATATTGAAGGAGATGCATAATGTACCTTATGCTGGGCATTCAGGATATCAAAAGACAGTGGCAGCAGTGAGGAAACTACTGGCCTGGCATGAAGAATGATGTAGCAGAGTATATAGCCAGGTGTATGGAGTGTCAGAAAGTCAAAGTAGAGCACAGGCATCCAGCAGGCTTGCTACAACCATTGCCAATACCTGAGTGGAAGTGGGATGTGGTGACTATAGACTTTATAACAAAGCTGCCTAAGACACCTAAGCAGCATGATGCCATCATGGTGGTGGTGGACAAGTTGACTAAGGCTGCACATTTCATTCCTATAAAGACAACTCATAAGGCAGCCAACATAGCAGACATCTACATGAAAGAAGTTGCCAGATTGCATGGAGTCCCAAAGGCAATTGTGTCAGACAGAGATCCCAAGTTCGCATCAAACTTTTGGAAAGGATTGTTTAAGGGATTTGGGACAAATCTGAACATGAGTACAGCTTATCATCCCCAGACAGACGGGCAAACTGAAAGAGTGAATCAGGTAATTGAGGACATGTTGAGGATGTATGTGATGGATCAGCCATCTAAGTGGGAGGATTACTTGCATCTAGTGGAGTTTGCCTACAACAATGGACATCATGCCTCTCTGAAGATGAGTCCATTTGAGGCATTGTATGGAATAAAGTGCAATACTCCTATCAGTTGGGACAATCCTGCAGACAGAGTCATAGTGGGACCAGAACTTATTAAGAATATGGAAGAACAGATGGTCAGGATAAATAAGAACTTGAAAGAAGCACAGGACAGACAAAAGAGTTATGCAGACAGGGGCAGGATAGATAGACAGTTCAAAGTGGGAGAGCATGCGTATTTGAAAGTAAAGCCAAGAAAGAGTTCACTGAACTTGGGGAATTGTTCCAAGTTGGCAGCCATATATTGTGGACCCTTTGAGATCCTAGCTAGGATAGGACCTGTTGCATATGAGCTTTATTTGCCTGCTTGCATCAAAGTGCATAATGTATTTCATGTATCATTATTTAAAAACTATGTACCTTATGCTAATAACCTTATTGATTGGAACTTGATTCAGGTGGAACCAGAAGGATATATGCCAGTACAACCAGTTTCCATCCTAGACAGGAAAGTCAGATGGCTCCGGAACAGAGAAGTCAGGCAGGTAAAGGTCCAATGGACCCATTACAGTCCTGAGGAGGCCACTTGGGAGATGGAAGATGCAATGAGGGAGGCATACCCTCATCTTTTTTTTTCATTTTGATGTAATCAATTTTGTAAAAGCATATATATAATAATGTATGCATCGAGGACGATGCATTGTTTTAAGGGGGAGGAAGTCGCTCGACCTATCTATTCTATAGGGAGAGGAGATGAGCTAAAGCCCCAGAGCCAAGCATAGATACAGTAGTAATAGTGGCCCCAAGCCAAGAAAGTAAGCCGCCACTTATTAGCTAAAGCCAAAAAGGCCAAGCCAACAAGGCCAAGCTCTTCTATATTATATTATCCACCGCGCCCTTCTATATTATCCCTCCGCCGCGCCAGGCCAGGAAAAAGAGTAGTCAATAGTCTAGTCAATAGTCTAGTAATAGTATAGTAATAGTATTATTCAACGTCGGATCTCTCATGTTTTCAATTTCTATCTATATACGCTTTGGGTACAATATCGCAATTATGAGAGAGACCCGATCCGATGCTAAAGCGTAAAACCATATATAATATAATATAATATAATTACCTAAAACGCTGTCGTTTCTATGGTATGGGGTGATGTGTCTGGGCCTTATGCGACTGATCTCTTTGGCTAGTTACATGATACGAGCATTGCATTATACTTACTGTTCGGTCGTACTACTATTTGTATTTGGCAGAGTCTATTTCAAGAATGACCTGGATACTACACTATTAAGGGGTATCTGGCAGCACCCAACCCCTCAAACAGACAGTGTCTTCACCCCGTTCAAGTTCAAGCCCTGCTTTCTCTGTCTCTGATGTGAAGGAAGAAGGTAAAGCCTCTGTATCCCACCCAGGGAAGCTTCAAGGGATCTTTCTCTCTGCACAGGTACAGCTCCTTTAGGGTAAGGTAGGCAAGCAGGCTGATAATTTACTTTTCCTTCTCCTCATCCCACTTATTAGGGTGAGCAATCCTTCCTTAAGCATATAGGAGAAAGCCGGGGTTTATTAGATAAAATATAGGGAAACTCCGAGCTCACATCTGGCTTAAAAAGACTTGATTCGAGTCTGTCAAAACAGGTTCTTGCTATGTCTGGTTCTCCCCTAAATTCCCAGTTGCCTTAACTTCCCGGTTGCCTGGTTATCCCTTCCCTAACTTCTCAGCTTGGTTACTGTCTTTGCTTTCCTCCTTAAAGCTATTTGAGAAACCTCGGAGTTTCTTAGATCAATTACTGGAGAACTCCATGATCATAACCGTCTAAGCTTGATGATCCCCATCGATACAACTTCATGCAAGTTTGATAGTCCTCATTGAGATAACTTCATGCAAGTTCGGGCAAGTTCAGGTCTGCATCTCAGCATGGATACGGATCCATAGCTTCATTAAAGAAAAGTGCTAAAATATAAGACTGATGGATGCCCGAAGGTCGAATGAAAGTGTCGATAAATCGTGCTAGAAAGGAACCACCATTGATACGGTTTCCAAAATGAACTTAAGTTCCTGTGCATTAAAAGTCGATAGGTTACATATGGCCCTTCTTCTTCTGTCTCGTATACACTTTAAGCTCAATGGGTTGAGAGTTGGAAGCACCAGAGGAATCAATAGAGGATGAGGGAGGGAGATGCCCTATTGTCCCAAATTGTGCAGTATTGGGATCCTGATGCATAGGTGTTCATGGTTCATGGTGAGTCAGTGGAGATCACTCTCTAGGACATCTATTTCATGACTGGACTACCCATGATGGGGGTAGTCAGGGATACCTAGCTGATGCTTCGTCACACGAGGAAGTTGGAGGAGTTCGTTGATACCCATGGCACATAGAGTGCTAGGGTCAAGGATGGTACGATCTAGATAGTGGGTCTAACGTGGCTAGAGATACGATCCATCGCAGTTGTAGTGGTGCAGATAGAGGGGACACATTCCCCTCACAGGATCTTAAGAGGTCTGATGTTGCTCGTAGAGAGTGTACTAGCTAGGGCATATCATGGATGGGCCCATATGTGACTAACAACCATGCAGAGATAATTGACCTCTTGTCGTAGGGTGATAGGAGGTCACTTTGCATTTGGGACTCTGTTATGTGCCTTCTTCTTTGAGAATATTTTGACCCTGTGACCCCATGATTACGAATGCCCTCCCTTCTTATAGTTCTATCCCGATAACGAGGGAGGGAGGGGTAATTGATTGCTCGGTCCAGCAGCTATAGTTGAATCTTTCTGTTTGGATGGACAATGTGCTGGTAGAACTATAATAAGGGTGGGGAATTGTTAACTCGTTACTTCTCCTTCTGGGCCGGGTAGAATATAAGCCAAAGCACCCGGGGGTGTAAAGGGTGGCTCCTCTGGCCAAAGCTTTCATACTTCACCTCCCTCCTGCTTTCATACTTTATTGTTCTCGGGATGTCCTCCGGATCCTTCCTTGTTAGACTACCGAGTTAGCTATGGCCCCTCAACTACTATAGTTAAGTTATCCATCCTGAACTTTCATCTGTATTATTCATTTGTTTAGCTTCCTTCCATCCAGTTTTGAATGAGAGGAATCTTTGGGTGATAGTGATGTTGCTTTCTTCTCTTTGTTTCCTGTCCTGCTTCTCTTCTCAGAACTGGACTTCCGGAGGAGATTGAACTGTTCACTCTTCTCATTGGGTGGGAGGGAGTTGCTTATAGAACTATCCCGACCTCGAGCTTGCCTTCCTTTCTCGCACTAACTTTTTATCGCACTGCTAACTGTATTGCTCTCCTCAACTTCTTCAAATGGATGGTCGGGATAGTTAATCAAATCTGTTTCCGATTATAGTTGGACCTCTCCCTCCCCACTTCAATGTAACTCTCTTTAATGGGTTGTGTAATCTCATATACCTATGTAATCCAAAAAGAATATCTATAAACCTTATGTTGACCCTCATCCTTTGAACTCCTCGGTGGGAGCTACATTCAAACCCATGCATTTTTACCGGAAAACACAACTCATTTCAGTAGGAGATCAACCCTATAACCAACTATTCTAATTTCTATAGGAGGAGAGAAAACACCATTTCGATATAGATACGATAGAGTTATATTTGTTAGGCAAATGTTGGCCCGATACCTCAAAAATGGAACCTTTAGCCGTTACTTTGATTAGCCAAATTAGATACTTTTCCTCACCACCCGAAACTTCTATTTCTCTCTGAGTGAGAAAGCACCTATTTCTCTCTTATCTCAACCACAGGAACAACAACCACTTAGCTTTGAAGGAACCACTACTCACATATTTGATCGATACAAACAGGATAGGAGCCACTGTACCACTTCGAACCAAAAGCACACAAACGCACGTCCCTAACCACAGGAATCCAGCTATAATAGGATCAGGATCTCGAAGTATGTCTCCCTCCCAGGACCGCTCAAGCTGCCGCCAGGTAGGTATTCATTCATCACGTATCTCATATCCATTCATCTCCTAGTCTCAGAGATAGAATTTGAGTAATACACCGCAAAAACCTGGCCTCCCTTCATCTTCTGATTCCAGATTGCACTCTTACTTATATCATCTTCCTTATCCTTACTTCTATTCTGCCCCCAGCTGGCGACACATAGCCCCACCCCTATACTCTTCGTTCCATTAATAGTCTTTAGTTATCTTGGCAGGCGTTGTTCTCTCTTCTTATGCCCCCCTTATTCTCTTTCTTTCCTTCCTTTCTTTCTTTCCTTCCTGACACCTTCTTTTATAATGAGTCTTTAGCTTCTCCATGTCGTATTAACCGAGTCAATGTAGTATTCACCGAGTCAGATAAAGTAGCTAGAGCATAGTGGGCTTCAAATATAGAGGTAGCAACCGGAGAGGAGGCAGCCAGATAGCTAGCATCTTAGTCAGCAACATCTGAACCAGTTCCAGATCCCGTTGACCAAACAAAGGCAGCACCAGGAGTAAATAGCTGAACCCCGTGGGACACAATCCCCTCTGCTCTACACTTTCTAAGAGAGACTCACGGACCGACACAATAGACTACTTCGACCTGGCTATCGACCTAGTTATCTGTTACCTACTACAGCTATTCGCTAGCGGTCAGACTCTTATTATACGATGCGATCAAGCCGTAAATTAGGCATTTCTTTACCCTATTTGTTATGCACACCAGTCGCGTATAAAAGTAAACTAGTCTATCATGGTTTTTCATTACGGCTTCATAATTCCCATCATCTACCTATATTGGGTTACCAAAAACCTAGGGTGAGGGAGTTTCCTAATTATTCCCGCACTATCGTATCCCTTTTTTCTTAATATAAAGGAGTTGCATCTTTAGGTATAATAAGGTTGTAGAGTAATTAGTTTTGAACTTGTTTCAAACACCTAGTTTACCTAGTGCCAGTTGAGTGGATGCTGCATGCTTGATCTGGGGTAGCTCAGTATCAGTGTGTATCGATTGCTGGTTAGTTTCTCATCCTTCACCTTTAATTAATAGTCGACAGCCTCTAATTAATACGTGATATAAGCTTATCTGTCAAACTCAAGCGAAGTGTGTACTATTAATAAGAACGCTTCACCGATATGCCAAGTCTGAAGCCAGTAATCCCGCTAGTCCAGCAGTGTCGTTTCTTCCCGGAGACGTTGCATTCACAAGAGTCGAAGTTTACCCAAATACACAAACATCCTTGCCGAGTCAAGAGGCAGCCCCAATTTTAGATCCTTCCGTTCCAGATGGGAAACCCGTTCCAGCAAAAGCAAGGGTAACAGATGGTTGGGATCAATGTTGATGGATAACTGGGGCGTCGTAGATAGTATATCCACCAGCACCCCTTCCTGTCATAGCTTCTCTTCGCATGGTTCCATATCGAATTCCAGGTCCATATCCAGGTGACTTCATTGACTCAGCTGATCTTGTTCAAGCACCCATTGAATAACCCATTGATCCAGTCAAAGAACCAGTTTCAGTTTCTCCGGTGCCAGGAACAAAGGCATAGAAGGAAAAGGCGCAGTCTTGAACGATTATTAATTAAGTAAAGGAAAGCAAGCGCCTTTTAGAGTAAACAGAAGCTATGGTAGCGGACCTCATTGATTCATAACCACCAGCTGCATATTCACCACCACCGCTTTATGCTTATTACACCGTAGTTCCTCGAAGCTATGTATTAATACGTGATTCAATTGGTGCGGGGTAAAATACAAGAAGTTCTGGGTCACGCGTCGGGTCTTTCTCTAAATCTATACCCAGGGGTGAAGTATCTGGAAGTACGCCTATAGGAATTGCTGTCGTATCGCTCCACACGCTTGAATCCTGTTCCCTAGCAATAGGGGAAAAGGGCATGCACTGCACAATTCGTGTTCCCATAAGGTACATTTGATCCGGAATCACCAGCTATTGACCTAGAATAAGTAGCAAAGGCGGGCGGTGGAGGGCGTTTACCGTGTCAAAGAATCCGTTATAATTCCAGTTCCATTTGCTTAACCAGTCCTGGTTTAAGTCGATTCACCACCAGATATCTACCGGGATAACCTTAACGCGCTTTTTCACCTGCAACCTTGACTGCCTATGCTTCTGACCCTGCAACTGGCACATTCACTGGGCTGGAGCTACCTTATCTATATATCCGCCCTTGTTTTTGCCGGATCAAATTCCACGTATTAATAGCCGGATAATATGTTCGTTCTAGGTGTAACGTTTACGTTATTCTTACTTATTCCCCGAGGCATCGTGTATCTCCTCATTATGATCTGGTGTCGCATTATCTGGCTGGCGTCACGTTAGGGCCGGGTCGCTTACGTTTTCGTTATCATTATGGGAAATCCGGTGGGTGTTGCATCATGGGGCGGCATTATTTGCATTTTTGGTTGGCTCATGTTGTGTTTTCTCATGTTTGTCTGGGACATTGAGGTTGCTTTATTATTTCTTATTGGCTCGCTTCACATTCTCTTATTACACTCTGTTCGGGGTCATTACACCCCGTCTGGAATGGACGTTGCCTTTGAAATGATCTGTGTTCAGGGTGTACTTTGTTATTCTTACAGCTAGTACCGATGTTGCATTTTTATGTTCGACCGGCATTGACTCTTGAATGGGCGGAACAAGAATGAGATCTTTTGCTGATACAAGGTAAACTAGCACTGGGAATAAAAATATACTGGGCGAAGCTCAACCTTGTATAACCGGAAGTTGTCCAAGAACAATGGAATGGTTTCAACCAATAGTGTACAATCCAAAGCGGTCTAACCCGATTGATGGTGTCCAAGCAACATGATGGGGTCTAACCCGAACCAAGCTGATCACGGGAAGAATAATCTACTGTGCGAACCTCAACCTCGTCTACCATTGTATCGTGCAAAGCTGAACCCAGTCTACCCGATGTTGCACAAGCAAAGGGGTCTACCTCGTGCTGCTTTTATCGCTAGATAGTAAGCTGGTGATCCTCCCAAGAATTGGGACGGTAAAAGCTTTCAAGCAATAGTCTTCTGGTGATGAGCCCTACCTCTTGAATGATTAGACTGAATCAGACCTAGAGGGTAGTACTCATCCCAAGCAATAGTATGGTGAGAAACTTAACCCTACCTCTTGACTGATTAAATGGAATAAGACGGGTGGGCATCCTTAGAACTAGAGGCTGATCATCTATCGCTAGCTGGATAGGCTGGATCCATAGCAATTCGTCTGTCCGGTTAAAGCTGTTATCGCACCATACAGATAGGCTCTTGAAACCGGTCTAACAAACCTGAAGCTCTTGGGTTTAAACGAAGTAGTCCCATCCAAATGGTCTCGAACCAAGCTCTTGAAACTGAACCATTAGATCGTGAACCAAACAATGGATCGCGAAGCTGAACCTCGTCTCGTATACCCATTGTCCAAGAAAAAGAAATGGTCTAAGTCATCTAACCTGTGCGAAGCTCTCTCTACCTCGTGAAACTGTGTCTCGTGCAAAGCTGAACCTGGTCTATGTCCCGTGCAAAGTGGAGTGGTCTACCTTCTGCTGCTACTCTCGCTTGCTAACCCTACTGCCAAGCTATCATTAGCCTGCCTACTGAGATAGACTGATTCACTGAACTGACATACCAAGCCATCGAACCAAGCGGTGTGAACTCAACCTCGTATCGCAACTACACACATAGCCTGCTAACACTAAGCCTTCTAATGCTACCATAGCCATTGAGTCACACACTACTGCTTCTATCGCTAGCTATCCCGCTAATGCTACCACTAACACTGACTGCTACCAAGCTTAACCACCGGGGACCGCCTCGTGCTTTCTTTTCATTTAGTGAGTGTACTTCAGGCCTTTCTGATGCTTTTTCTATGTCTGCCTTTGTTCTGGCCAGTATATACATTGATTGTTGCCCAACCCCGTGAAGCAGCTCCGGGGCGTCCCGTGCTTGGAATAGACGGGGTTCTACTCTTACATTCAGGCTTTCATGCAGCAGCGGATTATTACCTTTTATAATAGGCTTTTTGACACTTTTAGCAAGCTCCACTAAATCAATAGCCCACTGGACCTTCCCGCGTATTCTATTCATTTAGTGTACTTCGGATTTTACCTTTCAGAGCCTTTTTACAAAAAAGAAGTCCTCTACTAAGGTAGGTTAGGTGCTTTTCACTCCCTATCAAAGGTGCGTTAGAGTTGGTTTCATAGGTGCGGAATAGTTGGTTCCGTACGAGTCTTTGGCCCACCTAAGGCTGGGATAAATAGTTGCGGGCTGGGAAATCGTGCCGGAACCTTTACGGGGTTTAGTCCAAACCTGGAGTCAAAATTGATGCACCCTTAGATAAGGAGAAGAAAGTAGCCTCAAGTAATGAATGTTTTCACCGGATATAGGGTTTCGACCCTGTCAGGACTTACCAGAATCTAATTTATCCATGCTAAACACTGGCTTTACTCTGTTGCCGGGTTTTACTGGTGGGGATTGAACCACACTAAGTAGGAATAAAAGTATCCAGGATAAAACGAAACCTGTACGAGTTTTCAGTTAGTTGCCGGCTGCTACTAAATAGCCCACCTGTACTATTAGACGGTCTAAACCTGGTGTGGAGCTCCTACGCATACTTGGAGCGGAGCTGCTTTCCCAACAAAGGAGGGGAAGGATGCGAAGCTTAGATAATGTAAAGGGCCCTAAAGAAGATAAAGAGGAAGTGCCCTGATATTTTTGGTTGCATTTCCAGCTCGGGTTGGGTGGGAGGAATAGACGGACAATTGGAAGATTCGAGGTCCAGCGCGTTTCTCATTTCTGTACCCACCTTTCAAAAGTAGTTCTCCTCTCCCCTCAAGATCCGAGTTGTGGTATTCCATTTCTACCTTTCCAGGGCTTTCTGTCTATAAAGTCGTTTTACCTGGTTGACCTTACCTGGAGAGAAGGAATTCTTGAGTGGGTTAACCGAACTCGGGATGTGGAAAAATAGATGGACCTATCCCCTACTGGCTCTTGATGGTTGATAGGACTCGTACGTAGGATAGCCGGCACCAGCGCTCCTAAGCCTCTTTAGATCTTCTCGAATGAGAGAATGCCCGAATAATTGGACGGGCGACCAACCCCCTTGTTGCTGAAAAGCACCTGGCGGCTCTGTTCGGTTGTTTATACTTGAAAACCCTGGAGAACAGTATTCGAGATTAGACCACACTCATCCTTTTTAGACCAATGAGAAAAGAATTGATCGGGATTTCTTTGTTCTTTCGGAAAGATATGCTTTATTTCTTCCCCTAAAAGGCTTTAAATACGTGTAGCCTTCCCTTACTTACTTATTAGACTTACTCGACTTACTTACCGGGTTCAAATGAGAGGGTTGGGATAACCGAAGGGAGAGGTACGCTTAGTTGCTCGATCTAGGAAGGAAAGTCTCATAGGGTTTGAAAGCTGGAAATCAGTTCAAGGAGCTGCCCGGCTGCAATTGTTCTTTCCCTTCTACCAAACATTCCACTCCCTGCAAGGAAACACTGCACAGGAAGGAAAACCAGTAGACAGGATCAGATACAGTACTCTCCCTCACAGGATGACAGTGACAGTAACCATCCCTCCCTAAGCTTACTGCTACTGTAGGGGCCTAGTACCCTGTACTTCCTCGCAGCTGAGTCATCCAACCTACACACAGTGTTGGATCTGTTGAAGCCATGCTTCTTTATCACTTTAACTGCACTCAACTATCAGACTCCTGCTAAACCTTTACCCTCACTCCTTACGGATACACTGGGAAAGCTAAGCAGGGGATACACTTATGAATCCACTTCTGCCCGCCTATTGATCAAGCCAACAAGTTGGGGATGTCGCAGATAATATATATTCCCTCTCGTGCTAGTTCTGGCCCCTCCCGCATTTCCCTAATCCAACGACTACACTTCCTGAGACACTTCCTTTCCCTCAGTAACGCCAGGGGTGGACGGCTGGCTTTCTTCTCATTTTCCGATCTGCTTCTCTAAGAGATCTCGCTTTGACAAGAGCTCACATCGTATGAAACATATATATATATATGCGGGGGGATAATCCACGCGCATATACATATAAGGCCTCTCGATGGAAAGCTTCCCAGTATCATTGCCTTATAGTTCTTCCCTCAAGCATTCACTGAAGTGTTTTTATGGGCGAGATAATAAAAGGGGGAACAGCGTCTCTCCGCAGCTTAACTACCTACATAGGCTAGCTTAACCAACACACGACACGTAGGGTGTAATATCATGGATTTTTCTTACTCGATTCGACAATTTTCCATTCTCCGTTTGGGCTTGCGAATGGAAAATTGCTCAAAGGGGTAAGATGCTTACAAGCCCCTCCCTCCCCCCCCTCATGTATAGATATATTATGAAAGATTGATTCGCCTACCGGCCGACCTGAGACGAATCAAAAGAATAGGAGATCCAGTCCTCGACTGATTGAGGCTACCCAACTGAGGGAGTTACTTTACAAAATAAAAACAACAATGAGGAAGATCGGTCTTATCCAAAATGTTCTAGAATGAGGGACAGTCTTGGTTCATAAACTCATTAGTAGGGTGTCGGGCGACTTCAAGGCGCGCAGGAAACGCTAAACCGGTCGG
>Ga0316215_1000096_pt1 | contig 15118 bp, 9 predicted proteins | sample NRE5metagenome_FD_207796 | JGI IMG/M metagenome (GOLD analysis project Ga0316215, IMG submission 207796) | Spruce roots microbial communities from Maridalen valley, Oslo, Norway - NRE5 | ecosystem: Host-associated > Plants > Roots > Unclassified | place: Norway: Oslo | collected 2017-09-15
CTCCCAAGCAGAAGATAAAGTTCAGGAGTAGGCCTAGACTGAGGAGGGAAGGAAGAGGAAGGAAGAGACATGGATGGAGCCATCCACGAGGGAGAGGGCTAGTTAAGGATAGGAGGAGGCAAAGGAGGATGAGAGATACGAAGAGGAAGGCTAGAGAGGGCGTCCCATGAGGAAAAAGGTTCAAAAGCAAGGAAGCTCCATGGAAGAGGGTCACTAGGTGATCAAGGAATGGAAGGAGGAGAAGAAGTCATCGAGGCAATCTTGGCATCCAACCACTCATCATAGTGAAAGTGTACTAGAGAAGGCTCAGTCTCTATGTTTCGGGGATTTATGTTAAAACAACCTATGAAATATGATGGAGTCTTGGGAGAATTGTGAGGCATGTCACCCCAAGCTTGAGTTGGGGAAGTGACCTAAACATCGCCGATTCAGACTCGAGTTCGAGTTGAGAGGGAGAAGTGTCAATTTTAGATGATGTAACTTGTATTAGAGAAGTGTCATGTTGAGAGGTATAAACTTGGATTAGGGTAGTAGATCATGTGCCTTGCTGGGAAGATGAAGGATTCTTCCATTGAAGGATACTACATTCAACAGTAGTATGAGTATTGTGCTAATGAGACTTGCCACACTTGTCTGAACTAGGGCAAGGGCTATCATCTAAGTCTTTGTGATTTGTTGTATGAGAACTTGTCTGATGAGATGAATACTAATGCACATCACATAATTTGGATGGAGGTGCATAAGGATGAAGAAAAGGAGAGGCATGAGGCTCGACTTGGGTTACCTGCTAGGAGAGTTTTAGGTTCCTAACATGGTCTTTAAGTTGTATTAAATAAACTCGCATTTCCTTAATATGTTTCAAGGCTTGTTCTAGGAAAGTTGAAGTCTTTATGTTTTTTCGAGCATATTGCTTCATATTAGCCATGGATTCATCATGGCATCATTGTCAGTCATCATATTGGATGTTTGCTTGGCTAGGAGGATAGGGTAAAGTTGTATTACATTTTTGGCTAGGAGCACCGATATGTGTCATGTTGGGAGGAAGTGGTGTGAATCCTCCATGGTTAACTCGGTTTATGTAGTAGTATGGAGGAAGGTTTCCTATGTTATAAGACTAGGTAGGAATTGTTGTATCAGTACTTGGATAGCTATCAAGAGGCAGATTCATAATACTAATTTGAGTAATATAAGATAGGTTATACATCTTTTGAGGACATGGCTGATTGACCCCAAGAATATGCAAAGAACTTGGGCAAAGAGAACTAGAGGCCAGTCAATCCATCCCTTTTGCTTTCCCGCATCAATAAATTCCTTGCCCCCATGGTTTTACAAAGGTGTTACCATGTTCGTCTAACCTATGTCGAATTTCGGCCATAATCTCGGTCAAATGGCATATGCTAGTGCTGGGGGGGGAAGTGCTGAATTGATTGATGTAGCTCTCCCGCAAAACACGATTAGGGGTTGGTAGTTAGAGTTGGAATATTAGATTGAAAAGAGCGAGAATTCGTACTGGTCCTGTGAGATCAGTTGAATGGATATTAGTGGCCTAGTGGGCCGGGTCGGGGAACCGATGTACACGATATTTTCCGATTTCATCGCTGCGTTTCATCCCCTCTATTCCAACTACCTATAGACCCCTTTTGTTGCTTTTTCTCGGAAGATGTCTAAGCGAAACTAGGGGAGACCGCAGTGGTCTTTGTTCCGAGCCAGGGCATGAGATAGAAATCATCTTCAATTACTCGTCGAGGTAGATCCGGGGAATTATAGCAGGCAAAAGCCTGAGGCAGTCAGATGCATCCCCGACTTTCTGTCTCAGTGATTCTCCGCGGATCGACTCATAAATTCACTTTGTTTCTCGCTGGATCAGCAGGGGAATTAATTAAATTGCTAGTATACAATGCACTATGAATTGATCGAAGAACGACATTTCTAACGGGAAGGCTAGTGTGCCTCCTATTGATAGGTCATCTACGAGAAACCCTAACCTCTTTTACCCTAATTCATATGAACCACAACATAATAACTCACCTGTAATTACTCCCAATAAAAAAGATGATCATAAAGGATACGAATACATGCATAATGAGGAGGAGTACGAGGGAGAAGGACACGTGGTTAATATAAATGCTTACTCTAATCACGTAGATGACTTAACTAATGATGTTATTAATATGGAGGAGGATGATGGTTAATAAGATCTAGCAACAGCTTATAGACAATATGACTCACATCGTTCTAATAGATCTAAAAATGATCCTTCTTCTTCTGATGGGAATCAAAATGAGGATGAAAGACATACAGAAGAACTAATCAGAAGAGGTTCGGTCTCCACAAATATTTTAATAAAGTGTTAACAAGAGAGGTCGTCGTTACGATGGGGAGGCAGAGATTACCCATCTCCACTCCAAGTCAATAGAAGAGTTTATTTTGTGGTCATGAAACTAGGTGGAGTAAATCCCATAGGATCACTCAATATTTTCACACTAATGGAGTCATTGGGAGGAGGTACTACCTAAACCCTCCAACCAAAAGGCGACCTACTCCCGGTATGAGTGATACAACCAAATGTGAGCTCAGGTATGTGAGAAGGAGCTCTAAATGATGTCACACACATGTAGTGTACACTAGGGATGCATACACCAAATAAGTCGCTCTTACGGTTTATGTGACTAATGGCTCAAGGTGAGGTTAAGGTCAAAGTGTGATGTGTGCAACTATATGGAAGTGTGTGTGTGGCTATAAATGCAAGCAAACACATGTATGGAAATCCTAGGATGTCTATCTTGGAGGATAAAATGCAAGTCAAATATAGGCCAAGCGGCCAAGTCCCGTGCTTTCGGAATCCTTTATTTTATATGGAAGATGGTATGTGAATATGGAAAGCCAATTCAATGCATGCTAGAAGCCAATTATCACATCTATAACAATAAATAAGTTCCTAATCCCTAATAGAAGGGGAGGTAAGAGCACGTATAGGGCGGAACAAGACGCCTATCGATGGCGAGATTTCACCTTCTTACCCTTGCCTGAGGTATCGGCCTAGTGCTCTGACCCTTATTACCTTACCACCGATAGGAAAGATGTTACCTATTACCCTCATTACCACTGATACAAAATCCCTTATATATATAATATAAATAAGTCCCTAATCCAAGGGGAAGTCATAATTGTAAACATTGAAACGAGCTGGCTACCGTGTAGGACTAGTTCCAATACTTCGAGTCGAGGTGACCAAAGGCCGGCCGGTAAGGGAAGGGATGTTCTTCCTTTGAATCAGACGTGTAGTTTGAGAAGCAGGAGTAAAGAAAGGGTCAATCCATTTCTCGTGAGGGAGGTCACTTAGCTTAGAGGGTTGTTAGCAAGTGAGGCGATAAGACAAGTTTAGGGTCCGGGAGAAACCTCTGAAATGGCCATTTGATAGTACTCTATTTACACTTTAATAAAAGGTGAGGTGCGTTTCCCGCTACTTCTTTGGCAAATAAATATATTCATTCTAAAGTAATTCACTTGGTATTGTAGAAACTTCTAAAACATCATTCATAATTGTTCAGGATGAAGTCATGCTCCTCAGTCATGGCACCCTGCCACACCTGATCTGAATTTGCCTTCCTTCTTAAAGCTGGAAGAATCTGTATCAATGAGAGAAGACATTAGTGCAACACAACATAAGTAGGAAATTTCTTAGCGAGATGATTCATGCTTGCCTTTCCCTAGGGACTATTTAAACTATGCTCTTGGGATTACCTATTATCACAATGCTCCTCTCCTGGTACGGCCTATTGAGAGTTCCTATGCTCCTCCTTCCTGGGCTTAAGGGATTCCCTTGCCTCAGGGCTTAAGGCTATGGATCTCCCAATGCTCTAACTTCGTTTTTCTTCAGGCTATTTGAACAAAGCTCCTGGGCTTCCGTACCTCTCTCTTAGTTGTCTCCTGACCATTTCTATAAGGGGTTTTCTCAAAAAAGAAGATACTTTTAGCTAAGTAAAAGTGGACTTGATCCCACACCTCTGAGGCGCGGGGGAGCCACCCTATCTGCTATTTATTACCTGCTTAGCAGACATCGATGAATATTATTTATCCTCACTCACCAAACCTGGTGCCAGTTTTATATGGATTTGGGTAGTCTTTATAAAACCTTCTTATGGATATTCTTCAGAACCTACCGAATCAGGAGTCTCTTCTTTAGGAGGATCTTCTTTAGTTTAGCACCCCACCCTTTTTGGATTATATGGGGCTTGTCTTTCTAACAATGACAGTTTGCCGAACGTCGTCGATAAAGGTTTAGACAGAAAGACTTAAGGTTTAAGTGGAGGAAGACATAACCGTATCCTTACTGTATGATCCTAGTCATCAATGTTTTGGGAGGAAAGGCATACACGGACCCTAATGAATGTTTGGGCAGGAGATACATACCCTAGATTTACTTTCTAATCCTAGCCTTCAATGTTCGGAGAGCAGAAACATACATATCCTTCCTGTTGTGGGACAAGCTTTAATGCATACAGACCCTGCTCTTGGTGACATACCCTTTCCCATTTGGTGCGTTCAGGCTTCTTCTTTACGAACCTTTTTATTGCTATTCTTTCTTTTTAACCTACCTACTCACCAAACCGGGTACCACGGGACATCCCCGGATAGGATAACAATATGGTTATGGCCTACAGGAACGCAGTTAGTGGGACCTACAGGAAGGAAGAACCATTTGTGTAAACAACCTGGATGGATTACAGGAAGACTACACATAGAGCACGGGTTTGGGAAACAGCCATCATATGGGACTTATGTTTTGGGGATTTAGGACTCACGAAGGATGGATGGATGGATGGAATTACACAGCCCAAAGCAAGCATTACATCACTTAGATATAGCCTTTTTGTTCCGGGCTTCAGACAAACAATTAATAATAAGGAAGGCCTCTGGGACGCCTGGCGGGGGAAAGACAGGGAGAATGGACATAGATAAAGGAAGCTTTACTCTAGCGTTGGTTGGGGCCCCACATATTAGTCTGGGGTTATAGGGTGCTTGGTTTTTCAGAGGAGGGAGAAATGAGCCCTGTAGAAGCCTACGGGTGAGGTCAGGGTTGTGACTCTCCTTGGTGTTCTAATAGTAGGAAAGGAGAAGGAGCCCGGGTTAGTGTCATAGGGTTAGTTCCGGTCTTGTCTCCTTGTTGTTCCTTCTCTTCTGAGTGAGAAGGAAGAGCCCGACTGATGCCCGTAGGGTCTTATCGGGTTGTTTCTCTCCTTCTTCCAACTTTAAGGGGAGGGAAGGGGAAGGGCAAGGATAGGAACTCCTTAAAGCCTAAAGGAGCTGGGGAGGTACTATTGAAAGACACGACATTCAGTTGTAGTGTGGGTGTCGTGTTTATGATACTTGTACCACTTTTTTTCCAATCTAGGATTAGGGAATAAATAATCTATGTCGCTATGATATGTTGAATGATAACTTCACTGATGGAAGGAGGTCTGAGGACCCGTGCATCTCACATCGTCTTCATGGAGGAACATAAGGTTGTTTAATAGGAGGAATGGCTTGAGCTGGCTCAGCTTGGGTACTTGCTGGAAAAGGCCTTGGTTCCTTATACAATCTCTAAGTTCTGCAATCTCTCTAAGGTGCGAAGCCGCTCCCCTGACATCGGAGGGGGAGGATTATCTCTTATTTGCAAAAGATTCACTCTTTCAATTGTCCCGTGTAGGGCATGAGTTCGTCACATGTCCTACATGGGGTCGTAGGTTGGATGTTTTCTTCGATAGGAAAAGGAGATGAAGTGGTTGGTATAATAATCTTGGTTTGGACCAACAACATGTGTCATGTTGGGAGAAAGTGCTGAGGATCCTCAATAGTTTACTTGGTTCATGTAGAAAGAGGGAGTAAGGTTCCCTATGTGATAAGGCTGGGTAGGAGTTGTTGCATGACTACTTGGACAAGCACTAGGGGGTATATTCAGAATTATCATTTGAGTGAAATGAGACTTGTTTAAGGGTAGATATAGTTAGCACCAATATAAAAGAAGCTGGGGAAAATAGAGATAGAAGGAGCGGAATAGGATTTCATTGTCCAAAGAAGGAGATACGAGGGAGGAAAGAGGATAAAGCCTCCTCTCAAGAGAGGGAAGGGTTTACAGGGACTCCCTAGTGGAGTCACCAAAATAGAGTGTAGTGGTTAGAGTGAGGCACCACTCTACCACAAGGAGAAAGGATGAAGTGGAGTCACCACTTTCTTTTAGGGCAAAATCACAAAAACCTGGAGGAATAAATGAGAGAGAAGAGAATGAAGGCCACTTTCTTAATTAGATTAGGGTTTAAGAGTATATTAAATAACCTAGGGCTGTAGATTAATTAGGGTAATTTAATTAGGGTTCAACAACAAATAGGAAATAACCACATATTAACAAAGGAAAACAAACTAACTAGGGTTCATTCACCAGTTTTCTTTAGTGAGCTAATTAACCAAAGTCCTTAATCTGAAAGATAGGATAAGAGGAAGGAACTCATCCGGAGGAACGTTGTTGTAGATGTGAAAGCTGCTTGGGCTGAAGATGATACCAAGTAGCCAAAGAGCATGAATTAGGTGGTTGAGTCAAGATTTGGCACTAATCCGATAATATTAAAGTGAGATATAATTAAAATGAAAAAGAGCTAACGAAATCAAATAGAGATTCGGAGAGGCTTTACAAAGAGGAAGAGAGCAATATAAATAAGATAGGAAAGGCACCGTTAGGTGGGATTGAACGTTAACTTAGCCATTTGGCAATGCAACATGTCTGTTGGAAGCGTACTGCAGGTGTTGACCGCGAACCGCTGATCCTTAATTAGGCATGTACTGCAGGTATGTTCTTCGAACATACCACTATATTCTGCATGCCATAACTTATAGTAATGGTATGGCCCAGGAAAGTCACGATACACTCAGTGCTAAGAGGTCGGGCAGGGGGGAAGGAAAGTTTTACTCAGTGGACCCCTTATTAATTATTAAGCGCGCCCAAACGGATTCAGGTCGTTGAGGACCCAAAGTGAAGCACTCCACCTAACTGTGGGCCAGATCAAGGGCACCGATACCAAGACATATCCCAAACTGTCAGAAAGTAGTCTCAATGGGTGCCCCAAAGGGTATAATAGTAGAGTCAAACTGGTTACCAAAGGCAAAAAAAAAGAGGAGAGGTTATAGGGGACCCTACCTAAGACTGGACATCCCAATGAGGTCGCACATCTAGGCTAAGACAAGGTTACTCAATGGAGAGTGGTCTAGCATAGAAGAGCCTTTGTATGAAGAATTATAAGTACCAATGTCATCCCCGGGTGGGTCACGTATTGTGAAATCACATAAGTAGGTCACACCCAAGTAACCTCAATTGGATAAGTGGTATGCGAGTACTAAGTTAGAAATCCATACGCTACATGAAGAATAGATTTGAAAGTAATAAAACCAATTTCAAGATGTTAAACACAACATTCTTATTTATTATTTACTATTTCTTATAACACACATGCACCCACACAACATATAACACGTTTCATAGAGGCAGAGGGGGGAGCGAAGAAAACATGCATATTCCTACCGCAAAAAAGAAACCATTATTGAAGTAGGAAAAACATACCGTGCCATTTTTCTATGTTAGATCACAACTATTAATCAACCGGGCAAAGAAAACCATGAAAAGCTAATATTATTTGCAGCAGATTTTGATTTTAAATGGAAGCACCAAAGAAACAAATCGGATGCAAGAAGCTCTCCAGTTTATGTTCCTTGTAAGCAAGAAGCATGCATAATAACAAAGTGTGTCCTATGAACCTACATACAATATCAAATTTTAGAAAAAGAATATGTGTACAAATTAATTACATTCTTTTCCTAGGTTCTATAGTCTAGGTATATTATATTATTCACAATGTGATTTTATATACATAACAGGACATAGCACATATTTAATAAAATGCTGAAAAGTTGCAAGTGCATTACATAATCCGAAAGGCATAACTATAACCATTCATACCAACCCTGCCTTATCTTGAATGTTGTCTTACAAGTGTCATCTTCTTTCACTATAACTTGGGTATAACCTAATTTCAAGTTTCACTTTGTGAAGATCTTAGCTTGTTGCAGCTAATCCAACAAGTCATCAATCCTTCGGAAAGAATAGATGTTCTTGATGGTCACCTTATGCAAAGCTCTATAGTCAATGCGCATCCTCCAACTTCCATCCTTCTTGAGCACTATGATGATGGGTGACCTACAAGGTGAAGTACTAGGCTTTATGACTCCCCGCTTCAACAACCGCTGCAATTGTTTCTTCACTTCATCTAACTCCAAAATAGATAGGATATAAAATCCAATGTTAGGTAATAGAGATTCTAGTCACGATTGAATCTCATGTTCAATCTCCCTCTTAGGTGGCTAACCTTTACGTTCTTTAAACACTTTCTTATAAGACTCTATCAATTGTTCCAATTGCTGCTTCTGCTCGTTGTCCCATACCTCCAAAGATGCACTAACCTCCATCTTACCTTCTTTTCGTTGTTTCTCTTCTCTAAAAAACAACAATACAGACTTCTTGTTTGTACTGATCCAGCGTCCTAGCCTGGTGTGCACTTATTAATGAGAGTTATGATTTGCTCTCATGCGCCGCATTGACAGCATGTCTTCCCATCCTTAACTAATCTGTGTTAGTTAGTCGTTCTTTTAAAGATAGCATCCTTCAGAGATAAGGACTCCCCAAAATGACTCCACAGACATCCAATGGAATTACATCTGCTTCCACCTAATCAGTGAAGTGTGCATCAATAGAAAATCTGAACTTACTTTGTTTTGTGACTCTCAATTCCATATCTTGTCTCATCCATTCCAACGGATATGGATGAGGATGGTCATGCACCTCCAATCCAAGCCTCTTAACTCACTGGGCTGAAATCACATTTGACTGTCTACTAGGGTAAAAACAGAATATACCTTTTTTTGCTTTAGCCCAATCTTTATGTGAAATAGTTCTGTGATTTCTCTTTCCTCCTTTGGACCGAGACTACTCAAGGCTACCTCTCTTTGAACGGAAGTACAGGTCACCCCACATATTAGTCAAAGATTCAAACCTAACGGAGAGGTGTGACTTCATTTTGCAGTTTGGGTGGCCAGGTGTTGCCAGGGTCAGATTTAGGGTGGCTAGCTTTAAGAGTAAGTTTAGTCGCTTAGCTCCAATAGGATTTTTTACTTTGCTTTTCTACTTTTGCAGAGAGGAGATTTACCACTATTCTAATTAGCGCGGGACCTCTAGTTCATGTAATGCGGGCCCAAGGAGATAGGCTCCACTCGACCAATAGTAAAAAAAGAGGCTTATGTAGAGGTGCCTGCCGGATGATTGTCCATTGCTTGCTATAAGAGGCATCCATCCATCGTATGTATATCATTTTTCGATGTTTATTAGGGCCTTCCGGTCATAAATGATCGATCAACGTTGATGGCGGTGGAGAGCATCCAGAATAGAATACCTTATAAACCCGCATCATAAATGATCGACCAACGTTTATGGCGGCTCGAATCCTAATCCACAAGCACCCACCATCATGTTGATCCTGGCGAAGAACGAACGCCAGCTATCCCACCCACCCATGTGTCTGAAGAGACATCAAGAGAGTTCAACCAAAAACCGAGGGCTAGTGGGACCAAAAGAAAAACTCCTTCCTACTTATGGATGGCAGGCAGGTTTTAGCGCAGGTCTACGGCGGGCTTTCGTGTCGGGAAGCGCAGGCACAATAGACAATGGACGGCAATCCAAGCCCACCCAAGAGGGCGGGGGACAGAAACCAACCTAGCTTTGAAGGTTTCCGATTGTTTATGATCTATTTCCCTGCTGTGAACAACAATGAAATCACTCCTCCCGTACGGATGAAATCGCATATGGAGTCTCAATAAGGATAGTGGGCAATCATTTGGCTGGTTCAATCCAGGTGGGTTTAAAATAAAGAAACCCCCTCCCCAGATATATGTGGAGTTTTTTTTGCTATGCGAGGTTCACAATAAACCCGAAAAAAAGTACTGTTGCGGGGATGGCATCAACCTTTCTGCACGGGTGGTAGGCTTCTATAATAAATTATAGGCTGGCTGGTTCAAAAGGAAATATGATAGGGCATAAACCGTCCGCCTCCATTAGTGGACTGGGACTTTTTGAATAGAATATAAGGGATCACCTGCCTTGTTCCGAGAATAACCGGTGGATTTCGTAGTGCTTGCCGCAGCCCCCTGGAACCCCTCAACCAGCAACATATGCTCAAGAAGTTTCATAATCCAAAGTGCGCTCAAGAAAGAACGGGTCGAAGAGCCCGAACCGAGCGAGCAGTTCTGAGGCTTCAGAATCAGAAAGCACTACCACAAAATAGATATGATTATATTAGATTCCTGAACGCCCGCCAATCAATGCTTATCTACAGAAAGCCATAGTCCGATTGATCTGGAGGATCTGTTATTCAATGGGTCCTCGCAGACGACCAGCTGACCGATCAACCGAGTAACTACCCGTAGCCAGATAGAGGATGGGGGTTTCTTCATGGTAGGATTGGGATGGTTCCTGTACGGATTTCTTGATGGCGGGATGAATGGACAAATAAAGATGATTGGTTGGTTGGTTGGTGGTAGTATAAATCATTGAATGGTCGAATTCATCTCAGCGACTATGTATGGCCGAATCGAGGTGGGGCAGGAGCAGTCATTTGGTTTCATACAGTGATGGATCCGGTTCTGGGGATAGTTGTTTGTTCGTTCGAAAACTATCCAAGTCGATCGAGCCATTCGCTGCCCGGCCCACCTACCCTCTCTTGCTATGATGGAGCTATGAAGGCAGGATGGGTGGGAATCAAGATGGTCTGGCCAAGTCCACTACGGCTGGGGGGACACCCCAAAATGGTAGGTACGATAAGAGAAAATATGTCCATTATAATAATATATGATGGGATAGGTGCTAATAATATATATATCCATATATGCTCGGATATCCATTAAGAAAGTTATGGTGGGCGGGCCTCCCTCCTCTCCGCTCTGTCATGAAAATAATTGATGGTCGGAGCTTTCGAGTGGCCAGAAGTAGAGGAGCCAGGCCACTTCTCTCCCCGGCTTCTTTCGTCAACAAAGAAAATGAACCTCCCGAGTAAACCTCATGGGGATAGAATGAAATGAACCATTTAATGCATGGTCGGGGTAGTGGGCGAATCACGTTGTTTAGAATAAATAGAATACTTTTAGGTGAAAATCCCAAGTAGATATGGTTTTCTTTTCCTACTGGAATCAATATGTCGGTATTTATTGGCTGAGAGGTACTAGAGAGGTCGCGTATCAATCAAAAACTATGCGTGAAATCTTATAAAGAATATGTAACCTACATGCTCCTGCGCTGACCTTGGTCTGGCTCGGTCAACAAGCAACTATCCTTCCTTTGTCTTCTATTGGTGGGTGGTCGGGCAGCATTCTCATCTACATCTTGTGGGCTGTGGGCTATAGGTGGGATATTCATGGGCTATTGGTGGCGGTTGGTTGGGCTATTGGTAGTTGGTTCGGAAGCATACTCATCTACACGCTACATCTACATGATTACGTATATAATGAAAAATAAGTGGGATTGGCCCTAAACGAAAGTCTAAAAAGACAGAATACCCACGGGTTACGGGTTGGATTTTTCGTTCTTGCCTTAACGACTCCGCTCGCTGTAGCTCGCTCCGTTTTACCCGCCGCAAACAATTTGTCACTAAGACAAGGTGAGCGCGCCAACTGTCGAGTCGATTGGTGTATCCGGCGAGCTGCAACTTGAGACTGATTCACCTTCGCGAACCCCTAGGGTCATCCGTTCACTGCGTTCACCTTACGGGGTTAAGTTCGGGGAAATTTGAAAACATAGGTAATATATAAATATTCTATTTAAGTGGAAATTGCACGCATTCTTTCTACTTGAAAGCATTACTCAGCTCCTCAGTTTCGTTTCCCATTCTGAGGATAGATATATATTAAGTCCGTTCGCTTAAGATAAGTTTCAGAACAATCCCCGTATTCACTGATAAGCAAGTACGGTATTCACCTACTACTAGTATATATGTGAACAGGGAACGTACCCACTCGGTGGGCTTGGGATAGTGGGAAATAACGTACCCACTATTACATCATATATTATAACTGTTCACAGCCAGCCGGAAGCCCAGGCTAGATCAACTACTAGAACTTTTTACAGCCAAGAAGCACTAACTCCAGTCAAGCACTGTTCACAGCAAAGCACTGTCCCCAGCACTAACTCCAGCCTTTCACTGTCCCACAGCAAAGCAAAGACACTGTACACCCAAACCCTAGAATAAAGCGTTCTCTCTCCATACAAGGATACATATATCGAAGTCCCCCGGGCCGCTACAGCAGATCCCAGGTATTCATCGCATATTTCATATCCATTCATCCTCTAGTAGCAAAGAGAATCCGATTTATACACCGCTCAATCCCGGCCTTCACTCTTCTGATTCTAGCTTGCACCTGAATATTCCTCCTTCTTATTAGCTAACCCTCGCCTCTAAGCTTGTACTTTTATCTACTCTGCTCCCAGACAGCACCTACCTTGACCTACCCACTTATTCGTCCATCACTAGTCCGCATTGATCTCGTCTGCCATTCTTTCCTCTCATGCCCTGGATCCCTCCTTCCCTCTTCTTGTTCATTCGGCCTTCCTCTTGACGGATATAACGAGATATGGCAGCGATACTTGCTTCCCGCTCCTTATTCTTATTACCTACATTGCTGCTCCCATTTCGATCACGATTTCGCCTTCCTTATCTTTACGAATCAGACCTTTATCTTGACCTTGCTTGACTCTGATACGACATGATGAGATCCGATGGGCTCAGGTGTGATGCGTCCATTCGTGCGGCGAGTTCTGATTCCCTATCCTTAAACCACCTGCCACGCTATGGTCTTGTCAAGCTTTGTTGATCCACCGTTCCTTGAACCACCAGCTAGAGAGAAGAGAGAGGTTTAAGATCGAGTAGCAGATCCAGTCGGTCAGTAACCCAAATAGGCCATCTCGGTAAGTAACAGAAAAAGGTCGTCCCCCATTGGGGTTCTATCAGACGCTTCCCAGCCCACCAATATAAGATCATGGAGAGCAGCCTAGCTTTATGAGTCTTAGCTTGGTGTGATACCTTGCTTGGAAGAATACTTTTTTATTTTACCCTTTATGTTCTATGGAGGTCTTGGTGCTTGTGTTGATGCAAGAGTTTAAGATCTAGGGTTTGAGTAAGAAAACCCTAGGATGGACATGTAGACTTCGAGGCTAGCACTAGAGTGGTCTTCCATGTACTTGTGTGATGCAACATGGCTAGGGTTTGTCAACCCTAAGTAAGACAAAAGAGATTGTGTGAGACAAGCTTGGTGAAAAGGCAAGGAGGAATTCTTGTTGTGTATGCTAGCTTGTTTAGGATCTTTGGTGGAGTGCGCAGCTTTGATCAAGAGTGATTCCTAGCTAGGAGTTGATAACGAGGGTTTTCTTCTGGTTTCCCTAGCTAGGGTTTGGAGAGCTTGACTTGCACCAACTTTGTGATAAAGTTATGTAGCTTGTATTTTCTCTTTTCAATTTATATATAGAAAGTTTTCTGGCTGTCCAAATTTTGTGTACTTGCAGATTTTATTTTCATAATATGTTCTCTTCATGATTGAGTATATTCTAGCCCTGATTATGCATGCCGATTTTACATAACATAGAGTTGTACATTATGGATTTCTCTATCTAGGTGTTACCCTGACCTTTCTTATTCCGGCATTAAAGAGGTACCATTCAATAGGATGTAAACTGGATTTGGATCGAGGCACTTAAATCGGAACCGGCCAACAACTGGAACAAAGTAAGCCATTGTTTATGCGGGCTATCCTATCTTTGTCTCTGCATCACCCCGTCTTTAGGTAATAATAAGTCTATGCATTAGCTTTTTCCTCTGCTTGCTTAGAGGTATCTGCCCCCACTATTGCCCCTGCCTATTACTATGCCTTCGCGACCTATGCCTTTGTCTTTCTATTCCGACTAATGTCTCTATATCTCTTGCTAGTCTATTCTTTAGTTAAGGGACTGGTTTACGGGCAATTGGATGAAATAGAACCGGAATTGCTGCTATTGGCTATAGAACTTACTCTCGAACCGTGCCTGGATATGTATCCGCGCTTGGGACTAGGGACTCCACACTTGGTGGCTCTCGAGAGGGAAAGGGCGCTACTATTGGTTATGGGACTGAAACTTTATATGTTTCCAACGCTGTTAAACTACTGCTATGGGTGGAACTTCATTACTGGATCCTGTGACTAAGTAAATATAATCAATTGCTTCAACGGGCAAGGATGCTATTAGTACTTAAACAAAGTCAATAGCATAAACTGGACCTGGAACCGGATCTGCAGCTGGTCATGGATCGACTGGGTAAACTGCTTCTTCATCTCCTGCCTTTCTAGTAGCTGCCTTTGTCTTCGCTACTGGCTTTGCTCCTTCCTCTTCACAGATGTGTACGAGGGGTTACCGGCTTCCAACGGTCAAGGGGTGACAACGAAGCTTGAAAGAGCTGGGTGACTCCGTCAAACTTCCGGTCCCAACCTAAGCATTAACACTCAAAAGAGAGCGTATCCCTCGCCCTTCTTAGGTCGGGCGAGTCACTTTCGTTCCTCGACCAAAGTCAATGTATTATATACGTAATTACATCGAGTTATTTCCTCTCCCGTTGGTCGAGCTTGCTTGCGCATCCTCTCCCGTTGGTCGAGAGTTCGCTGCCTCACCCTCCATAATTACATATATAAGTGAAAACTCACTCACCATGTTGATAGGTAAGAAGGTAGGTAAGGTTAATCCGGGAAGCTTGGCTAAGGCTTTCTTTGCTAAAGCGTAATTACATATATAATAGCATAGTAGCATTGTAGAAGGTCAGGTTATCACTTACCCGAGTGAGCTATGCAAGGGGTTATCACGCCCTTATATCCCGAAGTAACTTAGTGCTTTACGTCCGACTCTTCCTTTCTGCACTCGACCTTTATTTCTCCAGAAGTTATTTATGTATGTACTCGACTTTTAAATGGTGGGTCATCTCCATCCAATGACTACGGAATCCAGGGAGCGCGAGCTGGCCCATCG
>Ga0316215_1000098_pt1 | contig 15058 bp, 10 predicted proteins | sample NRE5metagenome_FD_207796 | JGI IMG/M metagenome (GOLD analysis project Ga0316215, IMG submission 207796) | Spruce roots microbial communities from Maridalen valley, Oslo, Norway - NRE5 | ecosystem: Host-associated > Plants > Roots > Unclassified | place: Norway: Oslo | collected 2017-09-15
CTTTATCCTCTCTTTCATTTCCAGCACTTAGTTTTAGTTCACCAAAGGAAAATGGGAACTAACCCTAGGCTAGGTTAGATTGCATTTCCTTTGTTAATCACTTGACTTGTTGGAAACCATAATTGAAGTACCCTAATTAACCTACATCCCTAGATAGCTAATTAAGATTCAAACCCTAACTAATCTAGAGGCCTTTCACCCTTCTCTTTCCTTCCTCTCTTCCTCTCCCCTAGGGTTTCTCAGTTTTGTCCTAAAACCAAGTGGCAACTCCACTCTCTCCTTCCTCCTTATTGGTAATGTTTGTGGTAGGGTGGTTCTCCATCCCTACTCATACACTACAATTTAACAACTCCAATAGGGATTTCCCATACATAAACCCTTCCCTCTCTTGAGTGAAGGCTTACCCTTCTCTCTAAACCCTTAGGGAAGATAAAAATAGATAGACAACATCCTCTCTAATTTCTTTTCGCTTTGAAGGGCATTGCCCTCGACCTACCCTACAGTAGCACAATGAGGCCGCAAGGTGGTTTCCACCCCCTTTCTCCCCGCAGTGATCACCGAAGGTCATTGAAACCATATTCCATTGTATTATCCCTGTCTAATCAAAGTGTCGGGATTTCCATCATGGATGTCCTACGCTTTTGTCTTGAGAGACGTGAGTTACTCATCTGATCCCTAAACTTGCATCCCTGCAAGGTCCTTCCCTCTCTTTCAATCTCTCTAACCTGTGTTCTGATGATGAGCAAAAGTTCATCATCACCACTCCTTTCTTCATTGGCATTCAGCATAAAGACACCACCATTAAACAAGACACCACCATTAAACGTGTGGTTGTTGACCCTGAATCTACCCTTCACCTGATTACAGCTCTGGTTTCTTGAACCTTAGGCCTCTCTGACCTTCATTTGAGTAATTGTAACTGTACTAGATTCAACAAGTATGAAACCAATCCTATTGAAGCAATTGACCTCGCATTAACCCTTGGGCCCAAAATGGTTTCGACTCAATTATCTATCCTCCATGTCCAGGTTGATACAACCTCCTCCTTTGACGCCCTTGGTTGGATGCTATGATGGCGGACTCATGCACCTTCTTGGGATAACTCTTATTCCCTTATGAAAGAAAAACTTGTGTGGCCAAGCGCGATCCGACACCATACTTCTTTATGCGAATGTCTGCTTCACAACTTCATCCCTTAGTTTCATCTATGCATTCTGCGACATATCCTTCTACCACGAAGGCTCCCTCCTCTAAGGCTAATCCTCCTCCCTCTGTCCCTAGCCCTTCCTATTCTCTTCCCTCAAGTCTCCTCATTGAAAAGATCTTCGACAATTTGGATTCTGAAATCCCTTATATTGACATTAATATCGAATCCCCTATTAAGTACATGATCGTCATTCCCCTGTCTCTTGACGACATTCACGCATTCATGGAGTCTTCTTCCTAGTTTCACCTCCTAATGGAGTATATACCTACACTTCCTCCTCCCCTTCCCCACATGAGGAGAGGTCTCTTCCTTCTTTTGTTTACCCTGATCAGCTCAAGGCAGTGTCTCCTCTCTTCTCTCCTGGCTTCTCGTGCACTTCTTGGCTTCTTTTGTGCCTTCTCTTTTCTTTCCCTTGGCCTCTGGACTATCAAGGAAAGCCTCGCCTTCTGTTCCTAGCTTCCCACTAGTAGATTCAGGCTATACTGGCCTCAGAAGGTTTCCATGTTCTAATATGGTTTACCAAGTTGCATGAAGCCCCATCTTAGAATGGGACCTTTGTTGGGCCAGCTTGGGCCTTTTGTCGTTATTGTTCCCTTAAAAAGAAGCAGCGCCCATGCTTCCCTTCTTGCTCCCTCTTTACCTACCCTGATTCGCTCAGGGAAGCCTTCCTTCTCCTTTCTCCTTCCTTTTCGGATATATAACTCCTTCGTCGACTCCAACTTTGCTCTGACGAAGTCAATATAAAATTTGAATCCGAGGAGGTGTATTATATATCTCTTATTGTAATTTATTAGCCTTGTATCATGCATATAGCCGTCGTTCAAAGCTCGTTTAATTGGTGCCCTCCTATCCTTTTCCTCCGCTCTCCTACCAGCAAGTAGCGAAAGCACAATTGGCCACATCCTTACATAGAAAAACTTAATAAAAAGTCTTGTAATTACGCTTTAGCACTGGAAGTTCGGAACAGCCCAACCAATTAATTCATTGGTAAGGATATTTTTGGATGGTAAGGATATGATTTAGGATTCATCAAGTAAGCGTTAATAAATATTAAAGGATCGGTAAGGTTAATTGCCTGGAGGGGAATTCTTTTTAATAAATAAGGTAGGGGCCCTGTCAAATAGCCCTGTTGAAAGAAAAGCCTCGGTTAAAGAAAAACCTCGGTTAAAGAAAAACCTCGGTTAACGAAAAGCTCTGTTTTATGAGGAGCCCTGGTTATAGAGCCCCTGGTTTAGATTGACGACTGGTGGGTTCATATTTATTGACTTCCCCAGTTGTTATAGAGCCCTAGGGTCATAGATATTACTGGTTGTTCCATACATCGGTATATCCAAGCAAATACCAAAGGCCAAACTCGCATATATACTAACTTTTTGCATCTCTACAAACTTTTCCTACAAACTTTTCCATTGTAAAAGAAATAAATACATCGATATATGATATTGCATCTTTACGACCCGTAGGGCCTTAAGTACTTATTGGGTGTAGGGGGAGGGGGTACGAGGAAATGGTTTACCTTTTCCATAGGGATGCACCCAGATAAGAGATGAGATAGGAGTATGTTACGAAGATGTTGGATCCGGCTGGAGAATAAGGACGGATAATGGATCGTAGGAGGATATGGAAACTGCTTCGGATAGAGACTATACCCCGAGTGAGACGGAAGAGGATTACACTGATAGTGAAGATGCTTCGGCTCTGGCAAAGTTGTTTTTGTAGTTGATAATAGATAAAGGCTCTGGATCCCATCAGGAAGTTGTTGTAGAGAATGAGCTAGAACAATCCCCCTTGGAACCCAACCCGTGCAAAGTTTATCTTAGGAAAAAAAGGTTCGGTATAGATCAGAGTTAGAAACATAATACAGTCTAGGATAGCAGTGATACCAGGGAAAAAAGGATCAATAGTAGTGAAAACCTTTCAATTTTAAATGGCAATAAATACAAAAGTGTTATAAGACTCCTTGTGTTCCATGGAACTGGGAGGGATGATGCAGAACAACATTGGTTGACTAGTGAAGCCATCTGGACAGTGAAGAAGATAACGGATGATGCAAGATTACACAGTCGGAGCCTTCAGAGACAGAGCCTTGTAGTAGTATATTAAGTATAAGAACAATATGGCAGTAGGACAGACTTATACTTTGGACGATATAAAAGGTGCCTTGATCCAGGAGTTTCAGAAACCAAAATAAGAGCAGCATAGTATAATATAACTTAAAGAGATCAAACAGAGGGTAGGATAATCAGTATGAGATTATGATCACAGGTTTCAAGACCTCCTGCCTGGGTAGACTATCTTTTCAGACTCAGGATGTCCAGCACAAGGATTGGTTTATAGCTGGTTTAATTCCCCATATCCATTCAAAAAGTGCTTAAGCTATTGCCTTATTAGAGTATATATAAACTAGTTTTTATAAAATTTCTAAGTCTTCCCACGTTAAGCCGCTCTCCTTAAATTAGGAGCAAACATAGTAAATAGTTCGCCCCTGGTTGTTCAAATTGGCCTTCCTATATATAGTTTCACAATAGGCTTTCCTTCCCTTATTAGCGGCCAATCTATGAGGGTTACTTGCGCAGTTGCTAAGATCACTCACAGAAACAGTTGAGTGACCCCCCCCCCTACACTGCGTGTAGATAAAAAGATCAGGTAAATAATTTATTCTAAATAAACTAATTAGGGGATTTTAGGTGCGAGAAGTTATGCTATATTTGGGATAAGAAGTGAATATCTTAAATAAATCTTGGGAGTTCATGGGATGGTTGTACTTGGTGTCCTCACCGATCCAGTTTCGGTTGGCCAACCAGTCATGAATTTTTACAATTGACACACTGGAACAGATAGAAGTGGATCTAGAGTGGGTTAATACTTATGCAGGTTTTGAGGTCATCGAGATACTGGATGACAAGGATCCCTACCCTACACGGGGATCGATTGGATTTTTATGATTACACTATCTTTAATTTGAAACAATGTCGAATGTAATTTGAGTGATAGGTCTTACAGTCATTCAACCTTAGGTTAGGATCCAATGCAGAACGAGCGGTTTTTGTGGAACCAGTTGAAGAAGTATTGGATGAACATGCCTTGGATCAGTTGGAGATAAGGGATATGGATGGGATAGTGCCACGATAAATGGTCCCACGATCAACAGGTGACACGATTACCAGATGCAACATGACCAGGTCCAATAAGGTTTAGTCCATAAGCGACGAACATAAGGTAGGGTCAATGGACTCCCTGAGAATGGTATTTAAAAAAAATAATAGGAATTTCAAATGAGAGCGTTTTGTGTAAGTGGTGTAAAGTTTACTTGTTGGTTTATCCCGATCCCGACGTTGTGGGTATTCAAAATTATAATCGGAAAGATCAAAAGGAATTCTCTTCCCCTTGTGGATCACACAAGAAGACTCCGGCACCAGAGCCATGCTTGGACTTGGCACCATCAAAGTCCATGCTCCAAACGGGTTCCTCCCGCTGGGGAAGAGGAGTTTAAGGTATTATTCAGATAATACTGTATAAGTGCCCATTCCCGTGTCTTGGAATTACACATGCCTCGTGTTATAATAAGTAGGTACAACCTGTTCTCCAATGCTTGGGTTCTATACTAATAGTAACTTCCGCCCCTGTATGAGGGAAGGTCGTTTGTTCCCTCCATAAAAGCACAACCTTGTTTCACCTTAGTGGACAACTCTCTCCCTAAAAGATACTATATGCCTCAGATATGTAAGTGTAATGCCCTGTCTCTGGTAATGAAATCAAACAGGAGGGGGACAGCTGGTAACAAGTGAAAACTAAAAAGAATACGAGTAATAATACAATACCCTACTGGATCAACGACTGATTAAACCCTGGCTACTGGCTCTACAACAAGAGGCTCTGCCTCTCAAACAACAGACTTTGAAACTGAAGAATCTTTGACCTTTGCTTCTATTATTGGTAATTCCAGATCAACAGCTGAAACCACTACGTTATTAATTGGTTCGAGAGAAACTGCACCTGCCTCTGCAATTAGCTATGCCTATAGCTTTTATATGAAGGAGATTGAGCAACGAGCTATGGAACGGGTCCAACTGAAACTAGGTCAAAAGCAACTGCTTTGCCCCTAGGGTATATTTTACCCGGTGGTTATGAATCAACGGGGGAATATATAAGTAGTCCCAGAGCGATCACTTAGTAGTTTATATACGCCTGGAACTATAACTGCTACTTCGTAAATTGGGTATGGAACTGCATCTTGATAAGGAACAAGAGACCTACCTACCCTATGGCCCAGGATCTTGCTCAATGCGCACCCATCAATAATGCGCGCAACCAATAAAACCTACTAATCCCCCCAAGTACCCTTCCCCACTGCGGTAGAAAGCGATCCAACCATACCATACCGTAGTGAAAAAAGCGAGAACGAACAATGAACACCAGGGATGGAGAGAGATAGAACAGCGATAAAAGCCAGCCAGCTGATGAAGTCGAGGTTGCTAGCTCCCTCCTATAGTAATAAAAAGGTTAGCATCGTCATCATATTCGCATAGTAATAGTAATAGGCTAAAATCACACTCAACAAACTAAAATGGAAGGGTGATCTGTCTCGCTCAACCTGACCTTGTTAGTCCTCCACATGTTCGTTCTGCAATAATCCCAGCAGCAGCCTTTTTTTGCATGAACCACGCACTCACATAAATAGGGTAAGGTCCCTCTCAAATCCAAAATGTGTAATTCTAATTGGCTTCGCACCTATACTTAATAACCTCAAATCACACCGGCGCAGGACACTTCTCTTTCTTCCCCTCAGACCATAATCAACCCACATGGACATAGTAACTATACTTCGTACCTCACTTTCTACTTTGTTAAGCCATTACACCAATCCTCCTGGCTAATCAATCTTGAGCTCGGCTCTATCTTTAGCTCTTAAGCCAGTAGCTAAGGCACGCTAGGGACGTGAAGTCAGAAGGTAAGTAATTCCAGGTGGCAAGCAAGAATGGTAAGTGGAGTCCGGTAGCCTTGTCACACTGCTTAGAACAACTGGTTTGGTGATAAGAACTAGTGAGAGTAAGTAAGTCTAAATGGTATGCTCCCCCGACCTTTTATCTATCTGACGTTTAAGTAAGAATGGCATTTTCCATTTATCCCGGGTGGGAAGGGGTTATATTAAGGATCATGTAAGAGAGCTAATTATTAGTGAATGATGGTGACGTGAGATTGAGTAGCTCTCAATGGGGATATCTCGATATTCAGTATAAATAAAGCTAACTTATCTTCTCTGGATAGCTACTATTTATTGGGACGTTAGCAGTTACTTCCTTATCTCTCGTGTATTTGGGTATTACTGGCTCTGTGGGGTGGTCCCCTCCCGTCTGTATGCTATGTGAGGATCGAGGCCATGGTTGGTTCTAGGTCTGGGGTCGAGGAGTAGGGTGGTCAAGTTCTTATCTGTAGGGTAGGGGTTCGATAAAAGGAAAGATCAGGGCAGCATAAATGAAGCGGACCCACCTAAAAAGACCCCCAACTGGCTGTTCGCCTAATGATTTAGAATAGGGGTTTACCTCACCCGCTATAACTGTCCCTTATTAGAAAGAAGAACCTTAAATGCATGAATTAACATATATATGGCTTAAGACAAATGAAAGTGAAAGACCCTGGTGGATGATTATGCCTACAAACCCTTATAAACACGGACCTTAGGGCGCTCACCTGAGATACGAGCGTGAGTTTTTACTTTATTTAAAACCGCATTTCACGGTGGCTTCATCGTCATCTCCAGGGGTATCAAATTATAAAGCACCTTTGGCAAGCAGCAATTTTAATGATAGATTAACTGTGTCCTTTCAATGTTGTAACTGTCTTACAATGGGTTCTTCTTTCTCTTTCGGGTATGAAGGGGGTCCTTCTATTTTTTGCATATGGTAACTTGTTTCAATCTCTCTTTTTGGGGTGGAACATGAGGAACTCCCGTAGTGCCATTCACTGCCTGCACGAATCCATTCACTGAAGCCCCGTTAACTCACTACACTATGCCTCTACTTTTACCGGCCCGGGTTACTAGTAACTCACTCTTTTGGGTCTCCCATGATGGGTACTCTTTCTTTTATCGGGTATGTCAATTGAATGGGTTCTGATTATGAGGACGTATCTTTGGTCTGGTGGGGAACATGAGGGACCTTTCCTTTCTATCCAGTGGAGACCTCTCTCTCTTGTATGGGTGGATATGCTCTAAGCTCTTACTGGTATGAATGGTATGATTGCCTTTGATAGCTATGACTTCTGGCTATGTCTGGCAGTGGTTGGCATCGTATTATACTATATAATATAATGGCATGATAGGAAATTGAGAGAGCCAAATTGGATTTGAAGGGGTGGACCAAGAATGGTAATGTCCCAATCATGGAATCCGCATTTACAAATTGACCAGTAGGGGAAGAAGGAAATCAGAGAAAGGGAGAACCTTATCACGTAGGGAAAGTAATATGGTTCTTTTGAATGGACAGAGAGGAAAGATAACTATCAGAAGATCAGTGTGAAAGTGTAGTTACGCATAGCTTCGCTTTTACAACCTCTTACAAATGTGTGGGATAACAAAGTTTACTTATTTACCTAGCCTAACTAATAGGGCTTAGCATGATATGGGTTTCTAAGGAAAGGACCTAGGTCAGGCAGCACAGTGGGGTGGGAAGGATACTGAGGTAGGTGCGACCATCCTTAATTCGGTATCCTTGGTCATCTCGTATCCACTTTACCATTTGGGTATGCCACTAGCATTCCTTATTATACAGATGCTTACGCTGGGTGGAATGCCCCAGTTTCGACCTGTATCCGTGGAATTCGTATTTATGAGTGGTCGTCACCATCAAGGCGGTGGGAACAACCAAAGATTTTATACAAGGAAGGAAGGACCCGGTTGAGCTCCTTGAATGGTACAAAGTCCAGCTTGTGCTTACTCCAGAATAACTTCCGAAAGGAATCACTCAAGGCTGCACGAGTGAATGAAGAGCTCTCGGAGAATAATGTGACTGAATGATTGTTTCATCACCCATAGCATAGATTGGACAGACGGCCCAGGTGCATTTACTGAAGAGGTCAGGTGGGTGCGTTTACTGGATAGGTCTTCCAGGATGGGCATTTATTGATTGAATTTCTTGATACTGAATGGCTTATGAGAGGGGCGAGAGCCTTCTGAGAGGGAGGGGTTAACCAGTGGAATAATTTCTATCACTCTTGACCCCACTATTATGACGGATCGGATTGCTATTATCCGGTAAATGCTTTCCTTCTTATTATTGCTATTATCCGGTAAATGCTTTCCTTCTTATTAGAGTTTCCCACCATATATGTTGTTGCCTTTTGGATTGACTACACCCGGAATGGCCTATCAGAGTACCAAGAATGTATGAAACCAGGATCGTAGGAACTGACACTCCCAGTAGTTATCCTTTTTATTTCAAATAAGGAATGGATAAAAAAGAGGAATAGGAATCCCTCCTTCTAGCTTCTTCGCTTTCGCTCAGGGGACTAGCTTCACTTACGCTCATTAGTGTCCTATCCTGTTATTAATGGGAAAATAAGGAAGGGACTACTCCTCCTTCTGGCCTATCCGATACGGCAGCATCCGCAGAATATTTGGTATTCTATCCGTTTCATCTTCAGATTGCATAGAGAGGAACTGTGTTGTTCCGTGAATCCACTGGATTTCCTTTCCTTCCCTAACATGCTAGGCATACTTTCTCTCAGATTCAGATATGGAGACCATAGTAGGGCCCCCTCATAATGTTCCCACCATACATATGAGAATTGGTTTTGTTGTCGGAGCCTGCCCTTAAGAAATAAAGGAGACCTTGTTTCACTGGTGCTAAGGATCACCTAAGGGGATTACAAATGAAAATGGACAAGGTCAACGTCTCTATGCTATATCATTATATATATATTGGATTAGTCCCATTGGCTTATTATTCCCCCTACCCTATGGATTTCCTTGCCTAACATGCTAGGCATACTTTTCGTATATGGAGTCGTATATGGAGACCAAGGGATTGGTTGTTTCGTGCCTCCTTAGTCCATGTAAATGAGCAGACTATCTTATTATCTTATTCTATTAGTATGGTAGTATAGGTTATGGAGAACTTGGCACGAACACCTACAGGGCACGGGGGATTGATAACTGGTCCACCTAATGATAACTTACACTGACAGTCCTCACCTCATGGGGGAAGTAGGCTCTCCAACTTAAACGTAGAGATGCGCAATATTGTTTTATATAAAGATTTATTTTGTCTGGAAAAAACATAGCCTGAGAAGAAGTCTCACATTTCATATCATTAGTTGCATGGGCTGCCCCTATGGACTGCCTCGAGTGGAAGCCATTGTGGTAGAGTAGTAAGTTCTCCACGGGAAACTAGCCTTAGGTAATAGCTCTTACGTCTTAATAAGCAGTAAGCGCATATAGAGTTTAGAGTTATAGCCTTAAGAGACGCCATAGAAGAGAGCCAGTTCAACAAGCCCTAGAGAGACTACTTCCTTAAGCTGCTTCATGGCAAGAAAACTGCTCCATGGCAGCAAGAAGCCTATTGTTTGTTCCCCATATCACTGTTAGGAGTAAACCCCATCGGATCAGCTAGCAATGAGGAGACCTCCTGGGCACTTACTTATGGAGGAAGACGTACCTACTCAGGCTCTCCTTACTCCCGGAAAGTGCAAGAAAGCAATAAATCCAACCCAACTTCTCATCTCCTTCCTCTCAGCTATGGAAGTGAGAAAGGGTGCAAGCTATCTCTATTGAATTCATCCCACCTGTCATAGGGATAGGGGAACCCTGACATGGCCTAGTTAAGGAAGAAAATCCACATGCCTAATCTAATCTGGTGTATACGCTTGTTAAGCAACCAACATGGCTTCATGTCTGTCTTCAGTTCGTTCTGGTTGAACCTAAGCGATCAAACCCATCTCACCCACATGCCAATTGGTCCGGTCAATCCGAAAAAGCTTATGAAATGCGTGTTTTTAGAAGGCAAATCCTTGTTGTTTATTTTGTTGTATAGGGGGGGGCTTAATTTATAAATTCCCTGTGCCTTCATACACAGGTCCCCCGATGGAAGTATCCCTCGTCCAATCAAGAAGGAAGACGACGAGCCATGCCATGCTCTGTAGTTGTTCCGGTCGAAAACAAAACGTTCTGAAACGGGCATTTGATAAAGCAAAGTTGTGTTTGTACGAGGTCCGAAAGGTTCTGCCAATCTGGGGTTCCCGAACTTGCATTTTTCGTGAGTCAACTTGATTCATTCATTTCCTAATTCCCTCTGCCTGGGGCCTGGGCGCTTTAATCCAAAAGTAAAAGGTTGTAACTTAACTTGAAAACGCTCCCAAGCGCACATTGAATAAATCAAAGTTTCGTTTAGCTGGGTTCCGAGGAATATTATCTCCATACGGGTTCAAGAACTCGTGTTGTCATTAGTCACAACCTCCCTAATGAGGAGTGTTTGTCCCGCCCAAGGAACGAAGTCTGCGCTGAACCTGGTTCTCCAATCAGTACATGTGGTGAAGTTCGTTGAGGACTCCGTACCTCGCTTCTTTTCACGAAAACACTCCGTGGCTTTTCTCACTTCCTTCTACAACAAATGAACCTATAAAAAAGTACTCGACCAATTGACCGTAGTCGCTCTATAATGCCCTCTATATATAATGCCCTCTATAATATAGCAATAGAAGAAGGCAGCCTCAAGGGCCTGAGCCTGAATCAGTAAGTGCATACTAAAGGGCTTTCGGAGCAATTCCCCCCTTCCTTCTATGTCCCATCAAGCAAGAAGTGGTGCCCTACCCGTTCAGCTTCAAGGCATAAGAATCCCTTAACCAACCATGTCCTCAAGCACTAATATCAGCCCCGCCTGAAAGCCGTCTTCTTTATTGCTTGATCCATAACTTGCCCTGCATGGCCTAACTTGCTAACCGGGTACCCACCCTATAAGGTCTCTTAACCTGCTTCACCTGTTCGGTGCTCGATCCTTACTGTTCGGTGTGGTACTGGATATATAGATTTTTATTTCATGAGGAAAGACAGGTGCGTTATTGCGTTATTGCATTATTGCGGAATCGCGTTCCATGAGGTGCAGTGATAACCCGACAAGGTGCAGTGGCTAACCCGCAGGTGCAGCAACCCGCTCATCCCTGCAACCCGCCAACCGACCCGAAGAGGTGAGGGCGGTCTTCTGTCCCTTATGCTCCCTCGTCCTAGGTGCCTTGATGTCCAGTGTGGCCCTACGTACTTGGTTACCCGAGGAAGCACCCCAGTCCTAAGGGCAGGAAGTGACTAATGAGATACTTTTTGGTTGGAAGGAAAGCGAGCGCAGCGAGTGAGCTAAGCGAGCAGTAGCGAGTTTAGCGGAGCGAGGAGCGTTAGCGAGCAGTAGCGAGTTTAGCGGAGCGAGGAGCGTTAGCGAAGCTAAGAGGTGTTAGTCCAAGTAAAAAGATATAGGGGATTATTATATACGTAATAAGTCTACTGATCAGTAAATAGTATTACCCACATAATAAGTATACCTATCTGTATGGGTGCGTATCACTGCCTAGGTGCGTATCTAGGTGCATATCACTATCTGTCTGGGTGCGTTCCAATCCCCAATCTCCAATCTCCCATCTCCAATCTGGGTGGGAAAGACAGAAGAGCTACTCTCTATGGGTGGGAAAGACAGACTTATCTCTATAGACAAAAGCTCGATAAGGAGGGGTACCTTCGAAGGTACGAGTTCATGATCTCTCTTAATCAAGCTCTGATCGATCATGAGCACTCAAGAGATTGAGAACACACTTGCTCAAGAACACATGCTCTATAACGAGAACACATTTTATGACGAGTTTACCAATTACTATTAAGGGGTATCTGTTTGATTTCTCGCACATAAACCTCTCTCTTGAGCATGCTCTTGATCTGGTGAGTGCTCAAGTGTGATTGAAACTTGAGAGATTTGATCGATATTGATTGATCGAGAACACCAGAACAGCTTGCTAAACCACCTCTCTTTTATAAGCTCAAGTGTGTTGATTGATTGAAGAGATCCATTGCTCGCTTTTTCGCTTATCAATAAAATCTCTTCATGTGTTCTTGCTTACTCGAAAGTGTTCAAACCGGCAGCACTCCTATTCAAGACGGAAATCGGAAATATACATAGACTTATCTCTTATACATAGATATTAATAAAGTCGATTAGACCAAATCGAATATAATATACGTAAGACAATCAATGAGTCGAAATGGGGGGAGGTGCCTTTCAATATGTCAAAAGAGTGGAGGTAGAAGGAAAGATATTATTCTTCATGAGCACTGACTCACTCACGGGGGCTCTATGGTCAGGTGAGCGAAGGAGCACAGTGAAATCACTATGTTAGTCAGTTAGTTAGTTAGATTAATAGGTGAGCTTATCAGGCGGTTTCCCTTAATCATTTCCTCCATGCACCTCTATGCATGCGAGTCTTATTGGCACGATACACCTTTCATTTCATAGTATGTATGCATGTATGTATGAAAGGTCTCACCCAGGTTTATTTGCTCCCGGGTTGGCGCAATAGTTGGAAATTTGCCTTTTATTTCTTATACGTAATTACGCTTTAGGAAAGAGGGTATAACCAATTCCCCCCCACCCGCGAAGCGAACTCAGAAGCCCCGAAGGCACATTCTTCCAGTTCTGGCGGTATCGGATCGGGTGTTTCAAGCCGGATAGGGGATGAAACATGGGTGGGGAAAGGAGAGGGACTTAGCTAGCAGAGTTTGGAGCGGCACGAAGCAGGACATCACTCGTTGGATCAATCTTCGTACCTACCGGAAATCACTCTTCACCCTGGCAGTCGACCGGTAACGATCAATTGATCGCCCCTCATCCATTGACCAATTCATCATATTACGTATATAAGAGACTGTACTCTTTTCCCTCCTTCCCCACCATATATTCAACGGGTTTTCTAAATCTTTTTTATTTTATTTGATCCGGCTTTCAGTCGCACCGTAGGGCAGAGCAGAGCGGTATCGATAAATGGTTGGAAGGAATCTTGCCAGTGATATTATCTACTTATTAACAGTCGACCCACCTCTGGGCTAGTTTTATCAGATATACGAAATGGAACATTCCGCCATCACCATTTTAGCCCAACTACTTAATGAAGTAGTTCGTTAGGTCAATAGTTCCAAAGATCGGTAGTGCTTAGCCTCTTTTCTTCCCTCAATACTTACCCGAGATAGCTCAGGGAAGGTTATCCCCTCTATTTCTTCCCCTCAAAGAGCAAAGGGTTCTCCCTTTCCCGTAGCGAGAAGGTTATCCCCTTATCTCTTCTATCTTCTTTCTTCCCCTCAAATTCATTTATTCCCCTCTCCCTATCCACTAGGTCTTAAAAACCCTCACCTCCAAGAAAGCACCTACCATACCATAAATATGTCTGTAGGTCAGGTGGATAGTAAGGGTAAATGGCCAGCCCCAGAGCCACTAGCAACAAAAAAAGTCGGGAACTAGACGCCCTTTTTTCATTTGACCGGCGGAGCCCTCCCTTGGTCATTCCCCAGTAGCGAATGTTCTATGGAGTAGATTCCAGCCTGAAGTACGTAACTGACTGGTACAGCAAGGCCTGGAGAATGGGAAGTTCAGATTTCTTCCTTCCAGCACCCTGCCTGCCTGTGCCAGGCCTGCCTTCCGATGCATTCCGATCGAGACGGCCCGCCCCACTAGACGAAGTGATGTTCTTTCATCTCGGACTCACGGCCCCTCCTGCCTCTTAACCCCACGCATAATCGACCTTCCTTCCTTAAGGGTGGGTTGAGGGAGACCTCTGCCCTTTAAGCATGCCTGGTTACTTATTTTGCCTGGTTCCATTCCCTACTAATATCGAAAGCCTTTAAGTAAGATCGCCTTTAAGTGAAGTGAAGTAAGACTCATGAATGAATGCACCTGCTCCGTGCACGCTCGAGTCTCTATGCAACCTCTCCCTAACGAATTGACACCATGGAAGGGGAGCCGCCCTTCTTTGCTTCTTTACCAAGCAACGAATAACCGCTTGGATAGATTGAACTACTTCGATGGATGCAAGGTGGGAGGTTTACTTAAAATAGACTACTTGGATTGCTAGAAGTCCGCCCACTACTTTATATATTTGGCTAGGCCACTACGCGGGAAGAGCGATCGGGAGTAGGTTCTTTATCTGTTTTCCAGTCTTTCAGCAAGGGAGATGGGTCCTGCTTTCAGCAAGTAGCAAGATCACCTAAAGATTCTCTTATTGGATCCAGGGGGGTTGGGGTGAATGAATAAGGGGGTTTTTGATTCCAATTCCTTGGTATTATATTCTCTTATTCTATTAGGTATATGAAAGAAAGAAATTGGTCTGATGCCTCTTAGAAACCCCCTTTTATTATATGAGTTTACTCGACAGGACATATTTGACCCTGAGTTAGAAATGATATGGTTTTTCTCCTTCCTCTCCCTATCGGCCGGCAGGCGTTTTTGGCTCGCTAGAAACCTGAGGCAAGCTTCCATTTCCATATTGTTTCCCTTTGGTGTTTAGATCTCGCCTTCCTTATTACTTACCCCTTGCCGCTTCTTACCGCTCCTATGTGAAGCTAGAACTGTGGGTTAAACAGGGGGGCTGGGCTGGGCTGGATACCCAAACCCATGCCACGGAACCAAACCAATGCCACAGAAGTGGGAATAGAAAGTAAGATAGCTAATGAGAAAACCAAGTCTTTGGCCAATAGTTGGATCTCTAACCAAGTGAAAGGCGATTCTAGAACGCCTAGTTCCGCCAAAGAAGAAGGAAGTAGAGGAATACAAACGAGCGAGTAAGATAAGAGCCTCCTGCCTGAGCAGAGATCGTAGTGCAAGTGATCGG
>Ga0316215_1000099_pt1 | contig 15032 bp, 6 predicted proteins | sample NRE5metagenome_FD_207796 | JGI IMG/M metagenome (GOLD analysis project Ga0316215, IMG submission 207796) | Spruce roots microbial communities from Maridalen valley, Oslo, Norway - NRE5 | ecosystem: Host-associated > Plants > Roots > Unclassified | place: Norway: Oslo | collected 2017-09-15
AACAAGACAACGAGAAGTAAAAGACCTCAGAAACCACTAATCAACTATAGATAGAGACTAAAGACTACGCGAATATCCAGTAAGGTACTCCCACCTTAAGGGATCCGAACAAAGACGTGATTATTATAATTCAAATGAGTTTCCGAATTCATCGAATGACTACCAATCATAGCAGGTCCAGGTGAAGATAAGAAATGAGAGACCAAATGCTTCAGAACATCCAAATGCTTCAGAACATAGTATGAAAATATGCTTCAATAAACGAATTTAGCCCGTGCTACCAGGGGAAGAAATTCAGCCCAAACACCTATATAGGTGATAGGTGGAGTGTCATCTGAAGTAGGAGCCACTAAAGACAGGATAATACTTTATTTCCATTATTAGGGGGATGAATAGCACAATGCTCTAAGGGCATCGGGTCTCTAGGATAATGTAAACATGCCTCTCTAAATCAATTTCTACACACTGATACAACATGGACAGAATCACATGCATGTAATGTATCCATAGGTGATGCAATAACATATTATAAAACAATGGCTTATCTATAATAAAGAACTAGATCACTAGAGTGTAGGGTCCCACTGTGGTTAGCAACATGATGTTTTCCATTGGCATCACCTCATTGGAGTCATTCCAATGAGAAGTTATCTTTATTACCTGCATATCATCATTTGTGTAGTGGAGGTTGAATAGGGCCTGATATAAAACTATGTGAAAGTAAGAACCACAGTAAATGATTACACGTTTGATCTAGCATGGATCCACTTTGCACTTTATGAACAGGGGTAGATCCCTAATAGTAATGAACTCCTGATTGGAAGGTCAGGGATAGCCATTCACATTCCAAGCTACCTTACATTTAACGTACCTCTCCCATAATTGAAACTAACCATTTCAACTTCTCTCATCTCCATGCAGCAGCGACCTCTTGCTTGTTGCCTTACTCTTCCCTAGAAAAACCCTTGCTTGTTGCTATCTTACTCTTGCCCTCTTACAATGCAACTGCTTAACCCCAACCAACATCATCTGCTACAGCTATTACTTTATATGCTACTGCTCCTAGTAGGCTATTACTTTATATGCTACTCCTACTAGATCTACTCTCGGAAAACTAGGGTCATCTCTAGGACTGCTCTTAGATCTTGTTCTTATGCTTCTTCAAATGAGCCAACCAACAGGGAAACAACTTAAACTCGTGGAACTACGAAAACCAATGTTACATATAGCAGCCCCTGCCGTAGCCTTCTTAGACCATGCCTCTCAATATGTTACAGCAACACCCAGATTTACCCTGAGCCGGGATGCTTACTCAACACAACAAACACCTTGCCCTCAGATACTCAATACCAAGGGAAAACAGAAACATCTTAATACCCAAACATAAGGAATAAGTTACAATTCTTTAATCTACACTCACTGCTTCATCACGAGCACCTACACCTGCCCATGGAACCCACTTTCACCACTTACCCATTTACATCTTCTCATTAGGAGCATCTTTACATATTAGCCATACAGCAACCACTTAACCCTTAACAACCAGGAAACATATATTGAATAAACGAGGGAACTAGATTCATTAATGTTCAACTAGCCCTCACAAGATGAAACGATACACTGGTATGCAGTACCTTACCCTCAAAGAACCCTCAAAAGCCCAGAAACAAGGGGTTTTCCGCCGGCAAAGCACCCTCACTACGATATCCATATCACAACACTATGAACCTAGGACAGGAACAACTACTTATCCAAAGGTTAACAGAACTAGACCTACCATCAGGAATCTATTCCTCTATCAGTTCATCTATCACTCTATAAAGCTAGGAACTCCTAACAAATCAACAGGAATAGGTAGGATCTTATATTAACTTCTAACTCACAGGAATAGACTCTTCACGAATGATTCTTATCATTAGTAAATTCAATATATTACTTCTTTATTATACTACTTAATACTCTCCTTCTCCTTCATACTCTCCTTAGACTATCTTAGTATTCTCTTTAGGCTTATACTAGACTAATACTTCACTTAAACTCTCTTTATACTATATTGTACTCTATAACAAGGACTAGACTTATACTTTACTAAGACTCTAAAAGTTCTCAATAGAATACTCTCTGTAGTTGAGGCATAAAAACGAATAGAAAAGCGGTGTTTGTGGTTCAATGAAGAGGAGTTTAAGTTCCACGTACAGATGCTCTCTTAGAGATTATGAAGTTCGTGATCGAGATCTAAATTCAGTGCTAGGCACAGCACCCCTTTCACTAGCGAAAGATCCAGGCACAGTAGTAAACCGATTATATCCACCCATTGGCCCGCCTGCTTGATAGCTAAGTGACAGAGAAGCAAGCAGCAGATGGGGGCAGAATAGAAAGATACAAAGGTAGATTCAGAGTTCCGAGTCCGGGATCGATTTTGAGTTGACCCGGTTCCTGGTTCAGGTCCAGACCGAGAGGCAGCACCCTAGGGGATATTTTCCAGGTCGAGAGTCAATACTTCTTTCAATCTGGAAAAAGATACGTGCATATCTATCCCATAGGAACCCTTAAGAAACAATTTGATACCGATGAAAGAAACGGTCTCCCTAGATATATATATACATTGCTCCTAAGGTTTTTCACTTCCATTTGAAAAAAGAGATCATTAGGAAATGGATTTAGTGCGCTATATCCTTGAGTGGGCAAGAAAATGAGGTCCGTCCCAAACCTTAAATAGTGAAAAGGGAATGTTCTTTGTTGAAGCTCCCTTTGGCGCGTCTGCTGTAAAGAAGCCATTCCTTTATCCAACCATGAAAGGTACATATGGTAAAAAAGGGAAGTTACAGCTATTCCGGATAATAGGTAAACCCTATTGTAATAAGGGAAATAAATTCCAAACACCGGTTATACGCTTTCACCGGAGAATCGTAGAAGAAGCACAAAAGTAGATCAATAAACTGCTGGTCCGCAAAAAAAAGGGTATGGGAAAGGAGAACACGGTCTATCATTGGATCAATTTGGTAAAAGCAAGCGGTCTAAGAAATAGAATATCCTTTTTGTCTTGTATGTCCCTGAGCTTCTGAAATACGTTCTTCGGTCCGTCGAACTTCACTTAGATGGGATTGCCAACTTCGTGCCTTTCTCTTTTTTGTTCCCGATGATTCGGGGTGGAAATATTAGGGCATTAGTCAGCCCAAAGAATCTAAACATAAAAGAAAGCTTCCTCCCGCTACTCATGTCATTCCCCGGCGGCTTCAGATTCGTATCTTACTCATTGCTCTTCATCCTTTGGGTCAGCTATTGTTCCTCATTCTCTGGGTCAACTATCCCACCCACCTCCCCGAGGACAATAAAGGAAGAAACCGGGATTACGAAGTGTGAAGCGTTGATGCTTATCCTGCACAAGAGGGACTACTACTGTTTTATAGTTTAGTTGCAGAAAACGGAGTTGTTTCGTCGCGGAATAACCTTTATTTCATAGTGCTCGAGAATTTAAGGTATGGCCCTCGGGAAGAATGTGGAGCACGGAACACGTAAGATCATGAAGTGGAGCACAGAGAGGAAGGCCTCAATTGAGGTTGCGAATCATGCTTCGGTGCTTTACTCCTTGGCAGTGACTATTCTTAGGTTTCGCAGGTGCTTGAACCCTGCAGTGACTTTTGGTTTTTTTCTTGAAAACAAAAAATCGATCCAAACTTCACATCTCTCGGAGCAGTGGTTTGGTTGGTGCGGATTTGACATATAGGTAGACCCAGCCTTTTACATTAAACACTGCTTCTATATAATGGAGCACTGTAGACCCAACCCAACCTTAGACGATAGATGAGGTCTCTCGAACATATAGATAAGGGAGTGTTTGGCGGATCCGAATACATACACCTCGACTTCTAATTCTCTGGGCCAGGAATCCTCAAAGAAAGGGAGGCCTCTCCCGTTGGTCGAGCTTGCTTGCGCATCCTCTATAAAGAAATAAAGTAAGAGCTTATGCTCCCCCAAGATTCATGGCGAAGGTTGACGGTCGAGAGAATATCCAGTTTTTGTCAACGGCAATTGATTAATTAATAACAGTGCTTTGCTAGTTGATCTCATTGCTTGAGTTGCTCGGGCGGGATGTCTATGAGCGAGTGACGTATAGCATGCCCCTATTTATTATTATTGGCTTAGCACCCTGTAATTAATTAGTGTGGAATCAAGGGAGGGGTTAATATAGGTAGGGCATTTGGTGTAGGTACGACTTGGTGAGATATCCCTTTTTCTATCGCCCGTCCTTTTAGCAAGCACTCTTTACGCCAGATCACTGCCGTGGCTAAAGATCTTGGAAGTTCCCTCGAGAGGTAGATTGATGTCATTTATCTTCATCAGAAAAAGAGTTTCCAATCAAATATCCCTTCAAGTTTCCCTGTTGTTTCTACATACATGGAGTGACTCAACTCGCAGACTCTGTTGATAGATAGGACTCGCCCCACTTTAAGGTTCAACGCCTCCTGTTGAGCCGGTGAATGCCCACTAATTAATAAGTTGAGAAACAAACTCTGAAAGGAAGGGTTGACTGGACCTTTCGGAAGGAATATCTCTGGCGCCAACTCTTTTTCAACGGAATACTGGTTCGGAGTTGTCTCGGGAAACCAACGATAAGGCAAGTCAGATAATAGTTAGACTTATTATGTTATGTGGGTAATATTCTTTACTGATCAGTAGACTTATTACGTATATAATAATCCCCCTATATATTGACTAGCTGGGGCTCCTCGCTAACGCTCGTAGTAGGGACAAGGCTCCTCGCTACCGCTCGCTAAGCTCCGCTCACTAGCGCTCGCTCAGCTCCGCTCACTAACGTTTGCTAACGCTCCTCGCTGCGCTCACTAACGTTCGCTAACTATCGCCTGGTTGGGTTTAACCAACTAGTTGATTCGCGTTCGTACTAGGTTATATATGAGTTTCTGGTTGATGCGTTTATCGCTCATAAACTCATATATAAGGACGTCTTGGAGGCTCTTTGAAGTCGTTGAAACCCGGGATACGTAGGACGTAATACCGCGTATTTACTGTCCTTTCAACCCTTAATCTGGCTTTTTCCTTTCAACCCTTAATCTGCCTCTTTCCTTTCAAGGCTGAATATGTCTCTGTCCTGTTCTTTCAACCGGGATAAGCTTCCTGGACAGATGTCATCCCGGAATTAAGGGGCCTGCAATGATGGGGAGGGCTGGCTAATCCTGCAATGATGGGGAGGGCTCATGCTGGAATGATGGGTGGTGTGGGGAGACCCGGATTCCTGCTATGGGGACTGGGGGGGTGTAGAGAGATTCTCCCGGGTAGTGTATCTGCCCTGAGAGCCTCGAAGAGTCGTTGATCAGGTAAGAGACTAAATGACTCAGAGGTCTGCTCAGGTTTATCGAGGGAATTTGAGGAATGAAATAGCTCATCCATCCGATGGGTGAGGAATGAAATAGCTTGTCCGCGAAAAGTTGTTCGACCATTCATGGATTGACTCGTATATAATGAGGTCATAATAAGGGAACAAGGAACGGTACAAGGAATAATGATATCGACCGGTTAACGGAATGATATCTCACCTTACCGGTTACAGGGATATCTCACCGGTATGCATAATTACTGACTCATTGGTATGACTAACCAGTGTTTTGGCAATTTGTTTTAGGCTCACCGAAGGTGAATTCTTCTTTAACCATACGAAGGGAAGCTACAGGGTAAGGGAGATATCCAAATATGAAAGGTATTTCCAAAGATGAAACGTATCTCTCCAAAGATGAAAGGTCAGTTAGGAAGAATGGAATTGATAGCTAGAATTAGTATTCTTATCTTATTTCAAACAAATAAAAAGTGTGTTTAGCTCTTTCCCGCAATAAATAAGGAGAAGGGCATATATCATATATAATATATCAATCGGAGCAAAGGGCTGATGAATAAAACGGATTGATTCTCTGGCAACTGTTCGGATAGCATGTTTGGATATTTACGTAAGTAAATCAATTGCCTATAAATTGAAGGGATCATCTACAGCGAGGATAGGGGTTTTATTCCCTTTATACGCGTGTGGTTAATCACCATTCAAGCAAATGAGGAAGTTCATTCATGTCCTCGAAAGGACAAGCGATCAATTTGTTCCATCGATGCACATAGGGACAGACCGAGCTTCACATATACCCCCCATTACATATAGTTTTTGCCATAGTTTGGATTCTGCACGTCACGTTAAGGCCCGAAGGGAACCCACGGATCATTTTGTCATTTTGATCCTGAGTCATGAAGTTAGCAGTGGCTTTTCCACTTCTGACATTGTAGCCAGTCGGTGCAGACGTCTGTTCGATTTAAACGAACTGGTTATAACTGTCTCAGAAGAGACAAAACAAAATGGTGTTGAACGGAAGGTGGTTGTTGTAGGAAAGGGCTTCGTCGAAAGACGCACCCTTTATGTTGGTCTGCATCCAAGACCCAAGTCGGTTTGTGTCCGGACAATACGAAGGATAATCATGCCTGACTTTACCCAGAAATGGGGCATAGTATACATTTATATTCGTTTCTTCAAAGGATCCCGTGTTTGGGCCTATAATCTACTTATTGGTCGCCGGTTGCTCTTATTGTCCGGGATATCCTCCGAGGAGATCAAAGCGCTGTCCTTCGCCTTTCAGAAAAAGATAAGCATACAACGAGCGAAAGTGAGCCTAGAAAAAGCTAAGGTTCGTGATTTCATTTGGAATAACCAGAGCATGCATAAACGTTAACGATTGAAACCGGGCGAAGAGCAGCGTGGGCTTCGCGTAAGTAGCGCGTTTGGCGGCCCAAACACAGGATCGGGAGCAATTAAGATTACATAGTAGCAGATAAGGTCTCATTATATATGCGATTACGCCCAATTTTGAGTGAGAAGGCGATGACACAACCAAAGCAAAGGGAGAGAGAGGTCGAGTTTAATAAAAACAACAACAAGAGAGTGTCTTATATACTATACGTATTAACATGCCGCAACGGACCCCGGGTTCAGTTGCCCTTTCACAGTAGGCATCGAACCTAATAGCGTCTAGTCTATTATCTACGTATGAACTACCTCTCTTTCCGAGAGTAAAGAGAGTCGGGAAGAGGGTATATTACGTATGTATTAAAAACAACATTCAGACTGCCTGTAATCATAGCGGACAGAGCTTGCTTGGAACTTCCCCCTCCGGGTCCGGGCGAAGTTAGCGCAGGAGAGGCCCGATACCCAACCCAAACTACTTCCTGGTTTCGGCCATTGCCCTTTGTACACCCGCTTACCTTTTTTAGGGCTGATAAACGCCTTACTCTTCATGCCGAAAGGGAAACACATGAACCAGCCTTCTACCCCAGAGGGATGGATAAGCTGGGAAACGCCTTCTCTTTTCCCAGGGACAGGACAATTCGAAGGTTCTAGGCAGAAAAACACCCGTCCCGAAAGGCCCACGGACGAGGTTCTCCGATATGCTAATTTCGCACAATTAGCGATTCCCTTAAATATTAGTCTTTTTTGTGCCTGTATGAATCTCTGCACGCGCTGAATCTCCATAGCCAATTCTTTCTCTATCAGGGTTTTGCTCAAGAATAAACGGGATCACGCCCCCAAGGCCAACTATTGACTCGCCGATATATATAGAGCAAAGCCCGGATGGGTTAGAGTGATATTCCAGTAATAAAGAGTTAATGAACGGGCACCAGTATCACCGGTATAATGAAGGCAGGCAGTAAGAGTTAATGCCTTTAGGTAGGCGCCTTTCTCCACTGCTGCTGATCAAACCCGGGACCTGGCGCACCTTTCTACCTACAGCTGCTGATCAAACAACCACCAGCGGATGAAACCACCTTTCTACCTACTATTGCTGATCGAACAACAATAGGCGCCTGTCCCTGCAGCGGATCAAACAACAATAGGCCTGGGTTCCACCTCGTTGACCAAATCGAGGGAGTAGAACCGATAATAACAACAGAAAGGACGGGTCGAAGACAAACCAGATCGCTCACTGCATCTCCCGAATGAGATCATTTTCCTTTTCGGTGGAAAGATCAGGCCGGCACGGATTGATTGAACGCAGAAACGAGATAGTTGTTGTTCCGGAGAGACTTGTTTTTGTTGTTGTTTAATTCGGTCACATCCCCCATTCATCCCACCGGAGCGAATAGCACCTATCGCCAAAGTAGACCACTATAACTGTCATAGCCGAACAAGAGTTAGTTCGTTATTACCTTTAGGTAATGAGACTGTTTTAGGCGTTCTTTATAATTGTCGAGAAAGGGAAAGCTACGGGGAAGAGTTGCCCGAAAGGGTTCCGAACCCGAAAGGGTGCTTATCTAAAAGCTATCTCCCTCGACAACTTGGAAGGGCCCTCTCTACCCCGCTATTGAAAGGCGGGAAAACCTCGACAACCAGGTCGAGTACATAAAGGACCTCTGAAGATTATGGATAGAGAGCCTCGACCTGCTCTCCTTAACGTTTTAAAAAGTCGAGTCCTCTCCCTATCAATGCCTTTAGGCACTCAACAATATCTATTTGGCCGCCATCGATTGCTAATATGGGATATTGTATATGGTATTTTATGGTTGTGTTCCATAGTGCATTGTAGGGGATATTTTATGGTTGTTGTGTTCGACCCATTCCTCTGTGTATAAAGAAGGAGGACAATAACCTTTCCTTTGATTGATTATGGCAGATTATGGCATAGTGGATAATAATATTTGATAAATAACCTTTTATTATGGCGCATAGTGAATTATATCAAGATATAATTAATGGGTGCAACACAATTCATACCCTCGTTCATATCCTCAACCCGTGTGTGAATAACCTATCATGGCGTGGGTGTAATTCGTACCAGTTTATAACCCCTGAGTACCAATCTATAACCCCCGAGTACCGATCCCTAGCCTTTGAGTATTGGGGCATAGATAGTGCATTATATCAGGATGGATATGGCATAGTTACTTGTGTATATATATATATATGGCACACTTCACTCGAATATAATAGATAAAGAAGGGGAGCCGCATCATACCTTTACTCAACCGCAAGTCAGCCAACCTTCCTTTATGGCAGGTCAGCCACCCTTACTCTATGGCTCTTACAACCTCAGCGAATCCCCCACCCACCCTTACATAAGGAAGGGGCTGCCTAATTCTTTCTTTCAAGTCGCTGGCCAAGGATGTTCCTAAAGGCCCTGCCTAATTCACTTTAGTAAGTCGCCGGACAACAAGGAACCTAGTCCCAGGACACCGAAACACTTCATCCAGCAGTGGCTCATTTTACCTACATACAGGAGAGATATATTCTTTTACCTTGTTCATTTACTTCAGGAACACACACCCCAGCCCCTTACTCACTGGGGACATACAACCCCACCTACCCTAACCTCAGCTCCCCACACTCCTACCCCAGGATCCATCCATGGCACAGCACTCTACCTACCAGCATCCAGCAACTAGGAAGTGACAGCTATTACACCACCTAGACAGGTATAGTCCCTCATATTCATTATTCTACTAAAAGCATCCCATGTCAGACGCGTAGCTAGTTTCATCCGATACTCCGGGGAAGGGATCTAGTCACCTTTCAGCCCACTTATCCAACATCTTGAAACAGACAGATACACCCCGGGGTACCATACCATATATTAGCCCAGGAATACCATACAAGCCCTTCAATCACTTACAATGGCTTTAGAATTTGATTAACCAATTGGTGTTGGTCGAATCGATTTCAAGAAGTTGTTAATACGTATATAATATCTCTTCTTTTTCTATTTTCCTTCTCTATTATCCTCTATTATCTACGTGAAAACTTAATTGATAAAACATTTTATCTCCCTACAGTCGAGCTTGCTTGCGCATCCTCTTCTCCTTTCCTTTATCTATAATTAATCACTGAAGGGAAGGAAGGATATAGGGATTATACTGTCCTCACTTTCCCCTTTGGGTCATATGAGCGATACTCTTAATATTATCTGATGACTAGCTGGAAATTGCACTTCTATCATCACTTCGATGCACTACCTCGCCTCTTTATCGCATCTATTTCACCTCAATATCCATGCTCAGGAACATGACACGAGTACAAGTTCCCTATCTGTTGGCAAGTTGTGGGTAAATATGACGTCCCTAATAACATGGGCAGGAAACAAGGCCGGTAAAAGCGTGAAGTTGTGGGTAACTTGAAGTACCTAATGACCAAGGATATTTTCTCTTTTCCCTTCCTTGCAGGAAATAGATTGATTATCAGCGGTAGTTCATATCCCTTCGAACGGATGCCAGCGGGATGCCAGCGAGTAGCAAGAAAGTAGAATGAAAAAAAACATGAAATATTGAATCAAATGGCAAATTGGTCTCCTTCCTATATTACTTATTTGGTCATTGAGAGGGAAGAAAACATGTGTATTTTTCTCGTTATCCCAAGAGTTGTTTACATAATTTGGTACGGGATCTGTCTATAAGGATTTATTTTCTACCAACTGAAAGGATTTGCTACCTGCCAACCTTCGTTGCCTCCCGCTTTCGTTGCCCTTTTGCTCCCGGCTACCATTTGCTACTGAAAGGATTTTGCTTTTCTCCGCCACCGGCCCAATGAGGAGCATAGCACCTGCCCACCCCTACTAGCCATAGCACCCACCACGTAGCCATACAAATATCCCCCCCCACAAGCCAACATAGCCGCATAGATCTTACCCATCATAGCTTATACTTTATAGCGTAGAATATACAATAGCTAAAGAGCGCGCATCAGTTCCACTATGGATAATCTCATTTATAAGGCATGAGATGCAATTTAGTGAGGGAGGGATATCTCCAAATATTCAAGGTTTTTGGTAGAGAAAAATAGATTTAGATATTATGTCTTATGGGAAATATGGAGTAGTCTGATCCCGTTCTGATACCTGCTTCTAAGAGAAGGGTTAATCCCCGTATCTCCTAAGATTCATAAAAGTTGGGCAGCACTCCATAAACTAGGGTTAGAAGGGAGTAATCAAGTAAGGGTAAGGTGATCCGGTGGTTCTGAAAAGAGAATCTAATAGCAGTCTCCTCTCCACTAAGCGATGAATCAAGTTTGTGATATAAGTAGAACAGGTGTATAACTATGAGGTTAAGGCATTAAAGGTAAGTCTTCTATTCCTAGCCAGTCCAGTGGGTTCAAATTCCTGAATTGTATCATCCAAGGCTCGGCCGAACCAGAAGATAATACGTGATACCTCTAAGACTAAGGTCTAGGGTCAATAGGTGGATTAGGTTGTATGGTAACCACTAAAGGTCTAAAGGTAAGGTCGTATCATGCCATACCATTCCGGGTCTATAGCTGTCCCTCCCATTCATTCAGTGTGATAGGGCGGCTAGAAGGTCTAGTTGTTCAGGTGGGAAGGTCCATGTCCTTGCAGTAGATTTGAATTGATTCAGAGTCTAATTGGCAAGGCTCAGCCGTACCAATAGTAAATAGGTGGTACCCATAAGAATTAATAAGGCAAGGCACGGAGTGGGTGACTAGCTCTCATGTCTATCCACGATTACAGACTTCATCAATTGGTAAGGGACTCCATCAACTAAGAGGAGTAATCAAGTAAAGGGTAAGGTGATCCGGTCCTGAGAAGATAAGGGGTTGTTTCATGCCATCTCCGTGCCATGCCATTCCGCCCGGAGACTATAAGGGTTGTTCATAGCGATACTTCCTAAGCGCTTCATTAACCCGATGGGTATAGGTAGTTAGTAAACACAGAGGTAAGGGGTAAGGGTTCGGTAGTTGTCTGATCCGGTCCTGATACCAGCAGCATCTAATCGAAGGGTTGATAGCGATACCTACCTCTTAAGCGCTTCATTCAGTTCGTGGTGAGACCAAAAGTCTAGTTCTAGGAGGAATGAAGAATAAGAGAGATAGTTGAAGTTCAATTACTAAGTATTGTTGTTTACAAACTACAGCTCCAGTTCTATACCACATGAGTCAAGGGTGCATAACAGCATTTCCCCGAAGAGCCATAGGGAGGATGATGGTAAACAATCGTTCATTTTAGTAAGAGGTGTCTTAATGAAGTAAAAGGTTGTGATGAGTTAGTATGTATGAGGATTAAGTTATAAGTTGTGATTATTTAGTATGAGGTTCTCTATCTTATCGGTGGTGGTGCTAGTTTTCATTCCTTCCCCCGCACCTAGCTTCTTCCTACTCATGGTCAACAAAGAAGTCTTTATTGCAGCCGTATCTAAGATGTTATTATATCCTCTACTACTGCATGGTGTTATTCTCTCCTCTACTGCATGGTGTGTTGTCAAGAAAGAGAGTAATAGGTTGTCTTATAATCCCGGTCTCTCCTGTATATGGTCTAAATAGAGAATCATAATTACTACAACTATATAAGTGAGTGTTCCTTTATCTAATATACTTTGAATCACTAAAGAATCTTTCTGTCTTCTTCTTATTCCTGTACAAACATAAGATACTACTTACTGTTCTTAGTTATCATATTTTTCTGTTCTATTCTAAAGACTACTTTCTATTTCCTACAATCTATTTTAAAATACTTATAACTTAGTAACTCCTAACTAATTATATATTAGAGATAGTCCCTTATTTCTTTCTACCAACTATAACATACTATAAAGGTAAGATTCTTCCTCTTCTAAAAGCTAAGCCACTGGGGAGGAGCAACATCGCTATGAAGGTGAACAAAGACTAACCCTACTATGGAGGAGAAGCATATTCCTCCCTGTTTGAAAGAAAGAGATTAGCCCCTCTGGCCTGAGGATAAACAACTCATCACTCCGAAGCAACATGGGTTCTGGGTCTTCTAGTATAGAGGGTCTGGTTATCCCAGCAATGGGTGTAGCACCTCCTGCCTTTTGTAAATAAGCATATCCTAGTCTGAAGGAGAAGCTAAGGGATGAGATAATGGGCTGTGGTGTTTGTGGTTTCTTTCCTATAGATATCTGATTTGGTCTCTGTTGGGTTGCCCTTGACTATATAAAATGTGAGGTTAAAGGGGTCTTTCTAAGGCTTTAGTGTGAGGATAGCGGGGCATGGTTTAATTGTGGGTTTTTGCTCTCTAAAGTTGACTTCTATTCCAGGAGCATAGATCCTAAACATACTTATCTATAACGAGTAAGAATATAAGTAATCAATACTAACTATATCTCCTTGTAGTTCTTTTTCGCATACTTCATATCTTCCTAAACTGAATAAAAGAAGTGTTGTTGAGTCAATTGAATTGAAGTTGGTGACCTTGGCTGTGAGGCGGTGGGGTGCTGACACTGGTGATAGTCAAATGTATCTTATGCCAAGGATGTGTAGAGGATCAATGTGGAGTGATCTAGCTTAGTAGTACAATGAAGTCAAGTGAACAAGCAAAGTCTAATGTGAAGTGCCAAGCCAATGAAAGAATCAATATGTCAGCTGCTAGTACAGTGAAGTGAGGCCAGCTGCTATTGGATCCGGCTGCTCTTCTAATGTGGGCAAGAGATAATATGTGATATCGGTCAAGCACGCAACACCTGCCTTGTTGGTGGGTCGGTTGCTGTAATTGGTGAAGGTGTACTGAGTCGGTCGGTCGGTCAAAGTGTCATACAATTATCATCTCCATCTGTTACGTAGTACGAGTTGGCGTTGATCACCTACCATATTGGACAAGCAGCGGAGTGGTCACGGACTAGGGGTTCGTCAGGAGAGATAGGTATATGATGCTTGAATGTAGCGGACACGAAGTTGGGTAATGTAGGGCCCTTTAGTATGGTGGATGGTGCTCTTAGATATGTTTTGGAAGGAGCCTGGGGCATCCATGTGAGATGGGGAGGCTGGATATGTTGTGTGCTAGGTTTCGGTAGGGAGAGAGAAGCTGCTCCTCGGCTCGTAATAGGCTGCTCTTCAAATGAATACACGGGTAGTCCGACTTTGGGTCTTCTCCGGCGGTAAATACCCCTTTCGGGTGGCGGTGTCAAAACTCCAATATCCCTTGCATGCAGGTGGAGGTGGTAGCTTGAATACCCGTATTCCGGTGATAGGTTTCGGATTGATACCATGCCCGGGTGGTGAAAAGTAATTATTTGGAGCTCAACTACGGGCGGGTTAAGATCAAGTCAATCTTCTTCCAGCAGTCAAATCAATATAAATATAATTAGCTGTTGGTTGGGAAAGATCTCACCTGCTCTGACTCGCATCGTAATATAAGGAAGTAATAAGTAGGGTAGCAATATAAACCAAGCACTAACAAATTGATATGGACGACCCTTCCACCGGTTCTGCACCACTTCACATCCATCAAGATCAGACCAAGTAAGCAAGGAACATAGATTGAGAAACGTTTAACGCTGAGGTGTCCGTGAGCCCGTCGCTTTACACATCCATACGTACTGCCCAACACGACAAGACCAAATACGTATGAATTCTTACTTAACGAGTGCATGTTTAACTTTTCATGTGATCTCGATGAACAACGAATGGCTGCTAATCATGGCTAATCGACTCGTGAATCATGGCATGGAACCAACTGCATTGTGATATCATCATGGAAGCTCTACTATTCTCTAATGTTGTCCACATCTACAAGAGATCCTGCTCTATATCTCATAGCACTCTTCATATCATAGCAACTTGCCAACTCTTCATATCATAGTTAGAATACCAGCAACTTCATATCATAGTTAGAATACCAGCAACTGACCAACTGTTCTTAGTTCCTCGCTCGTCTCGCTGCTGTTGAGTGACAAGTCAAAATAGAAATAAAAGCTCCGGAACTCTCACCAGCTCCAGAGACAAGTCAAAAGAAAAACTTATTGGTCTCGCCTACCCGGCTTATGAGGGTACATACAAGGAAAAACGAAAATCCTCTGGCTGTTACACCGCTTTCCTTTCGAAAGTCCGAGGAGAGAAGCTTACCCGGGGTGAGTTCACGTGGCCCCGTGGAGGCTACGGTCAAACGTGCTGTCCGACCACCGGTAGAACCAGTAGGGATCTATGGTAGGATCCCGCTGCCGCTGCATAGATAGATCCCTTCTTCGCGCGCGCAATGGATGCAAAATGCCGTAAAAAGTACAGGGGGGCAGAGCAGTAGGTACAGGGA
>Ga0316215_1000100_pt1 | contig 15004 bp, 12 predicted proteins | sample NRE5metagenome_FD_207796 | JGI IMG/M metagenome (GOLD analysis project Ga0316215, IMG submission 207796) | Spruce roots microbial communities from Maridalen valley, Oslo, Norway - NRE5 | ecosystem: Host-associated > Plants > Roots > Unclassified | place: Norway: Oslo | collected 2017-09-15
GAACCGGTGATGAGAGAGATCCTACCAAACCTGGCCTGAAGTTGGTTACGAAAAAAAGAGAGCCCTATCCCACCTTAGAATGCTTCGTTCGCTCCCTCATCTCATTGGACAGTTATCTCTTGGGTCAGGAACCGGCGAAAAAGATCGTTCTCTGCATGAATGGCCACCGGAAACTATATACACTTGTAGGCAATCAACCTCCACAAGACTTGGAAACCCCTCCTTGAAGCGAGCAATGAAACCCTAGGAAATTGAGCCACTGATCATTTAGTGAGGCCTCAAAGATAGGATTCATTTTAGGTCCGGGTTCATATAATTGACTCGATGTGGATCTAAACTCAATGAAGCAAATAACGCTCTCAAGTGACTCAACTGAGGGGGGATCAATTTCCTATCCCAAGATAATAAAGCTCCCATTGTGAACTAAAGCCCGGGCGAAATAACCCTTGTCTCAAGTGGGATGGGAAAGAACCCTCCGGTTAAACGCCAAATGTAAATGATGTCCTCTTCGGGGCGTGTCCTCAATTCATTAATAATCGTTGCAGCCTTAACTTATTAATTAATCAATTGCTTGAACGATTATTAAGTAGTCGCGACATAGTTGTGGTATCTGCAATTAATTAATAATCGTTCAAGACTGCTTGGGCTAAGCTCGTAAACTGAATATCAAGTGGTATTTTTGCAATTCAGGTCAAAGCTATCAGATTCAGAAGTCGCAAAGTGAAAAGTCCTCCTATGTATTTTGTTCTTGGGATGATTGATGTATCAACACCAATGGATATGGTCAAATCTTGGCGAATGTCTTTCAAATGGTTTAAACGGGAGGAAAATGCAGCTTTAGGTTAGGTAGGAAAATGACAAGTGGATGAGTAGCTAAAGACACAGGAACTATTAGCAGGCTAAATCCTTTGACGACTAATACGTAATTCCATCCCGGGGTCACTTCATCCAAGAATTCCCTCGGCAATTACTCAAATGAAAGGGCCGATATGTCTGGTGGTTGGCAGCACTCCTAGCGAATCTATTTCTCCTGGCCGTGATGTAAAGAATCCCTCCCTACGGAAATATCACTCCAAGTGGTTACCAGGATGATTTCTCCCTGGAAGAAAAAACCCTACCCTAACAACCTGTCCCTCGTTTCCCTATCCCGGTGTTCTCTTAAACCCCCTATCATGAAAAACACCTGCTTCCGTGGCCCTATTCATTTCATTGAGCAAATTTGTGACCGGGATGCAGGGGATTAAACTAAATCTATGGATGGAAGAGTAGCAAGCAGTCAATCCCCTCTTCCCGCTACCTTTGCTCGGTTCAAAACATTGTCCCAAGAGCAGTCTTGAACGATTATTAATTAATTGTGGCGGTTCCCCTCAAACACCTAAATGAATGAAATGGATCGATATCCGATCACCTATCTTAAAGGTAAAGATCCTAGATATCATCCTGCTTCTAGGCATGACAAATTAACGGGAAAAAAACCAAACGTTGAATTGAGTCGTGCATTTCCCTCTGGTCCAGTGTCTAAATCTAGTGTCTAAATCTAGTGTCCAAATCGAATCTCCTGGCAAGCTTCAAACGAATTCAATCTCAATGCCCGGCCCTGAGCTAATCGGTCGAGCGAAAGCCACTCCATTATATAAGTGTCCTGCCTGCAGAAGTAAAGGTAAACAAACCGTAGAGAAAGTTGATCGGGTGTCTAAATATCCTGTTCCACCTTGAATGCCGACCAGGAAAGTGTTTGATTCCTCTCTCGGTAGTCTAAGAATGACAACCCATAAGCTAAATTACTCCACTCATAGCTGAAACTGATCAATTGGTTTCAACTCCTACCTTTGAATTCCGAATCCTTTTACTATAACAGCTCTAGCTATCCTCTATGTTGGGGGTTAATATCCCGACATTCGTCACTCGTGTACCTCACCCCACTCAATTAAGGCTCGAATTGCTCTAGCTAGATTCTTCAGTAGGGGCGTACCCATCTCCGATAGGAAGGGTCCCGGGCTAGGCTAGGAGGTACCGTTAGTGCTCACAAGGGGCGGGTCAAACTGAGATGAATGAATGCTTGACTTAAAGCTTTCTCTTTTCGTTCGGTTGGCTGCTTTTTGTTTTTTGCTTGCTTGCCCGAGATTCGACCAGTGCTCCGACTAGCTATAGGAGCAAGTTTGGTTGATTCTCCCTCTTTCTCTTTGACCGGTCGGAGGAGAAATGAAAACGAGTGCATGTCCCGAAGCCCCAGAAAGGAAGAAATAGGTGGGCTCCTCTCTCTCTATATATTCGTTTTTGAGAGCTCGAGTTTATACAGATTCAGCCCCACCTCCCATATATTGAAAGGTGGGAAGTAGGAGTAACAGCTGGATCCGTAGAAGCAGAATGATGTTTCAAAGGTTGGGAGGTGGGAATATAGTATTTCCCACTATTCCGAAATATGCATTCATTTCCAAAGGCAAGCGCACCCCTGAGAGAGAGCAACTAACTATGGAAGGTTGATGGAACCACCCAGCCTGGCTAGCGTGATTCGGCTCTAATTTGTCCGTAGAAGCTGTCTAAATACGAAACCCGGTGTCATGCCAGTAGCATGATTATCCTTGTTTCCATTATCCGTCAGTTGATTGCCCTCTCTACTGGTTAACTATAGTGGTTTTCTATTAACTCGGTTTTAATGAGTAGTTTACTTGTAGTTGGAGAAGAGAGGTAGTAGATGATCCGCTACTGGCGGACCTCCGAGCTTAACTAGAGATGGGTAAACTACGGATACTTAGGGAAACAACGGAGGTATCTAGTGATCTTATAGTATCTTTGCTTTAGTGTACTAATTATGGATAAACATATGAGTAGTCTACTTGTTCACTTTGCTCTAGAGAATAGAAACAACGGAGACTGAACTGCATTAACTGGAGATTTACGAAGCTATGGGATGGAAACCAACAGCGCTAATGACTTTATGGTTTCCCCCCAGACCCCCGCCCGGTTGTAGCTTCCGTTCATGCTGTTCCTTCGATGGGGAACATCATTCACTTCAGGGTGGAACCTACGGGAGACAACACTCAGTCGTCGCTGGGCTAACCCTCGATTGTTGCTTTGTTCACGCTCACTACGTGACCTGCGCATTTCATGAGTGTTCGTTTATGCCTTCGCTTCTCTCATCCCACGGCTCTTGATGGAGGCCTTGGATGTCACTACGGGTACTGTGCGTTCATTCATGCTTGTTCACTCGTAGCTACTAGGCAACCCAATGAGGAATTTTCCCTATCCTTTCTATCCCCTCCCCGTCCCCCACGCTCTCTCCTCGTGCTATCTCTTCCATGGGAGATATCACTCCGGGGGAGCCAACGTTCGTGCTATTCACGGGAATACCGCTCACTGGGGACTGCCCCTCCTCTCTATTCCCTTTCCTTGCATTTTGTTTTTGCATACTTATTTTTTTTGGTACTCCAGGAAGAAAGAGGTAGGAAGAGTCATTGGATCATCGGAGTCATGCCAGTAGCATTATGTATATCGATCTTAACTATGCTATTCTATCGAGTCGGTTGGATCAGTTATAGGCTGGTTGGGTAGCTATCTCTCATTGGATTACTATGGTGTTAGAGGTGGATGTCCTGCCAGTAGCAGGATGTACAGCCTTGTAGTTATATTACTAGTATGATTAAGCCTATGTCCGTTTGTATATCTCTGGCTAGAGAGAGAATATATAATGGTTTTATGTTTGAGTAGCCAGATGATTCCGTTAGTAGTTTTGCATTATAGTCCACGTCCGTCTATAGATTACCCTATGTTTAAGGATAATGTGGTTAGTACTTGTTGAATCGAAGAGATAGATACTACTATGGTTTAGCTAGGTCAATCGATTATGTTTGGTCATAGTGATAGAGTAGGATTTTTGGATTGAAGGGAGTGATGAGCCGCTACAATTTGGACTGCTTATTTAGCAATACCGCTTATTGCAAAGCGGATTAACAAAAAGGAAAAGTAAGGTCCAAAGCAGATTCATATGCCTCACCTCGCTATGGAATCTTTTTTAAACCCTATTCCTTTTTCTCCGCTATTAGAACCAGACCCTTTTATGAGAACCTTAGCCTTATCTATATATGAGATGAGATGAGAACCCCCTTATTGTGTTTTCCGGTCCCGCCATCTATTAGTGCAGTCAGTCTCGTGTGGTCGGTTACTGTCAAATATATATTCTTTGCCGCTTAGCCATACGTTACCTATAGATGGATTAGAAACCTGCTATTCCCCAATCTCTAGTATCCCCACCCACCCCACCTAAATAGAGGAAGATGCTATGCTTGGTAAAGAAGGTTTAGGAATACGGTTTAGAAATAGCTATGATTGGCTATTGAGGAGGATTGGAAGAAACAAATAATGGGATGAAACCGCAATGTCTGGGGTGGAAAGATGCTCCGTGGCAATTATAGGCCACCCTCAACGAAAGAAGCGAATAAATTATCGAATTACCTTGCCCCCCCTCATCAATAAGTAACTTGGACAAGCGGCTTCGCTCCTTCCCTATCATATTTATTTATAAGTTTCGAAACTTTCAGTTCCAATCTATAGCGTCGCTAGCCCTGCCCAACCCAAATAAGGAAGTGTTAGCCCCGCTTGCCCGAACAAACAAATATAGTATAGTGAGCCCTGTCCCCTCGGGTGGGCAAACCTTATTGATTGGTTGCTCCAGCTTCTCGATTGTGTTACTTAGTGAGCCTTTCGCATGAAACCTCTTTTGGCCGACAGAAATGGATGGCCTAAGAGTTGGTTGCAGGATCAACGGCCAATAAGCAAGTCGTAAAGAGTTAAGAAAAGCCGCCTTACGTTCGGTCAGTCTATTTCCATAGCTGCTTGCAGGTAGAAGCATGCGTTTCAATGAAAAATGATTCAGTTAATCAGATGGGAAGGAAAGTAATAAGGGAAGCCTCGACGATACAAGTCGGAAGGGAAGAAGGCATCATTATTTAGATATGTAATTATGCTTTTCTTTTTTTGTGATAACCTGACCTAGCTAGATTGAGGGGAAGAAAGAAAGGCGATAACCTTCTTATCGTAGCGGTCGATCCATTGGGTTATTCCATTTGTTCGGAAAATAAGCGGGAAACAGGAAAACATCTTTTATTACTATGAAAAGGAACGATCCCAGATAGATTAAAATCCAATTTAGGGTCATTCCTTGGTGAACATGATCTGCCATAATCTCTTCGATCCCCACATTAATATGCCGGAATAAATAGATATCTGGTAGAAAAGTGGAAAAAACTTGATTGATTATAATCAAAGGGGGTGGGGAAGCAGCAGTAATTCTTCGGAAAAGCCCGGTTATCTCTGTCCCCGAGCTTTCATTTATCAATCCACTTGTTCGTCTCTTCATAGACCTCCCCACCAATAGATAGGGACAAATGGGAATGACCGAACCACGTCTGCGGAATGCCGGTACCATGCAGCTGCTTCAAAGCCAACGTGATGCTCCTTGGTCAAATGACCCAGATATTGGCGAATACCACGTATGATTGGGGAAATAGTACCTATAATCACATGAAAACCATGAAACCCGGTTGCTGAGGGAAAGGTAGAACCATGAATACCATCCGGGACAGTGGGAGGTGCTTGATAATGCTCCATTCCTTGGAACCCAGTGAATACTAGAGCCAGTGAAACGGTGGCTACTGAAGCGTAAACTGCTTGTTGCTCCTTCCCCGCGAGTATAGCATGATGAGCCCAAGTTACGGCAGCTCCGGATGGAGGGGGAATAGGGGTATTAAGAAAAGGGATTTCCCAAGGATTTGAAACCCCAATCCCTTTGGGGGGCCGGATACCTCCGATCTCTACCGCAGGTGCCGAAGGAGAATGAAAAGAAGCCCGAGAAAAAGCGAAGAGGAACATGACCTCCGATACGATGGACGGAATAAAACCATATCGAGGTCCTAATTGTACGACTTTGGTATGATGTCCCTCCAACGTGGATTCACGTATAACATCGCGCCACCGTACGAACATGGTATATGGGATGAATATCGAGCCCAAACTGAGGAGTGTTGCACCCCCTGTAAATGAGTGCATGTACATAACACCTCCAACGGTGGTTGCCAAAGCTCCGAGTGAACCCGAAATAGGCCATGGACTTGGATCTACCAAGTGATAAGAATGCCTCTGAGATGAAACCATAAACAACTTTGCTCCTTGGTTGCGATTGTATGTAAACCCCCCCCCTTCACCCGCACCCCCCAAACAAAGTGGTAGAGAAGGTGATTACTTACCTTCGTAATAAGGTAAGGGATCACTTTATATCTTCCCGAACTCGCAGAGCTCTTTGAGGGGAATAAATAAAGGGCCTCGAATATCTTCCCGAACTATAACGAAGGGTTGACCAGGACCTTACCTGACCTTCGCAGAGCTCAGGGTTGACCTTCTACTCATCTCTTCTCCTTTCTATTTCTTCCCCTCAAACATTTTCACCCGGCCGGACCCCATAACCCCATAGAATTTCATATCTTCCCGAACCTCATTTTCACCCGGTAAGTACCTTTCCCCCTCCTTTCTCCCTGACGAATAGGAAGGGATGGATGGATGGTTCTTTCATTGATAAGAGTGTGACATATGAGGCGAAAATAATCGTTGGTTTCACCGGCGAACTACGTGGGCATTATACAGTGAAGTTTTTCGGTTCAACAAACACGGAATCCATAATCTATCTACCTTTGATCCATATCTGGCTCTTTCTTCAAGTAGAAGCCTATTAAAGAAAGTAAGGTTATTACTTACCGTACCTGTGTTTTCTCTTTATTCTATCTCTAGTTACCGAAGTGATACGAGTCAATATGGCAAACTTCGTCAAGCAAGATACTTTGGAATGACTTTCCCGGTGTACACTTCGTTACATAAGTCCCCCTTTCACTGTAGCTATTAGGCCCTCATTCGAAAAGCAAGGGACATTGGGCTACACTTACTTATTTCTTTCCTTGGCCGGCATTGATGGCGGCCCTCCTACGTCGGGAGAGCGACTTCGTACGTCAAGGAAGAGCCATTCAAATACTTTCCAGGCCAAACCAAGGAAAGAAATAAAGTGAAGTCTTCGTTATAGCCTATTTTCTTCGATGGCGGCCCGTTGGTCTTTAATCTAAAGATCCTCAAATTTGAAGAGTCATGTTTTAAAATTCTCTCTATATACGAGATTATGGTACGATCCATTATGAGAGCGGAGATCCCATACGATGCTAAAGCGTAATTACATCTATAAAGAAATAAAGAATGACCAAACTCTTTTTTATTTTCTTATAGGCTTGGCCCCATTTATTTCTTTTCTTCCCTCAAGATCTCTCTTTGCCCCTCAAAAGAGATATCTCTCTATCTGGGAGGGGAGGCCGGCGTTATAATGGACCTAAACATATCACAATTATTACCCCTTAGCAGCATATTATTTATATATTTTCTGGCATTACTTACTCAAAAAAAGAGATCTCATTAGTCTTCAGGAATCAGAACAGCCTGAAGGAATTGGCTCAGAACAATATAAATTTTTTGAAGCTATATGCTCAACACATGCATGCAAGTCGAACGTGGCTTGCTTCCCCATCCACCCCCCCCAAAAAAATAAATATAGACAGGCAGAATTCTTTATTAGTGCCCCCAATACTATAGCTTTTTTAAGGAGCGAAGCCGCTTGTCCAAGTTACTTATTGATGAGGGGGGGCAAGGTATCTCTTTAACAAAACTAAAAATAGAGAATATATGGGACCATAAGTGATAACACATCCAGTTCAGATCGGATTTGAAATCCAGTTGCAATCGATACTTAGTGAGATTACCCGCATTTCGAAATCAACAGATCGCAGTAGCATCTTTAGGGGAGGTCAGACAAATACCGTTGGTGATTACTTCCCTAACATAATATCATACTCCCTAACATCATACCATACCAAGAATGAGCAGCTACGATCTCATACCATACCCCACGAATCCTAACATCGTATTAGACCACGAACCCTAATATACCATAATATCATACCACGAACGAGCAGCTACAATCAACTGATTTGCAATAATATATATATTCGGGTCGGTCGTGTAAGACTGATTCCCGGGGTCGATCGTGAAAGACTGATTCCCGCCCATACCCATACTTCCATACCCATACTTGACCTATAAAAGTATTGAACTATCAAAGTGTTTACTGTTGACCTATCCGGATCCCCCTTCGATTCATTCCGAGTCGGTCACACAGACAATATCTTCTATCCCGCTACCGGAACACGTCCAAATAGAAAGAAGTGTTGGTCTAAGAAGTGTAAGTGTTTTATGGGTCCGATTTCCGCCATAAACATAACATATTGGATTGGCTAGAACTATCTATATATAGATAGATAGAAAATAGGTATTGTATATGTATTGTATTTTTTCACGGCTGAATTCGATCGATTCTTTTCAGATGGAATGATTCGTAATATATATTCGGGCTTGGATTGATCTGGGAGATGAGGTGAGATAACGGTGAAACAGACCGGTCCACGACTACACCCAAAGATCGATGAATCCCCCATCCTTCACATCTCAGTAGATCCATTCATTCTAAACCTCAGTAGAAGGATTGTTCCGTGTAAGGGAAGGGAAGTATTGCTCAGTGGAAGGATTGGTTGGTCTCCATCCCTACCTCCCCATCCCTACGCAGTTCAGGAGTTCCATCTCTCGAACCAAATGGTTGAACAAAGCCCACACAAGCTTGAACAGAGCCCACACGATTCCGGATGACCAAGCCCACTACAAAAACCAAGGGCTTACGGAGTTTTAACAGAGCCTATACGGAGGTAGAACAGAGCCTATATTCAATTCATTCGTGGTCTCCCCGCCTCACGGTCCAGAGATAGATCCATAGATAGGGGGGAAAACAACATCCATACCATCCATCCAAACACCATCCATAGGCTGGCTGCCCCTAATAAGTAGTAGTCCCATATCGAGTAGCCCCATATATATATATATCTGTATATGTAAGCTTGGGTCACCTTAGATACACTGCGGACTTGCTTGGCCTATGCAGCACGAGTTCCGAGGGTGGTTGGTATGATGTCGAGTAGAGCGTGGACAATATATATTAGAAGTTGTTGAGGTTCTGGCTCCGCTAAAGAGTATGTACTATAGAGAGAGAGTACTCGAAGGAAAGTATGATCGGGTGGAACACCTTGCCCGTATCGAAACCGTCATTGTTCAGAGGTCTCGAACAATGATTAGGGGGTATAAACCCAATGCACACTCATCAGCATTGCCCCCCGAGGGGACCCGATACCCCCATATATATATATGCCCCTGCGGAGTCACTTAAATTGAATGGGAGAAAGTGGGATGACTATATATTGGCCTAAACTACTTGAAAACTATGCTTGGGGTTTAAAAAAGTAATATATATCCACTGTTTTCTTTGATTCTTGGACGCCCCAAATCCAAATCTATTTTCTTTCCTCTCCGAAGTCCTATCGGACCCCATCCCTCCGGGTTATTTATACCCCGGAAAATCTTGTGGGATTCCCCTCCATATTCGGCCGATTTCTCTCCTTTCCTTTCCGATGGAAAACGGTTTCCTACATTATTCCATCCACACCCACACTTTAGCACACACGCACGGGATTCCCACCCCACTGCAATAAGCCCCCCACCAACACAAACGTCCAGAACGCCAAAACAATGCCAATGAAGATGACGTAGATGATGAAATAGATGCCGATGCAAATGATAATGCTGATGCAAAAGAAAATAAAATATATAGTGGGCATATATATATGGTGAGCATTGCAGCCTACAGAGGTAACAATAGGAGCGCTGATCCGTCAAACAGAGGCGCTAGCACTACCAGCTCGAGCTCTCCGCACCGGTGAAAACCAAACTCGTTTCAGTACTTTCGTTTCAGTACTTATTCATCGCAATAATTGCAGAAGAACATGCCGATCAGAACTGCCTTCCTGCTCATGCCGCCTTTGTTCTGTTTTTGTATGCTTGTTTATCTGTCCACACTTATCTTAGGTACCAATTCGAGCACAAATCTGGAACCAGTTCTCAGCACTACACGAATTCGATTCTAGTGATTGGGCATTCATTTTTCTAAGTACAAATCCTAAACACTAGTTATAGTTCACTGGGCGGGAGGTCTTGTTGGCTTGGGGTGGGTGGATTATGGTGATGCGTATGGTGGGCAGAACAACCCAATCTCAGTATCAATCTGAAGCATGAATTCATTTGTAAAGGCACCAATCCTTATGGTCGGGTCAGGGATTCTCCATGTGGGGCTTGCTGACCCCGCCGGCTTACTTACCCCGGCTCGCTGACTTCGGTCACTTCCAGTTTCGATGGTCCAGCCCCAATATCCCGTATCCCGATGTTCCAGAACGCCCTCTCTATCTTACCGTGATCTCTCAGCTCCGCTTATCTTGAATGTTCCACCATTGATCCGGAGCGCTTATCGATCAAAGGTTTCCTAATTATATTTCTAGCGCGCCCAGCTGATTCTGAATGTCCTACTACTGATACGTGGCGTGACCCAGACCACCGTTGTTCCGATCCATATCCTCGTCTGGCCACTCCGAAGTTGGTCTCCCGCGGGTAAAAGGTCTATTCGGCTGATCATTCGCGTACCCATACCAACGTGATTGAGTGCCCGGGTCAATAAATATTAAGGAATATTAAGGGGTGAGAAAATCCAAACTTGACTACCTGAACCTCCCATTCATTATAGTGATATAGCGCACGAATATATATGGGGGATGGTGGGCGTTCATGTTTGTTGAGGATTCAACCTATCTATTGATGGTGGGCTTGGGCTACTATCTTGAGTGGTGGACCATCATAGTATAGTGGGTTTGCTTGGCCATAGTTGGGGGCAACGTATAGTATATAGATCCGGTGGGCTAAGATCGAGTTCCCCCACCCAAGCCCTTACGGCCTTTCGATTCCCCACCCGTAGATGCGGGGGGGGGGCCCCAACTGTGAGAATGGGGGTTCCCCAACGGTTCGGTTTTGTTTTTTCCACCTATTTTTTTCTCACCCACTTCTGACCGCTTTTTTTCCGAAAATAGGATTACGAAGTCAGACTGACGCTAATCCGTCTGGGTTACAACTTTCTCTCTGAAGGAGGGGAATAGAAGGCGAATCGGACGTTACCTCCCCCCGATGTCTCGTCACATCAACGAAATGACCATCACGATTGATTCTACATCGATCGGTACAGCATCTTCATAGTCCGGGAGAACAAAAACCACCCATCTTGTAACAGGCTGCCATCTACTGTAGTCACTCGACTTGGTTTGGTCCTACTACGCTATTTGGGGCCATATCGTAAAAGACAGACAAAGAAATAGGTCGGGCAGGTGGGGAGTAGTAATCGTCACATAGTAGTTGCTCATATAGGCACTCCGCTGTCTAGGCTTCCAGAGCTTCAAGTCACTCGGTCGTGCCCGGTCGAGGGGCCGCGCTGACTGAAGTAGAGTTTGAAGCTGAGTCAACTCGCTCCCCAACCCCACCTGGACTATTCCATCCAATTTCCAATAATAGCCCTGTTTGTGAACCCACATCTCTTTACAACAATAAGTGCTAGCAATGCAGCAATGCGGCGCATCAATCCTCAGATGCCCACTACTATGGTTGTTTCACTCCCTTAAAAACCCCTAGGCCCGCCATCCCATAAGAGAAATATATATATATGTTTACCTCAGTGATCCACCCACCGTGTTTGTTTGCGTGCCATCTCGATCTCCAGTTGACCACACTCCAGCTGCGAGTGCTTCTTCATCCAGATGCTCAAAATAAAGTGACGAATTCTAATGATGATTATTGCATTTGTTACTCCAATTCGGATGATGAAGCGAACGATACAGATTGGAATGCCGGTGAATTGTAGACTACAGATCCATCAAATGTAAGTTGAAACTAAAAAGCTTATAACTCAGATGCTTAGGTGGATTCCAATTCGGATGCTGGTGACGCGGATGCTAGTGGCTCGGATGTTGCTTCTGATTGTGATGCCAGCAGGAACTCACATGCTAGGGGTTACTCCGATGATGCAGATCCAAAGAAGACCGAGGACTCAGATATGGGTTCAGACTCGACTGGTAACTCCATGTTGGTGTTGCCAATTCGATCGAATGCCGCGGATCGCAATACCGAGGACTCAGATAATATATATATATATATATGGGTTCAACCTCTTCAGGGATATGGCTAATTCCAATACAGAGGAAGGATGGTGACCAATATTATACTGACTCGGATGCTACAGATTCCTCAGATGCCGGTGGCTCATCGCTTCAGATGCTCCATCTGAACTTAAAACCCAAGCTATACTCGATCTCCCTTGGGCTCCATCTCCATATTCAGATCCCAATGCTTCCCTTTGTGGACTTCACTTTTCGATGATCAAATCGCCACCTTAATGAAAGGGTAGGCAACTTTCCCGTCTTCCCGGAAAGTTGTATGGGATTCAACCCAAAAGTATGATCGGAGGGATTCGAACCCAAGTTCCTGATCAAATTTGAGACAAGATTTCTTTTATTTCCCATCTTATTAGCCTTATGGGAGGGATGAAACCCAACCCTGTCATCGATAATAAAGTCCACCAGGCTTTCGGATCTTTTGGTCCATCCTGGCTTCCCGTCTTCTCGGAAAGTATGATCGGAGGGATTCGAACCCTCCTGATCTATTTTGAGGCATAATGCCTGTTCGGTACAAAGGGATTCGAACCCCAGTTCCAGATCTTTAAATAGGCATATGGAAGTCCAACATACCGCTATAACTTATTTATCATTTTTCGAAAAAAGACCCTCAATTTATCGCATCGCCGCCTAAAGATAGACATTTAGATACTCCATATCTACAAAATATTGGAGAATCACTAGTGGGTGAGGGACGAACGCTCGACCAAAGGGTGTTAACGCTCACTCATCATATGGGTGAGGGAGAGGAAATGTGACATTTCACTAGTGGGTGAGGGACGAACGCTCGACCAAAGGGTGTTAACGCTCACTCATCATATGGGTGAGGGAGAGGAGATTTGAGCGTTTCTGTTCTGACAACTGCGATGGTCTTTTAGAGGGGCAAGGTAAAGGTAAAGGTAAAGGTAAGGAAGCAAGCTCAAGGTAAAGGTCCAGGGTTGTAGTTGAGGTGACACCTTAGTAAAGGTCAAGGAAGGGGTTTGCAGTTTCTTTGGCAAGGCTGAGCAGAGTTTAACTTAGGGTAGAATACAAGGATCTTCAATCTTTAGTTCTTTAATTTTAAGCCCAGACTTTTTAGGGCTCCTAGGCCGGCCTTTATAGGCCTACCGGGACGAAGCCGCTGCCTCTTCAAGATCTTTTTTTTAGTCTTCCTTGCCACGCCTTTCACTCACTTGCTTGAGTCGGACTCAATCACTCCTTGAAGTGTACAGAGTTGTTTGGATCTTGCCTTTTTTAGACTGACTTTATTTGCTGACCCAACCTTGCCAATGATCCTTCCCTTTTACAGTAAGACATAATTGACCCTACGGACAATGCAGAAAGTAAGACGACGGCACCAATAAGAATGACTGTAGGGGCCATTAGCGGCATTTCCATAATTCAATTCAAGATCGAGTCAAGGGAGAATTCCGCTGCTAATATATTCCAACTACACTGCTAAAGTGCGCAAGGGGCCACCCACCCTTTCCCCTTGCCCCTCTGACGAATGAGAGGGCCCCGCCTATTACCGATACGAAAAAGGCTAGTTCTGCCTTTTTAATATCTCAATATACATCTCGAAAAGGGCCCTTTTTGCCCGACTTCGGGCTTCATTCCAATGTGCCCTTTCCAATTCTCGCTCCCACCGGCGGAGTTGCTTTTTATAGTTTTTTAAACGACTCCAATTTTTTCGAATCTCTTCCTCCAGCCTTGCCAAACGCGAAAGGGGAAGGGGCATTAAATCGGCCACTTCACGAAGGAAGTTATTGAAAGGATCAAAGATCTCGTAATCAATCGGCACATGGTCTTTGTCAGGATATTCCGAGGCAAAGACCTTCTTCTTCGGTAAAACCACCGAGATAAGGTCAGAAGCGCCCCAATTGCAGAAGAGATTTTGTTTACCACTAAAAGTCTCACTCCACATTGAAGAACGCTCTGAAGGAACACTCTCTTCCTCTCTACCGACTTCATCTACTAGCTTCAAATCGCGAGGTAGATAGGGGATGGGGTCGACGTGATCGGCCCAATACGAAAGGGCACGAAGCTCGGCCGCCATACACCGAAACTTATTGTACAAACTATTGATCGGGGTCGGCAGTGACTGAAATCCCAGCAGTAGAACTACTGTGTTCGTTCCTCACCCTACCTCTCCAGCGGAGGAATAAACCGATCCACGCAGTGTTGGTCCACCCGATCCAACCTCCCTCGCTAATGGAGAAGCAAACCGTGATGATCCACCCGATCCAACCATCCTTTTTATGTTATGCCGGATTAGCCGCCGTTATGCCCTTGAACGGATAGAGAGTTGGGATCCGACCCTCCGTTGAATGTAGCCAGTTTCATTTCCCACTTAGCAAGGGCTCATCCCCTGGCGAATTACGGAACCGAGACAAGGATAAGAAAGTGGTGGGAGATCAGCCTGCCTCCATTGAATGAATAAATGGATCGAATTCCCTGATTCCCCTTCCTTCTGTCCCGTGAAGTGGTTATTCCATATGATGCCAGCTCATCTCCCTACAGCCTCCCTGCTGCCCTGGCAGGTACCCTTGTTGCTATTGTAGTTTTCCGAGTCAGAAACAGGCATTGATTAAGTCCTTTTCCAGGGAGAGCATACTCCAACATCGGACTTAGTTCTATCCCGCCGGGAAGAAGAGAATGAATCGCTCCATCATCAATCAGTCAAGTGGATATATAACTACGGATTCTTCCGGGGAATGAGATAAAAAGCTGGTCGGATAGAACGAAAGAGGATGTTTGATTCGTTTCCTAAAGGGCTGGTTGGCGGAGAGATCTGAAGGGATCCGATGTTCCCACCCTTCCCGGTCGGTCGCGGAGGAGAGAAAGGATGC
>Ga0316215_1000101_pt1 | contig 14983 bp, 11 predicted proteins | sample NRE5metagenome_FD_207796 | JGI IMG/M metagenome (GOLD analysis project Ga0316215, IMG submission 207796) | Spruce roots microbial communities from Maridalen valley, Oslo, Norway - NRE5 | ecosystem: Host-associated > Plants > Roots > Unclassified | place: Norway: Oslo | collected 2017-09-15
TATTCCCAACATCTGTATATCGAGCCCACCACCATTCAACGAGACTCCAACATCCAAGGAACCATTCCACCTGCTGCGACGACACTTGTTGGCGACGAACTATACCCACGACCTGACCTCACCACCGATTGACAACGATCACAAGACGAGCCGATAACACGATCCCTTTTCCATCCACTTACTCATCATTGCCCTCCATCCGATGATGATTTACCTTTTCCTCAGCCCCTTCATTTCTCGTTGATCTCATTTACAATGAGGGGTGGTCCATCCATTGCATTTTTACCTTTGCACTAGGGTTGCCCTAACATACCTTTGCACTAAGATACTTGGGAATGCCAAGGAAGCGTTAAGCGGGCTCGACCAACGGGAGAGGAAGCGCACCCCCATCCATATATATATGTCATTTTCGAAGCATTTATTTTCCATCCATATAGGGAAGCCCCCATGGAGCCAGTGCCTCCTCTTTCCTATGAATGCACAGGAAGGAACAGGCCACCCCACAGGGAGCGAAGCTGAACAAATGCCTTCTTCTGCCTTTCTACTCGAGAGCAGGGATCAGAAAATATATCAGAATAGCACCCCGAACCACTTACTTGCTTTCTTTCCCCCAACACCCCTTTACACTGGCACGGCACGCCTACTTCGAGACCAGCATCGCCTCCCTTCTTTCTCATAATGCAGAAGGCTTCTACCCGCCCGAAAGGAACCATGGAAGGCCAGCCACGATTGAAGGAACGAAGGAACCACTGCTGATGCTAAGGATGCCAGGATGCACAGAAGGATGGAAGGAAGGGTGGGTAGGTGGAAGGAGGGACAGAAGCAAGCAAGGACGGAAGGATGGATAGAACGAACCACACGAGAGCAAGCCCAAGCGGACTACTTCCTTGCTTACCCACCTGCAGTGGACAGGGAGACCACGCCTTGGCTACGGCACAAGCTTACTACCGATACTGTATAAGAACCCTACACTCGCTACCGATGCAGACATCCCACCCTGCTTGCTTGCCTGAAGAAACAAGGTCGAGGGATCCCTACAGGTTTAAGGAAAAAAGAAATGCTGTTGAGATGCCCGAGAATCTCATTCTTCGCAATCTATAGGGGAAATTGATCTTTGAGGTGGCTCCAGGGGACGACTTTGAGACAATTAATTGCATAACAATTGCGGTAGTAATAGCCATTTGGTATAGGTCTTTTCTCGATATGGTCCTGAGCAGTGTTTATGAAGGAAATCCATTATTTGATCTTGCGCCTGTGGGCTACTGCATGCTGGGCTGTTTCGTTCGAGTGCGCTAAGTAACATGCCGAATAGCAGCATTACTCATCCTCGTTCTTGCTGCTTGGAAGCCGGAGCTTTTGAGCGGGTCAAAGGTTGGTTCCAATCTCTCTTATCCAACGGAGTGCTTTTTTTTGGTAAAGACCTCCCGAAATAATTATTCTTCCTCTCCCGTTAGTCCTAAGAGTAAGAGTGGGCCAATCATGGAATGGAAATAGGTTGTCCGATATCTATTCGAGTTTACTTTGGTTTGTGCGAGAAGCGGTTTTCCCCTCGACCATTCTGCGGAGAACGCGTAATAGAAGCAGGCCCTCGACTTTGACTTTACAAACAGGGGCTTTTGAGCTATTACTCGAACCATCGATCGATGGGCAGAAGCTATTGCGTATAGTTTAAAATGGAATATGATGGTACCTTCGCAAGCAAGCATCCACTAATTTCTAACTCACTGAATCGTCCCTTCTGCATGCACGTGGGAGATCAAGACATAGTTGCTGACGTGCAGGAGGAGAGAGAAGGCTGGGAATGATGAAAGGTGATAGCTGATTGCTTCTCATTTGACGGTTTTATTCAAGATTAACCTCCGTTTGAGGGGGGGACAAAACCACTCACTGGGGAAATAAACATATTTTTTATTTAGCCCACTTTATACATTTTAGCATTTCTCTGAATAGGAGGTCATTTACCAACCACACTATGGCTGGATGGGGAGCTTGTTAGCTTGCTGGCGGGTTGGTCGAGCTTGCTGGGGAGCTTGCTGGGAGAATACGAGCTGGATGGTGGTCTTACTGAGTTGGGCGCAGGCAAGAAGTTTGCTTGGAACAGAATTCCGTCACGAAACATCCCACCAAGAAAGATCTAGGGGCGTTTACCTAAAGCCCCAGTTCCCAACAGCTCGAAGTTCTCGAATCACACAGTTAACAACAGCGAGCAGTGAAATCTCCAGTACACGGTTATCCTCACACCCATTTACCACATCGAGCGAGACACGAAATGGGATTTCTTTAGTTCCCCAAGTTGTGGCCACGATAGATATTTTGAGTTACCCAAGTTGCCACCAGAAGAGATATTGATTGAGTTTACCAAGTTGCCACCAGAAGAGATTGAGCCAAGTTGTCACCAGAAGAGATTGAGTTCCCCCATGTTCCCAACAGCCAGCCTGTAACCTTAAGCCATTCACCAGAAGCCATGAGCCATTCACCATAAGCCATTCACCATAAGCCCACCAAGCCCACCAAGCCCACCAAGTCCACAGAAGACCACCATAAGCCTTCACCATAGGCCTCACCAACCCCAACTTCTGCCTAAACAAGGAGACAATAGAAGTAAGTCTTCAGCCACAAAGCCATTAGCCACAAGCCTGAAGACAAGCCCAACTTCTGAGCCCACCAAGCACACTTCTGCTCACCTACATCTTCAACATACACTTCAACCAAGAAGAATCTCACTTCATCACACCAAGCATATCACTTCAACCAAGCATATACCACATGCTGTTACACTTACGTTGATATACAATGAGAGGAGCATTGGACATGTCGAGGAGCTTAGGAAAAAGAGATGTTTAGGAGTTGGATGGAGGAGAGGAGCTGGATTAGGATTACCCAAACAGCCACGAGTGATTTCTTTTATTGACTGACAACAGATAGATGCGGGAGTAGGTAGTAGTTCACCGAAAGCCCAGTGGAACCGAAAGGACACAAGTTCACCAAAAGCTGTTCACCGAAAGCAGGAGAAACTACCTACCTGAGATATGAGATCTTTATACCTTAGTAGCAAAGAAGCTGGTACGGGACGCTTCGCTTCTGGAATAAGTTTCATACCCCTATCCTCGTCAAATTATCTCTCAAGGTCAGATTTCGATTTCACATGCGTGATTTGAATCCTTCCTCTTATTCATCTCTGGCTCATAATCAGGCTCAAGCTGCCTCCTCTTCTCCTTTTCCGGATCAGGATCCCCGGTGGTGGCTTGTCTCCTTTCCTTATGTTGGTCCGGATCCTTGTTCGGCCTGCATGATCCCTTCCTCTCTTCTCTGGGCTCTGTTCCCCTGCCGCATTCGGTTTCTTTGCAGCATCCGGATTCTATTCCGTGCCTTGACCTTGCTTGATCGCTGCCAGGGCCAGGCTTGGATTATTCACCTTTCCTTAACGATTTATCGTTTCCAGATTGGGATTCACCGCTGTTGGTATCACCCCTTTCCACTGGAGTGCCTTTACCCACCTGAATTACTAGACCCCCTATACCTATACCATTTATTTCATTAATTGCTTAGTGAGTACTGCTACTGACTTCTCTTTACGGGGACCGGATCAAACAACCTTTATTACTGCCTTATAGGAGAGGAGATGGGGTGCTGTCCTAACCCATCATTCTGAAGCAGCCAGGAAGACAAAAGTAGGCATGCTATGAAACAACCTTGATTTGCATTTTGATGCTTTGGGTTGGAAACAGAAGAGAATACCCATACAGTATGGGATGCTTTTGTCCTGCGGAGCCCGGAATAATAAAAAAGTGAACAGGTGCGAAAGCGGGTTTTTATTGCTTTCATTATTTCCTATTATTGCCGGAAGTTCAGTCCTGGATCCACCACCTTTGATTTTAAAACCCCTCTGTTGCCGCCCATTAGTTGGTTCCCCCTACTCTAGTTATTACCTCCTGCCTTTCAGCCTTTACTTTGCATTTCTCAAATGCATATTCTTATTCCATACCTTCGGTCCTTTTGTTCTATCTTCTCTGCCTCTTCGATCCTCATCTTTAGTTTATTCTTCTAGGGCAACCCACCAAACTTTTGTTTTGTATGGAATGGCATGGCGGCAGGCACTATCATGAAGAACCTACCTTATTCGCTATTCTTTTGAACCCACCCTTACTAGGAGGTACGCAGTCGAACGAAGTCGGTTTATATCAGCAGGCCTTTATATACATTATTTCTTGATACCCCAATCAATGGATTCTGGCGCCCAGAACCAAGGCGCAGGGAATTAGGAAATGAATCATTAAACTATTTTCAATTGCGAGTTCGAGACCCCGCAGGAATAGAGGCAGCCATTTTAGATTGAAAGCTTTACCCCCCAGCCGGATCTCTATGAGCAGCAAGCATTACGCCGTAGGGAAAAAGTACAACACCCGCCATGCAATAAAATAGGGTCGGACAAAAGCACAATGCCCACCGTAACAATCGTAAACGCAACAGCCAGTGGCAAATCGACAATGTTACAGCCGGGGGGAGAGGGCATTGATGGGAGTGTAGCTCGCCGAAAGGATACTAGAGGAACTAAGCAAGACATAGATGGGCACAAAACACAGGGCAGCCCTTTCCCTCTCTCTGTTCGTTCGGGAAAGTGGCTAAACGCAATAGGCCAATCGGAAATCTTATTATCTACGTCATTAATAGATGACCTTCGTGATTGGATATCTGAATTTCGAGGGTTACCTTAAGGTTTGATGAATTAGACTCGATTTCAGGATTCTTGTGGCCCCCGTATCTCTTACACGCAGCCTATTCTTGACATATTCTTGCTATTCTTGCTCCGATCGCGCTTCATGCGGTTCCCGCCACACGCCTTCCAATTGATCCTGTTCCCTAGTAGCTCTTATTATTCTTTGGTATGGTCTCCGCCCCCCTTATTATCCGTGTGGTGCGTGTTCTTGCTTATGTTTCCGACGCGATTCGAAGTTGTTCTTGGGCCTGGCGTTGAAAGGATGATGGCGGGCGCCTGACGGTAGTGAGAGTGATATTTGTTCCTATACGCGTGCTAATGGTGGAAGGCTTTAATTCGCGCCTGCTGCGCCTGACCTATCCCAATATAGAATTGCGGATTATGCCTTTGCTTCTTCCTCTGTTGTCTCTGCTGCTTAAACTCCAATCGGCGAAACTGTAACACTGTCCAATGACGGAACATTACTGTTTGGAACTTAGACTAATGCCTTCACCCCACTTCTTTGAACAAGGAATCCGCCTATGCTTACTCTGTAGCACCTAAGCCCATCATAAAGGGCATGGGGCAGAGCTAATAAGCCTACGAGGTAAACTCGGTACACTGAATCCGCAACTGAATATCGATCATCGACTGGAATTGGCTAATATGATGCTTCCCCTTAGATATCCTCTCCTGCTGTCACCTTTACGTTCGCTTCTGCCTGTGTCTATTGGTGGTTTTTAAATAGGGGGCTCTCCCGCCTCTCTAGCGGCTGCCTTTGCATCTGCATCCTATGGATCTTTATCTGGCTTTCTAACTGCTCTTGCTTTCTCCACCCTTGCCTATAGGGATCATTTAATAGGACTGGTAGGGATGCTTACTGTGCTCCTCCACTCAGTAAATAGGATCTGCCCTCGCTATTGTTGGATCTTGAACTGGTCCATCCACCCATTCCTATGCCTTCGACTTATACTTTACTTAGGTATCTTAGATAGATTAGGAAGGAACTATTAGTATTCTCTCTATTAGTATTCTCTCTATTAGTATTCTCTCTATTAGTATTAGGAATAAAAAAAAAGAATATAATACTCTATATTAGGATTAGGAAAAATAAGAATCTTATACTAAACTATAACTCTAAGGATCTAATACTGAACTATAACTCTAACTACACTTAGCTCTTATAACTCAACCTAGCTCCTCTAACTAAGCTTAACTCCTAGAACTCACTTAGTAATTCTTAGGAACAACAACAATTACTATCATCATGGCATGTAATTAATCAAACTACGCTGGAAAAATCAACGAGAAACTCACCTCCAGTACCTTTACCTTAATACCACCTACAACCGGGTTTTATTTACAGTTTGACCAAAAAAAGTACCCAGACTTTGACTTTACTTAGAATATATGATCCTAGACTTACTTAGACTGAACTTAGACTAGCTTAGGAACTAGAAAACTATTGTTTCATAACATGATCATTGTGGCTTTCCCTATTGCTCTTTCTCTCTCACAGCTCGTGGGAGTGACCCCTATCTCCAAACCTCTTGCTCTCTTTCACAACTTGGCTAGGACTGGAACAAGAATTCACCACGGTACCCTTACAGCACATTTTACGATCCCTATGCGATGAACAAACTACACTATAGGTTGAGAAAGAGCAGGTTGCCCATGAGTTGACCTTACATCTAGCTGACTCTAGCTTATATCTAGCTTACTTATCATTAATTCCCCCAGGAAGATTATAGCATGAAACTTCTCAATAGTGTCACTGGGGGAACATAGGAAAAACAACCAGTGGGAAAAACAAGCTCATACATAGTTTCCCCGGACTAACGAATCAACCAAGAACCAACCAATTATCTCTCACCAACATAATAATATATATTTATATAAACAAGATAGATAGAGACCATTCAGCTCACCAAAAACCACATCCTATATCTTGGAACCATAAACTAATCGTACATCATGCATTGTGATATAACCATACATAACATAAACCAAACCACCATCATCAATGAAAGAGAGATAAAGACATATATCTTTATATGACGATGCACCCTATGAACTACTGTAGCTACTACCAGAGATCTAACATGAACCAATAAACTACTCCAATCAACTCCTATCAAACCTAAACTAATCTACCAACAGAAACAATCTCGTATATAATGAACCATCTCTAACAAAACTATAACTAAGCTCTAGCTATAACAATGACTCTAACAAAGCTAGAACAATCTCTCTCAATAATCTCGAACTATCTATCTCATAAACCATCTTATCAACTTATAACAATCAATCTCTCATCAAGCTATAACAATACAACATCATCGAAACCAACCAACACTGTATCGTATAATAACAGTCCAAGCATCTAGAAAGGGAAGATCAAGGCAATCATCGAACAAACCAACCATGATGCAACAACTACTCACCAACAAATCAACCATATAATCTCTCTCATTAAACGAAGCATGCATCATAACATAACAGTTCATGTCTCGATCAAGGGACAGCAGAACTCGAATAAACCTATCACTAACTTATCACTAACCTCTCACAATCTCTCTAAGCAACCTATCACAATCTAACCAATCCTAAATGGCTGAAGAACCGATGGACTCAGTTATACTGGACACATGGCAGACTATCCAGATTACAGCTGGTAGTAACCCATTCAACGATAGGTAAACGGAACAGTGAAGGGGGTACTTGGTCTGGTGTGGAGAGCGTAGATCAACAATTGGTTGCAGAAACGATTATTGCTTTGATTGGACAGAGAAACCATTATTGATATTAGATTGGCATTAGCAACACAACACGGGGACAGCCCGAGAACAGACGCTAACCCACTATGCGGGTTAGGATCCATTCTCGGCTCCTATCGTAAGAAAAGCTATGGGACTTACCTTGCCCCCCCTCATCAATAAGTAACTTGGACAAGCGAGAAATCCCTCACTTCCCAGCTTGGTTACTGTCCTTGCTTTCTTCCTGAAACATCGGAGTTGACTAACAATTTTGTTCTATAACTCCGGTCAAGGCTCATCTCCGAAGTAAGGGTGTTCGGAGAGAAATAGGTTATTTATTGCTCACCCATAAGGGTGAGGAGGGGATTTGCTCTGAACCAATTAAGGGTCTACTAGGGTAAGAGTAGAAAGGTTTCTTTCAAGACTAGAGGGGAACCGTCTCTCCCTAATGAATATCTATCTCCACGATCTTTCCTCTGTGAGATGTGTGAGAGAGACAGCGAGCGATATGAGATTTGCTAGGCCGATGCACGACTTTCCGACTCAGATCGCCACAAAATCGATCAAGAGTCCTAAGCCCCGGCTGCCTTTACTGGGTTCTCGTTGATCGCAGGGCGAGAGAGTAGGCGGCCACCCTCTGTCCTTCTAATTTAATTAGCTCTATCTACTCCCCTTCTCATCCGATCTGCTCTGCCTACTCCCTCACGCACATAGAGCACAATTGCGTTCATAAAGGAAGAAGGGTAAGTAAGCCTCCAGTAAGGGGATGCAGCACCAGACGATACCTCCCTGGACGATCACTGCCCTCATTTCGCTCGACAAGATACGACGCCCTTACTGACTGACTCACTTAGTATTTCTTTCATTCTAGGCCGTACTTTACATCCTTTCTACATCGTCTAATGCCCCTGTTCCCTGAATGAATAATAAGAAAGAAATAAGGGCGTGAATCCCGCATGCCACGTAAGAAATAAGACGCGCTGAACACGATCGATCCGTCCCCGTGCCCCATTTGATCGAGGGAGAACAGGGGGTATCGGATGGGCCATCGACGCGACATTCCCGTCCCCGCCCGGCAAGGCTTGAGGGAATGCCATTTTCAGGTGGTGGGGGGTCTCGTCATTAATGTGGATGGCGCCGCGCCCCAATAGAAATAGGGGGGGAGAGTGGGGAGAAATAGAAAGCTCTAGTAACGTATGTTGAGATAGACTTCGGAGAGGAACCCTATTCTCAAGGCTCCCTATTCCCCCCTATTAATCGGATCCTGGATTTTCACCATTTGGCGACTATGATTGATGCTGAACCCTTGTCTCTATTCATGGTGCTCTCCCCGCCCCCTCTACTCTAGTAGAACAATTGACTTTGCTATTGAATTGGTGAGATGGGCCAGGCCACCTAAAGAAGAAGAAAGAGGAAGCCGGATTGGAAATCTGTGGGGCCTTTCTTCGGGCGCCAGTGGGGCTTGGAGGATCAGAAATCCATTCATTAAGGAGGTAATGAAGGCAGGCCATTGGAAGAAGAAGAATTATTTCATTGGGAGCACCCCAACCAAGTATGCTTGGTTCGGCCTACCTACGAGAATGAATAAGGAAGTCGTACTGCCTTCCTTAATACCCGATTAGGTGGGAATCCCATCCCATGTAGAATCCAAATATCCTATTTAGGTAGGTAGGCCGGCCTCCCAACTTGCCTGCCAATAAAGAGCGCCTCAATCCCATGAAGTGGGCAGGACTTAATCTTATGGCCAACCGGCAGGTAGAATAGAGGGATTGCGGGCCACACTTCACTCCTTGGCCTTCATATTATTGCCGAACCCAATCCCATGTAGGCAGGTAGGTAATAATTAGGGATGGCAGGCCACACAACTACTTATTTCTTGGCCACCTTGGCCTTGGCCTTAATCCTTTGAATCAATATCTAAATGAATTGGGAGAGGCCTTATATATGGGGGGTAGTAAGGAAATAGGAATTGGTAGATATATTGGAATCAATATTTCGCCCTCGGCAAGCCAATATGCATGCGGGGACCTTCGACGATGGTCACATGGATTGGGCATTGAAAGCCGCCCGGTGCTACGCTCGCCGCTCCAGACCGCTTGTCCTCTGCCGCTCTCGTATCCGGCCCGGCACCACCACTCATTCCTTCACTCTCCGCCTCTCTATCTATATTTAAGATGGCCGATAGCTTGGCGAGCGAACCTGCTGCCCGCCCCTCCTGTTACCCGCGCATTCATTTAGCCTATCCTTGCTCCGAACTAGAGTCGCTCACTGGCCCCACCCAAGCAATAGGAGGACCTACATGCCTGCCTTCAATTGTTAACCCTCCGTGCCGTTGGTCTTGATTCCCCGATATTACCCCGATAACAATTGAAACCCCGATAACATTCCCATTTATCCTGGCAAACTATGAACATACATAGCGAATAATCATGCAGCTCCCTCCCCGGCCGCCCGGAATAAGCTTCGAAGATGATTGGTTCGGGGAAGAAGAAGGGATCACCAGAATTTCCATCTCTCGCCCACCCAATATCTGGAATATCTGGTTTCGTCCCGTTCAGATCCGAATCCATCGGTGGCAGGCTCAGAATAAATATAATAAAGGAGGGGCGAGGGACGTTAAGTGACTCGACCGTACCTCAAATTTGAGACAGTTATAGATAGCATAAAGAGTAATAACTCCTTCTGGTACTTTGATAGACTCTGATTCTACGACGCCCCAGAATAGAGAATAGAGAAAGCTATAGTTTCTCATCTCATCTAAGAGGTTCAGTCCTTAAGTTTAGTGTCAGAGCGCGAGTGAGAGGGCCGCCCTGTCCTTTCCCTTCCCTCCCCCGTAGGCAGGACTTAACAAGGTTTTCCTTATATCGCCTTAGCTCGTCCTACCCCAGCAATAACTCCTTTTTTTTTATTTCATTCTATCAGGAAGTTAGCCATCTTCCACCCACCTATTATCACCGCTCGCGCCAGCCAGCGATATGCATGGGTGGGCTTTCTGAACGAGCTTTTTCCCTCTCCCCCTGGTCGAGAGTTCGCTTACTCACCCTATGTTTTTCCCGGAAATGATTATACACTCCTAGGATTCAGATGGTCACATATCGAGTTCGGCATGAGATCGGGTGTACATCTTCCCGCAGGGAGCTCGTTCAGGTCACGCACAATTGGTTCGTTTGCTGACACTCGGGTGCCCCCCCCTTGGATCGGGGAGGTTTGTCGAGCTATTTTATGAGGACCGGAGCATCCCTGCAGTGAATGGCACTATAGTGGCCCGCGGGTAGGCAGATGACTCACGTGAATATGGAACCAACCTTATTTTGTTTATAGGTAGGCGACATGCGGACTCATCACCAACCCCCTTCCCCGCTAAGCTTGGGAGGGAATAGGATAGTGCACAACCTGAGTAAAGAAGGCGCTATTGAACCCGACTATAGTTGGCGAATGCGAGCTCTTATATACGTAATAGTGAATGAACCGGTAACTAATCCTTTTTATGACCCGCCCCTCCCAATCTGTTTATTTAGGATCTCATCCCACGAAATAGTAATAAGGATATCCCGCCCATTAAAGAAAGATGTCCCACCCCTACCCTACTAGATATAGGCCAATTCTATATTTCCGCTTGTGATGAATCGAGTCAAGGAATGAGGAATCTGAGGAGAGTTAACCTGCTAAGGAGAGATCAGGATCCCGTTAATCATTGTTGCAAAACACCTTCTTTTCATAGCAATCTACCAATGCTCGATGTTTTTCCAACCAATCCATCCCCACTATCAGATCGTAAGCACCCAAGGATGTGCTATACAAGTTCATCCTTGTATAAAGGTAGGTTCCCTATTCTAACAGTACAGTCCCTTACCAGAACTCCTACTGCTTGCTTCCTTCCATAAAATACGAAGCTGCAAGCCATCGACCGCCAATCCGTACCTACCCTTCCCGGAACCAAGGGGCATTAGGAGGAGCATGACTCAATTCTTTAGATATTTGGATCCCCGTGGTTATTATGCCCACCTTGAAATAGATAGAAATGAGAGAGGGACAGAGAGAGCTAAAAACACTCATTCTATATGTTATCCCTGCTCTTCCATTAAAAGCACTCGCACTGTACGAGCCATCACACCACACTAAGCCGAGTTTCCACCCGTCGTTCGGGAAGAGATCCCTCCCACTCAGTACTTATATGCTGATAGAGCCGGAGAGACGTCAATGGTCTTGGTGCCCGCCTATCATGTTTGCCACTGCTTACACATGCCATGGCTACCCTTCCGCACCGTCTTCCGTTGCCCATAAGGTACGCCTCTGCTCAAGGGCTATTGCTCTACCACATTGCGATACGATTATTTATTTCATTAAGCTCGCACGCCGTTAGAGCAGCCAATTAGTCCTCGAATCGGACTCGTCAACTCATGCGAATTAGCCATTCTTCCTTAAGAACATCTACCCTACACCCATACTTTGTTTCTCGTGATGCGTCGAACGGATCGCTTCGGTAAAGATTGAAAGGGAAAATACAGCTATTCTGGAACGTTGACTGCTCTAGGAAATGGACGTTCCGGTAGATAATACACCGGGAATGCGGTCTCTCAGTATGTGAAGCGCCTTAGTCAGCCGAAGCCCATAGCAACTGGAAACCTTCCTCACTTTAGATATGTCATTTAGCGTCCATCATCATTGGCTACTCCTTCACTTTCCCATCACTCGCTTACGTCGGTGGTACAGAAGAGACCTTCCGTCCGGCCCCTGCCACCCAATTCAGAACACCAGATAGACGAGATAGAGCAAAGAGGTCCAATTCTACTACTAATGCTAGGAATATTTCAGCGCACTTTGATAGAAGGCTTTCCCTAATCAGGAAGAATCACAAATGCTTCTATAGATAGAGATAGATATCAATATATATATTGTTTCCTTTGGAAACATGTGTTCTTACTTGCTGACGTATTCTTTCTCCCAATCTATATGGTAATGAACACCTTCCGTATTCTATTATGCCTCTCCTGTCCAATAATAACACTTTCGCACCTAAAGAGCTCCATACAGCGCGAAAGCACTTCACCACGAGAGATGATCTTACGTCTCTCGACATGGCTTAGTGTTATCATAAGATGAAATCTTCGGGTACTCTTAGCAAGGGGCTTTTCCTCCTTCGAAGGGCACTCCCATCATCAGACTCCTTTTTTCGCCCTGACGGTTACCACCTCGCTATCCCACGCAGACCCAGTACTCTCACTCACTATAGTACTCCTCTTCAGTCTCACTAGACTCCACACTCCCTTCATACTCAGTATACACACCATATTCTTCTTCATACGATGAGCCCATATCCACTTGTTCCTGCTCTGCGTTCAGAGGCTTGAGACCCAAGGAACAAGGCAGTAGTATATACAGTAGCGGGACCAGCACCAGAAGCAAGGGTAGTGGGGACAGATCCTACAAAGGCAAAGCAAGAAGCTAAGGCAGAAAAGCCAGCAGCTAGAGCATAGTCAGTAGATAAAACATCCGAACTAGTTTAAGTTCCAGTTATTTCATATCCTCTAGTTGCAGTATCCCTTCCATTTCTAGAGCCATAGCCTATTACTGTTCCAGATTCAACAGCAGATCCTTTAGATTGAGATAAAGATCCCGCATCAAAGGTAGCAGCAAAGATGGTTTCAGCATCAGCCAGCTATTGAAAATAAGACGATTACGCCTCGTGGATCTTCCAAATCGTACTTTTCCGTTGTTATTCGAAACTCTACCAGAAACGGAGAGGTTAAGTAGGAAGTAGCAGGCTTTCGAAGCGTGATAGCTTGAGCAATGTAATGATCCTTACGGGTGGTCCTCGGCCGCTCCCAGAGATGTAAAATAATGGCTGGCTCGATCGGATCTACTGAAATAGTCGTTTTTGGGGAGTGAAGTTTGGTTTGAAGTGAGAGCGCTTGTCGGAAAAAGGAGTGGGGACGTTCTTTGTCCCAGATCCGGTTCATAGTATGTAACGGCTTGAACGAACTGGCTGTCATCAAAAGAAAGTGAAAATATCTCTCTCGTCGAAGAGTGAACAACCAGGGCTGATCCTTACCTCCGTAGGACAGCGCTTGTATAAGGAAATATCCTTTTTGTATTGGCTGCTTCGTTACAAAGCGATGATCTACCTCTGTATTCCGTTCCGCATGTGAGCCCGTGTCACTCGAGGGTAGGGGGGAGGATTAGGACCCTTCTATTCTAGTTGCAGGACCAACCCTCCCTTCTAGCTAGTTGCTGGAGCTCCTCCACCTCTAGCTGAGTGTCTTTGCGATTCGATTTCTTCTCCGGGGCGGCAATATAAATATAAAGGCACCTCGCTCCTCCTACTCACAAGGTAACAAAAAGGTATCTTAATACTTCCCAAGCCCCAGCCCGCCCTTGAAACGAAGACTCAACGCCGAACGGCAGACCTACCTTCCTTTCGGTCGGGGATAAAACCCGAACGGAGACCTTTCGATCGACGAGAGAGAGCTCCGCAGACTGCCGAACGATAGAATAGAATAGATAGGGTTCCCCCACCCTGAGAAAACAATGTAAAAACTCTTTTTTGTGCCTGGTCAGAGGTAAACAGCTAGCTCTTGCTTGTTCTGTTGCTTGTCGTGTTTGCTGCTTGCCTTCCTTCTTTGTAGTGTAGGGGAGGGTTCCAGGGCAAGCTATGAGCAGGGAATTTCACTTTTGGCATTGTCACGAGATATGGAGGTAGGTGGGGTGAATGGGGAATCAAAAGAGAGAGAAGGTAGAGGATGGGTGGGTAGAGTGGTGGAAGCTCCAGGTGGAGTTGAGAATGCAAGTAGAAAAGTTCCTGGTCCTCCCTTTTTGGAAAAAAGGGGGATAAAAGCTGCGGATTTTGTTCCATATCCATAACCATATGCAGACTATTCAATAGATAGGGGTACGCTCAATAGATAGGCATTCGGGCTATAAGGTTTACTATTATTGCTATAACAACCAACCCTGCGTAAAAAAGCATCCGCTACAAGGCAAGGAACCTTAAAGCGTTTCGTATTGGTATCGGTTCCAATGGTTGGCTACTGTAGAGGAGGAAACATGACTCTCTGTTCGACGGAGTAAGGCATTATCTCTCCTGGTTCACCATTGCTACTACCTAAACTCTTCATGCCCGGTGCTCCCTCTCCTTAATAAACTTCTCCTCAAGCTAAGCCATCTCTGCCCGATGCATATAGTGGAACTGTTGCAAGGTCGCTTCGTGATCTGCCGACATTTGATTCTTTTCCTATTGCATCTTTACCAACTTTTAATCTCTCACCCAATACCAATAATAGAAGGGACCAATACAATAATAGAAGGGCGGCTCGGTGCAACGGAGCCTGCTGGTCCTGCAATCCATTCATGCTATTACAGAACAATAGGTCTCATATCTTTCTGTCAACATGTTGATGTAGGGTTTCACCCATCACCCACATCAACCGGGTCTCACCCTCCATGTCTTTTTCCAGTCCTTATTCCATTCTTCCCGTTTGCACAGATGCTCTGATTCTTGGGTGCCTGCATTTACCCTGCTAATCTCCTGGCT
>Ga0316215_1000102_pt1 | contig 14958 bp, 16 predicted proteins | sample NRE5metagenome_FD_207796 | JGI IMG/M metagenome (GOLD analysis project Ga0316215, IMG submission 207796) | Spruce roots microbial communities from Maridalen valley, Oslo, Norway - NRE5 | ecosystem: Host-associated > Plants > Roots > Unclassified | place: Norway: Oslo | collected 2017-09-15
AGCGATTCTCTCTCTGGGTGGGAAAGACAGAAGAGCGATTCTCTCTCTGGGTGGGAAAGACAGAAGAGCGACCCATCTCAATAGCGACCCATCTCAATAGCGACCCATCTATCTGGCTAACCCCTTGGTCAAACCATGATATATTATACTTTTCTCCATTTTGTCACGCTTCAACAGGGAGGAGGAGACATAAGAATGACTTACCAATCTCACCTTCTTATCTCCCAACCCATCACCTTCTTATCTAAAGGAAGGAATACCTTAAAAAACAGGTATACATGAAGCCTACCAATCAGTACGAAAGTCTCCCAATCCCGGTAAGAACCTTAAAAACAGGTATACATTTCAAAGAAATATGAGGAACAACCGAACCCGCTTCAGCTCGCTTCGGCCAATCATGCCCTCAGAATAAGAGGTCCCGCTATGACTTGAATAAGAAGGAACAAGGAAGAAACAAAGAAGAAAAATACCTAGATAATAAAAATATATAGGGGGATTCTTAAGAAGTAATAAGTCTACTGATCAGTAAAGAAATTACCTACATAATAGGTATACCTATAGTCAATCCTATTATATACGAGTATCTGGGTGGGCGAATAGATCCACCCGAGGAAAGAGCGACTAATGGAGGGTGGGACTTCTCTCTGATTCCAACGAGTACTTATCTCTGATCTATTCTTGCCTCCCCCGGCTTCACGTTTTCGGGGAATGAATATTTTCATGTTTGCCCAAGCCCGCCCAAACAGTATCACTAACGAACTCGGAGGGTAGGTAGGTATTAAACCACAGTCTGGAATTGCACGGTCAATTGGCCAAGCCCGATCTAGCTTCTACCTGTTGCTCTATTGTCACTCACTCGAGATAGAACTCTGTTCCTTAAAATAAATATGTCACCTTGTTCTACGAATTGGAAGTAGGTGCTATACTATATTTGCTGAGCATCCGCAATAGCGGCGGAAACACTAGGATAGATAGGATTCAACTCTATATACGTTCTTTCGTGCCGTGCGTGACATGCATGACAATTTGTATGCTTGCAACTTGATTCAATTCTGTTTCTAGTCGAATCATAAACAAAAGTATCAAGCGTTTCATATAGAGTTTCAAGTTTCATATATAGTATAGATCCGTTTATCCTTACTAAATACAGCGGTGAGAAGCATGCATTCTTGTTTGGGGGGTTGGGGTTGCAGCTAGTGGGTTGATGGGTTTTTTATCCTCGTTGTTAGGGTTCGGTGTTCCTCGTTATTGATCCGTCGATTCTATCCTTTCTCATTCCCTTTTCTATAGAATCGAGTTGTTGCCTTATTATAATAGTAGGGCTTTGATCGATCATTTCGGGACGCCGCCTTATTGTGGTGGGAGTGGGGGTCATCACCCATGCACCAAGCTCGATCGTAATCTGGAACGGCTCTCTAAAGCAGTGGGCATTCACACTAAAGGAAAGAATGGCAAATGTCAATCTGCCAGTGTGAAACAAATTGAGACTAGCAAATTCATGCGTAAGGTGTGTAGGCTCATTCTTGGCAAGTGAATATGTTACTTATGAGTACCTCAGGCATACACATCTTTAGATTGTGTTGAAGGTAGGATTTTCAATATTGAATAGTGAGCAGTGAATATGATGTATACTATGGTTAGAGTGTCCAAACTAAGCTATATGATTTCAATAGGTAAACTTTCACAAGCCTTATCTACTTATTCCACAACACTACCTAGTGATTCACAAATAGAACTTCACCAAATATCATACAAAATACTCAACCAAGTAGTGCATTCAAAACACATTGACATATATTTCACTACATTTAGAAATCCATACAGATCACCAATGTACCATACATAGAAATAAGGTAGAGATAGGTTAGAAGGCTTCCCTTATTTAGCCTATATCCAGATCTAAATTGGTTGTAGGCATTGTAGATTATCCACTGCCTCTAAGCATCCAGATCCTACAAACAAATATGTCCTAAAAGGGTTAGGATCCACCCCTATAAAAAGTCAAGGGGTTAAAATAGATAATAGATGGTGGCAGTTTAAGCCATATTATTATTATTCCTTGTACAGAGAGGTCCCATCTGTCTGTTACCTAAGCACTCCTTCTATATTTAAGACTCTAATACTACAGTATATACTCAATGTTATTCCTTACCTATGAGTGTGTTTCTCCGGCGGTTGCTTGTAAATTGAAAATAGTGGGTGAAAGGGCCATCTCGGGTTGAGGGTGGCGGATAGCAGGCCCTGGTGTTTTCGTGTCTTATTCTTCTATCAACTTGATGACTTTTCTTATCTCCTTATACTAATATAATTAATCAATCCCTATCTCCTCTTCTGACCTTCCGTTATCTCACTTACAACTCTAACTAAAATAGAAAAGCCTTACTTCCTAATACATCAAAGTTGATTCTCACTCCTTTACCTACACAAATACTTTAGAGTTATCTATTACTATACCTACTTATCAACTATATAAACCTGTCTTTCCTTTCTCTTACTTACGACTCATACTACAAACATAACTTACTTCTATTCCTACTCTAACTTACTACTCTTAAAGATAAGCTTCATACTACTCTTCCTAAAGAATTAATCAACCCTAAGTTCCAAATAAATAATAGTTTCAAATTCCTATACCTACACTTCTAACTTTCTATTTCCTAATCCTTTCTATCTCCTGTAGTAAATCTAGTAGCTGGTCAAATCCCCTAATATGGATGGTGTGTAAAAACTCTAACTAATCTTAGGAAAAAGAATGTGGTGAAATGTTTATAATAGCAGCAGAGAAAGGAAAGCCATCTTAGCAGAGAATCCGAAGTAGTACAATGATTCACAATGAAATAAAGTTTGCAGGGGGTAGTTAAATGTTCCACACTAGCTAGCGGAATCTTTCTATTCCTAGGTAGGCTGACATTCTAGTATGTGATTAGATCCGTACCAATCATGTGCAAACTCATTCGACACTTTTGTAATCTAGGCTAGGTGGAATTGTCATTGAGCAGTTAGTTCACACACTAGCTTAACGGTGGTGATTGGTCGCCACTCCTACGGGTGAAACCTGAGCCGGGGATTTGAGTGAAACCTTGCTACGTGAAGCGATAACTAGCTTTCCTCTCGTTATGATACGTAGCTTGTCGCTCCACACACCTTTATCCCCTCGGTTACGCCTTGTAGACGTCCTGTTATAGCCCAACCGAGCTATCTGGATTTTGACACTCTGATTTCGGATGATACTGCTATGTCGATATCTCTTGTGAGTGCCTCACCCGAAGTGACCCCGAAGTGAAGCACCCTGAGGGCGTGGACCCGTTCCCAAGACCCGCCGCTCCTAATGAGGTTGACGGTAAGCCTTGGACTCCGCACCTCATCCTAAAACGGTAAGCAAAAGGTTAGGCGGTGCCTTGTGAGCACAGGTTGGGTATGGGGAAGGTAAAATGAGCTAGAATCCATTCCTGTTAGAGGTAAAGATGCTACCCTCAAATCCCTTCCACGTTCCGTATGCGATCATGCTCAGGCCAGCACTGAACACTGAACGCTATGGGTGGGGTGGTAATGTGTTCCGCTAGCACCCGCCTGGCAAATAAGAAACATCACATGTCGCATTGGTTGTAGGTTTGTAGCCTCGGGTTTGGATGCCGTGGCAGGTCATTTTTTGCGGGTCAAGGGTTAAGCGGGTGTGTCATCCGAGCTCACTAAAGTGTAGACCACTAACCATTGAGTTTTTACCCGAACCATCGAACAAATGTGCATCTGTTATGGACTTAGATCAGAAGAGAAATACGCATATATGTTATTATACGATGCATGTTAAATTGAAAATAGGAAATTATGTGCAAAAGATCGTTAGATAATCACCTGATGTTCAAGGTTCTTCAAAGAGATAAATGAATAGCGATGCTTATTAACGATGCACTCTTCGCACTGGTAACGCATGAATTCTGCTGCTTCCGAGTCAACGAAGTCAACTACTTTACTTGGTCAACTAACTTAAGCGGGATCTGCTACTATGTAGGTAGGGTGTGGAGTCAACTGACTTTGCTTCTGCCTCTCCTGCCTTTGTTCTTATTGGCTCTGTAACTAGGCGGTATGCTGCCTTTATATATAGTGGTTGCCTGACGCTTTACACCAGTTTTGGGTGGGTCGATCTGTGCTGTGAGCTCTGCATCTCAATCCGAATATAGAACAGAATCCACTGAAGGCTCTGCATATGAGTCAACGGGGTCCGCTGCTTCTGGATCCGGATATGGATCCGACTCTACCATTGCGTCTGTAACCGGCCAAATAGCTGGTACTGAAAGGTACGCCGGGTGACGATGGTGTTAGATTAATTAGTTTACTAATTGCTACTGGTAGTTATGGATCTTGACCCGGAACTGGATATGGTAATGTAGAAACGAATGGAACAACCGGATCTTAATATACTCTGGATATGGATCCTTGCAAAAAGGGGGGTGCCTCTGCCTTTGCTGTGGGGTATCAATATCGATATGAAACCTCTAAGTGGATATTCTGTTATCTCCACCGATGTTGGACGAGATGCTGGTAGGGAAGTTGCTGGGTAAATTGCTGCCTTTGATATTGATAGGTATAGGTAAGGTGAAAGGATAGAGGGTTAAGGGCAGAGGGAAGGTAGAACACACTCGGCATTGACGATCGATCGGAATACAAAGAGCATCGACGGAACACGTGACACAAGGATAACATACCGTAAAGCGTACGAGGAGTAAGCAGCAACGACAAGCACCAATAGCTCAAAAAACACATAACCGATCACCTCACGAAACACATAACCAATCATCGCGCCATCAATCGGATAGACACATATTGGCAAGGCACATCGGACTGAAGACACAACAAAGGTGGATCATCCAAGCAGCGAACAATAAGAGATCAGATCAATCAGATTGGAACAGAACGTATCGTATAGGTCAAGTAAGAAATCCAAGATACACAGCTCAGGCACCCCTTAAGTATAGAGACCAGCAACTAATGAACCACCGAGAGCAACCAATCAACCACTCCTTGATGATGCCTATGCCCGGCTCATCCCATTGGAGCTAGAACCGTGTAGCTAACCGAACAAATAAAACATATAATGAATCAAACCATCGTGGCGTGAGCCGATCGACCGAACTAGGCCAATCAATCTACTGACCCGAATTTAATGTATTGATCTGTGCGCTATCCGTGCATCGACTGAACTAGGGGTATGGATATGAAGCTCCTGCTACTCGTACTGGTGCTGCTGGTGGTGTTGCTGGATCTACTTCTGGCCATGGGCCTGGATCTTGCTCTCTAACTGGGTCTCGCTTTCTCAATCCTTCCTCCCTATATAGATCATCAGGAGGAACTGGGTCTCGATCTCGCTCTCGAAAGGAATCTGGATCTGGGTATGTATCTGTACGATATGCTGGCTTAGATAGATGTCTGGCTCGCTGATATGGCGGGGGTGTAAAGTCGAAACAGGGTATATCATATGTGCATAAACCCGGAACAGGGTAGAATGCGCGTTAAGTCGGAACAGGTAGGTATAAGTGGAGATTTGATCTACACGGATGCTACTGGATATAGATATGGGCAAGATGGTGTTGCTTAATCTGGACCTGGAACTGGGTATGGAACTAGAATAGATGCTGTGGGATCTGGAACCATGCGAAGGTAAGCTGCAGGGTATGGCTCTAGATCACGAAGGTCTGGCTCTGGTGCTACCTTAGCTACTGGTGGTACCTCTACCTCTCTGCTTAAGCTTTAGCTTCCACTCGGTTAACAGGTGCTTATTCAACCCAGGCTACTAGCTTTACCTTTGCTAGTTTTTGATCGATAGGCTATGGATCTTGACCTGGTCCCAGTACTGGTGCTGCTCCTGCATCTCGATCTGCTACTACGGGTACTGCTCGTGCAGCTTGAACAACAGATGGAAGGGATGCACGTAATGGATCTATGGGCTCTGTCACTCGATCTGCTTATGTTAGCGGTGCTACTACCACAGAATAAGCTGCTGCTCTTGGTGCTACTGATGATGGTTATACTGATGGTAGTGGATCGACTGTTGCTACTATTGGTGCTGGTCCTGCTTCTAAACGGGATCGTCTTCTGCACAATCTACTGAATTAACTGCTGAATCGACAGCTTCATTAACAGCTTAGTAAACGGCTTAATCTGCTCCATCAACAGAATTGACAGGATCAACCAATGGAGAAACTGCATAACGGTAGCTTTATGGCTGTCCTAGATCTGGCTTTATTACTTGCTGGCTTTGGCTAAGGCTGGCTTAGATATAGCTATGGCTGGCTGGGAAGGGTAACTTGTGAGTTTGGTCGTGTAGGCTCTGACCCTGATACATTTGCTCTTGGCTCTGCTCCTATCTTTGCTTTCACTGCTGGATCATTTACTGACTACGGGTAAACGAGGTAAACTGCTCTTACTACTGATGCTTTTCAAATTGGTACTGCAACCCTAGTTTCTGCCACCTACGCTGCTGCTTCCCCTGCTACTGGGTTTCGATCTGGGTCAATAAACTCTGCAATTGGCGTAGCGCGGATATAAAAAAACGAGTCTAAGGGATAAACAGGTTAAACCACGGCATATGGATCCGTTTCCGGGAACTCTACTACTGGTGATGCTTCAACGACAACTGGCACTATGGCCTTGGAATGGGCGGGTCTTTCTCTTGCTTCAATTGAAACTGGACCAATTGCAAGTGGAACCGGATCTGCTACTGGTGGTTCAAGATCAAGCGCCTCTGTCCCCGTCATATGCTAGTTATGAATCAATTGGTTATGGTGCCCGCTTAGTGCTGCGAGTCCAGGTGGGTCGATGGGTGCCCGCTTCGGGATGCGGATTCGAACCGCAACCATTCGGTTCCTAGCCGATCGAGGTCACCGTTTCTATATCCCGTCAACGAGGGAAAAGGGGGTGCCCCAAAACAAGGGAGTCTGGCCCGATTCTTATATTGCATCATCAAGGGGTGGGTTTTGACCGATACCCCTTCTTTCCAGTTCCTTTCAGATACATGGTTAACATACCCTTTACTACGGCTTATGAATTCTTGGGAAACGGGGTTGGAATTACTTGGCCATTAAGTCTTGTGAACCCATTGAGACCAAAATAGGAGAAGGAGATACGAACAGAGAGGAATAACCCATTGATAAAAGAACATTAAACCATGTAGTCTCGATAGAGGTACGGAAAACGATTGGGGGCAATAAAGTAAAGTCAGATCTTGCAAGCTGTTCCAACCACTGCTGGATGTGATTCCAAGAGCCGAACGAGAATGAATACCACACATAGGAGTCAAGATCGGGCTTCCTAGTATAATGTTGAACCAATTCATTTCGGATCGATCAAATTGGGAAGTTGTAGGTAAACTACAGAAAACACGACTTATTCTAAGAACCCGGTGACCATACAATTGCAGAAGTAGGATTTTTGGCGAGCAATAAGCACTTAAAGAATACGATTCGGGCATCTTCTCCATCATCTCGAAACAAAGGTTCGGAAGGGAAAGAAAACAACGGAGGAATCCAAATCAGACCTAAATGGGAATTACATGAAAGGTCCTTTTCAGAACCTGTAGTTAAGGGCGTTACTACGATATACAAGAGGAATAGAGACAAACTCGTGATTGGTTTCGATGAATGAAAATCTGTTTATTCAATAGTTCAATAAATAGTCGTCTCATTTGATTACTTATTCGTTAGTGGAGATTCTCAGGTAGGAGATCTAAGATCTACGCCTCCCCATCGTAACTTATACCTTCTAATTTATTGACTTCAAGGCTGGTTCTGAAGTTCTGAGCTGGGTTCGACAAAACCTTTCGGGGTGACAGGATTTGCACCTGACGCGGAGAAGCTTACTTTGGCCCCCAAACGTAAATTATAGATACCTATATATCGTTTGGTGTATACATTTCTGTTATTGTCAAGAGCAAGATCCAACAGCACGAGTAGTCAAAGATGCAGGAGCTGCAGGAGCAGTTAAAGATACAGTACGAGCAGCAGTAGAGATAGCCAAAGCGGAGGTAGCTAGCCACTCACCACCTATGAACCATGCTACTCTACTAGCCCATGCTGATGCTCATCCTATGCTATCTCTAGAGAATCATGTGCTTCCTCCTAATCATAAACAACTTGCATGTCCGGCTTTCGAATAGCCTATGTAACCATATTCTATCACTACTGACTCTGCATATACAAAGGGCAACATCTCCATATTAGATCTACTACACTTGTGCCCATCTCTATGAGACTCTTTGAATGACAGTATGTCTCAACCATCTGCTACTCATGCATCATCTTTGCCATCAACTGATCTACCTTCAGACACTTAAGTTTATCACATCTCCACTAGGCCACTTATAAAGAAGATAATTCAGCCACAACCGTGCCATTGGAATCCAAATCTTTTGCCTTTGATCTTAGTGTTATTAGATAGTTCATTCATTATTGCACATGACCCTACTCTTTTCATCGAGTGTATCGTAATACTTTACTACATGAAGCATGTCTTCATTGACTACTTTTCTAGGGTCAATGTAGTCTCTTATGATGCTCTATTGAATATGCACTACACTAATACATTTGTCACCAAAAGTACACGTCATGCTTATGATTCCTATAATATTTTTTAAATTGGAGTAATCTTTCTCTTCTAGTTGCTAGTGAAAGCGTAAAGTGTCGAGCTTAGTTGGCTTGAGTTTAGAGCTGAGTTAGGGCATAGTTCTAGTAGATATTTTTATCTAGTAAAAGGTTGTAGTAGTAAAAGCAAGGTGGTAGTAATCTAATCCTTGAGTTAGCTTGAGTAAGTAATAGCCAAGGAAGTAAGAGCCTCTAGTTCTATTATTCAGACTCTATTAATTAATCCCTACAAAGCTTAAAACATCTTATCTAATTCCTACATCTCCCTTTCTATAACTTATCTAACTTCTTCATAACATACCTTATAACTTAGACTAGACTTCCTACATCATAAGGAGCTATAGTTTGTAAAGACCAATAAAGACAATGTAACAGTCCTAATTATTGGTTATCTAAAAGAGCCTTAAACTATATAAGGGACAAAGATATGATTTCCTAATATAAACTCTCTAAAGGAAGTCTTATTCTTATCTCTCTAAGAAGCTGATATACTCCTATCTCTTTATTGTTCTTAAAGCCTAATTATAAATTATTACATCTTAATCCCTATCTTTTCTATTCTATTTCAAATCTATTCTAACAATAAAAAGGAAAAGGTCTAACATACACTAATACATAAACCAATCTCTATACTTCATACTTCCTAATGGTTCTTGAATAAACCCTTCTTCTCCTGGGATTAATCTTTCCTGTTATACTTCTACAATATATAAAGAGGAGTTTCTATAGCTTACTATCTAATCTAAGAGACAATCTCTAAATATAATAATCTTCATACCTATACATACTAAAGATATCCAACTCTTTTAAAACTAGACATACTAATCTCTTTCCTACTCTTCATACTTAAACCTATCTATACCTAAACATCATAATCTTAATACCAAATATCCTAAAGCCTTTATAGGAGACAGGGCTGGGTGGATACAGTCAGTGCCAGAAGGTGTCATTGTCCGGTCCATTGACAGAGGGTCATTTACAGCTGGTCAGTGCCACTCATAGCCAGTATCTTTTACAGTGGTCGCCGATAAGGAGGTGGTCGGAGGTCCCCAATAGACAGGAGGTGGGTTATACTTGATAATGATTGATTGATGGCCTCTTTCCAGAGAGGTTGTACCACGGACAGGAAGGTACGGGACGGGGCCGAGTGAGTAAGTCACATAGCTTTTCCGATACCCGATACTCAATATGATAACACCTATCTCCACCAGCACGAGGTCCGGTTGAAAGCTTATCAGCCCACGAACTATCACGAGGTCTGTGTAACAGATGGAAGGAAACAACTTGCTTGGCCAGATGGGGACTACTTATTCTTTAGGGCACTTACTTTATCTATCTTATATAAGCTTCGCACCCTTCCCCTCCTCACCCTTATGGGTGAGCAATAAATAACCTTTGTTGGGAAAGCGGCTCCGCTCCAAGTTTAGGAGCTGCTGTAGGTGGTGTTTTACTATTTGCATAATAAATGTGCATCCTCCGCTGCTGGATCACTGCGGGAAGGTCATAGTATAAACCCGTATAGTCGAAGTACCGGACGGACAGGAGCTGCTTCACGGGGTTATTCAAAAAAAGAGATACTGTCCTTAGGGGATGGTTCAGCCAAAGCGTCTGTAAGGCAAAAATTGACTTAGTTCTCAGGATCTCTTTGCCCATACCGAGAAAATGATGCCAAAAGCTCGCTCGTCTTTCAGAATCATCCGAACTGGAACGTCCACCCACTCCCACCATATAGGATATAAAGGTAGTCCCACTCACCTCAAATATATGGTGTGTCAAAATGGGCCCTTGCAGACTTGCTTGCTGCCAATCACATATTCTATGTTGTTACACAACCCACGCCTATTACTCCTCTCTATGCCGCTGAACTTCGTGAATGAAGGAGACTAATGCGCACTGATTCTACCATGTTGGCAATGCATTTTCTCTCAGAAATTCGTGCTGCAGCTCTCTCTCACATCATTTTCGACATCTCAGAGAAGCAATTGCTGCATTTCTTTTTTTGGCTGCTCCACTTTTCCCCTTGTTGTTTGTGTTTCATCTCTGTTTCATGTCAACCAGTTCTTTAAAGCTCCTAGCTAGGATTTCTATTTGTTGCATTCTGCCTGCATTTACATTCATAGCTGCTGCATTTCATTTTAGATTTATAAACCCATATTATGGCAGCCAGGCCATAACCAGAGGGTTCGCCATTTCAACGGAGGAAGGTCTAATTCCTTTGGCCGAGTGAACGTGTGAAGTTTACAAGGGACTTTTCCCCGTGTAAACACCAGTCTCTGGTTGCAGTACTGTTGAAATTGAGAATGCTAAGTACAAAGATGTTCTCCATATTCCTGGAGTGGAACCAAATCTTCCTCTCTATTTACCGTATTACTGGCACCAATAAAAGGTGGAATTTTGGCCAGATAGATCGATTGTTAAAGACAACAATGACGACTTCAAAGTTGTTACCTATGGATATTGTGATGAATCCGAACGTATGTACAAGTTGGGGAAGTCTTCTACACCTCCAGCTTCGAATAAATTCATTGCAATGGTGGCCGATGCAGATGATGACAGTAAGCTATGGTACTTTCGTCTCGATCCACACCAACTATGAATCCTTGAGGCACATGAGTTGTCTTCGCCTTGCTGAAGGCCTTCCACAGATCAACCCTCCCAGTGGTGTTTGCGAGGGATGTGTGATGGGAAAGCATCACCGAGAGTCCTTTCCAAAGTCAAACTAAGGACATGAGGAAATATCTGGGATACATACTATATGAACTCTCGATACTAAAGGAAATGTGACAGCATGGGTGCCCGTATGCAATGGGATACTAGGCTAGGGCAACCCATGTAGGTGGAAAACTACCGTCGGGCAAGGGCAAAATGCAAGATGGATGGGCTAGGCCACATGCCCGAATGGGTGGGGAGGGACCTAAGGGCATATTCCAGGATGGAAAACAATTAAAATACCACATTATCAGAGGGGGACATGCTACCTATATGCCAGTTTTATCAATTATACCTGAAGGCGAGGTGATGAACATGTTTCAAAATGACGGAAAAAGGCTCCCGAACATATGACCTGCACACATATAAAAAATATCACAGGGTGAAAGTAGTCATGAAAATAAAACCAGTAATGCAGACTGCATGGAAAACCAAGCTATGGAGGTAAGGATAAAGTGGATGATAGTAGCTGACGGATGTGTCGTAGCGTGTGGAATCAATAAATATAATAGGGATGGTGCTGTTAGGTTTGTTGACTATTGGGCCCTCCATTATATTTTAGAAGAATAAGTAAGGTTCCCTGCCTGTTTTGTTAGTAGCTTAAAGTAGTGTGAAAATAAGGGTAGGGGTTGGCCTCCTGTACACGAAGATAGAAAGCCCGGGGGCGCGTCCTGGTAAGAGGATCAGCTCGGAGGGAGAAGGAGAGGAGGGCATGAAGGGATGCTGTAGGCTGTGACTCTCGAACCACTGGAAGGGGTGTTGGGCGAGATGCCGATGGTGAATCATAGCCCGCTCCTGGTTATATATAGGCTACGACCTGTGACCGAGCATCCATACTTAGCCTATTATATAGAATGGGATATACTAAAAAACCAAAATGGGAGTCAAACTAGGGGGCCATTAGATGGAACAAAGGAACCAGGTATACAAAGAAACGGAACTAAACTACACCTATCTCCCCCTATGGGTCAGCCGAATCTGTGACTCGAACCGTTGCTTCTTTTGTGGGGTCAACTGCTCGCTTCGTTCGGATTCAGTTCGAGTGCCAATTTAAGTTCCACTTATAGTGGAATCATATTAAGTTGATCCATAAGCTTTAGCACAAGCATCAGCTCGAAAGGCATATCCAGATCTCGTACCGGTTGGCCTCATTGACCCAAAAAACCTAGCATCTAAGGCAGAGTGAAAGGCAGAGGCATTTGATCGAGTGATGAAAGCAGATCCTATTGTAGTGGTTTCACCAATTGTTGTTGAACCAGAGTCACCCATATGTTCCGACAACAAGAGCTTATGTTCCATGCGAAGTGACAAGGCAATTTGTACATATCCAAGGTGAATCGTGCAAAAGCAATCTAAGTTCCAGCTTCCCTGCCACCACTAGTTTAAGTTCCAGCTTCTCCACTACTATCTTGCCTAGTTCCAGTTATTGACCTTGATTCATTTGATCCAGGACCAGCTTCTCTTCGCCCAGAGGCGGATCCTATTTACCCATTTACAGATCTAGATGCAGAACTCCCCGTTGACTACCCAGCAGATCCAAATCCAGTCCACAGCATATCCCGTAGTTTCAGAACCAGAAGTAGGAGAGCCAGAGGCATGGACCAAGGTAGCAAAAGCAGGTGCGGGTTACCAAGTGGAAGTGGTGAAACTAAAACTCGGTCCAGAAGTCATTACATATGCGAAAGAAGAGTGAATTGGAGAAGGAGGCCAGATTGTGACTTTTAGACAGTTGGTCAGGGAAGCCTTCAGTATGCCTTGCTTATCCGTAAGTCTGTTCAGTTGGGCTAAAGCTTGATCAAAGGTCATTAATTAGAATTCATCTCATTAGAATGACTCTACTTGTAGTTCATCTGACTCTACATGTAGTCCATCTGATAAACAACCTTATTCCTAATGTCGATCAAGTGGGAAAGGAAGGAACTCAAACAAGTCATTCTCCAGGGAACATTCAAGGTCAACATTCTTGCTAAGGTAAGGAAAGGAAAAGCCATTGACCAAACAACAAAACAACCAAAGGTGAGCATTCTCCAAGGTAAAGGGTAAGATTCTCCAAGGTAAAGGGAAGGGAGCTCGGGTGCTATCTGCCTTAAGACGAATGACGAAAGCAACTCGGAAGCAAGGCAAGCAAAGGACGAATGACAAAGCAAGGCAAGCTAAGGGAAGGAATGGTGGGTAGACCAAGGTAAGGGATTCAATGAAAGAAGGAAGAAAACCCATAGTTAAACAAGATCAACTTAGTAAACTAGTGCTTATGGTTCTTATCCAACCAGTCCTTAAGCTATTGGGTATACTAGTGGCTATTCTACTGTGCTGGTGCTGGATCACGATCTTAAACGACAGAACCAACTGCTTAGTAAACTGCTGGATCTACTTCTGTTTCATATACGTATCGATCTTTAGTGAGAAGAATAACGTACAAGCTAGACATTCTCATCATCAAGGAGCTTCTCAGTCTATTCAATCTGTAGTGAAAAGAGTAACGTAACCGCCTAGGTAGGCATTGACTTATATCACAGGTGTACACACTGCCCTCTTTATCGGGTAAGCTAGCTTGTTATTCTCAGGAGCATAAATGGGCCAAGGAGATCGATCAATAGGTTGACTAGTATATACGGTAGGTAGGGCGGGCCACTTTCCACTTCCACTATGGCACACTCATCTCTTCCTTCCACGTGCTAAATAGGTACGGTTATTCTTTGTTGTTGTTGTTGTTGTTTGTAGCAGCTAGGACTTCATGGGCCTTCAATCACCAGGTGTGCTATTAATTACATATAGTATTATGGTATATAAGGCTCAATAGGACCTACGCAAAGAATACACGCTAGGAGATCTTAAGGTAAAGCGTTCAGTATCAAGAGATAGGTAAGCATAGTAAGTGGGACCGGTGGAATAAATAGGTGGGGGAGGTTCATCACGATCTCTGGTTCGACTTGGTTGGATCTCTGGTTGGTCTTGCACGATAACTAGTTAGGTTGGAGAAGCCATAGCCCGTTAAGGATCGTAACCGAGCTAACACTACTGGTAGAGTTCAAACCTAACTCCTATACGAGCTAGAAAATAACAAAAAGCATAAAAGCCAGCACCTCGCTTAGTAACCTTTGCTATGACCTGATGAATAAGCTTCTTTTGCTATTTTGACCGGGAGAACAGAGAAACAGAGACAAACACGAAACAACGCGCCTAAGAAAGGACTGAAACCACTTAAGATCCGACGTAGGGAGGAACATTGGATTACAGCGAGCCAAAAAAGCGTTCCCTGGACCCAACACGACAGAGATAACCACGATCTTACGAAGTTATGGACTTCAACGAATAGCTTAGACTCCAGCTCAGTCATGCACCGCTCCGAAGGAATAACCGATGTGTCAGACAGGAGGGACAACGAAAGAACGCATGGCCCTACTTAGTGAGCTAAGGGTAAGGGACCGGAGATGTAGATATCCATAAATGCCAAGTGAAGCAAGCGGAAGAAAGGATGGAGCTATGCCTAGTGTACCCCAGAGTTAAGCTACCCAATAAAGAGTCCCCATCATGGAATCACATCTTACCATCCGACACTCTCCTATCGTATGAAACCTTTGCATGCCAACAAACTAGACTACCAAGACTACCATAT
>Ga0316215_1000104_pt1 | contig 14876 bp, 5 predicted proteins | sample NRE5metagenome_FD_207796 | JGI IMG/M metagenome (GOLD analysis project Ga0316215, IMG submission 207796) | Spruce roots microbial communities from Maridalen valley, Oslo, Norway - NRE5 | ecosystem: Host-associated > Plants > Roots > Unclassified | place: Norway: Oslo | collected 2017-09-15
CTCTGCTCAACAGTCCCTCAGGAAACCCTTATCCTACTTTGTGTTCTCTGTGTGTGCAGAAGGGAATCTGCTGTCTGCCTTCAAGAACAACCCATCAGAGTAATCTCTTGGCTCTTGAGTGCTCAGTGAGCAGCAATCTCCAGGAATTATGGGTAGTTTCCTATAACCCCAACCTCTATGCTCCCTTGCAGCCTTCCATCTCTCTTCTTAGATTCACTATTGACCTTTCTTTGACTCTCCTTGGTTACTCACAGATTCGAATGAGGATGGTTCATACGAATGGGAGAGCGTAGCCCTGGGAACGCTCACGAATGGAGTCGCAGGCTGAAAGATGAATGAAGGAATGAAAGTTCGAATGAACAATAATGCATGAATGAGCCAATTGAATGGTCAATCCGAATTTGCATGGAGAGAGGGCACGAAGATAGTGGTGGTTCGAATTCCAACAAGGTTCGAATTCCTATGGAGATGGAGTCTCTTACATTTTTCCTTGACTTGTAGTCAACCCCCATGCTCTCATAACTATGGAAGGTGGACTTCCCCAACAACCACCACTTGCATTCAATGATTGGTGGTTTAGGTTTTTAATGAGGCACATGGTGAAAAGATGAAGGCTAGGAGACTTGAGCAAATTAGGATTATTTCTCAACTCCCTGGCTTCCCCCTTTATTCTTCACCTCTAGTGGACTCATAGCCCCTCTCGTGCTCTTAGCGACCAGCCTTGGACCTTGATATGATATTCATTTCGAAATACTATTTACATGTCATGAAAATACCATGGCAAGTATACCTCATGGTATATTGAAAGCATAATTATTGAAAATACATGCCTAGACATTCACTAGTAGAGCCTTGGCCTTGAGCTCCGCACTAGTAATTCATACAATATATTTACATCATTTACACATGGGGTCATTCACTTGACTCCCGTCATTATATCCGATCCAAAACATCGGAAGGGTCAAAACCGGGATATTACAATTAAGGGCATGTGCTAAATAAAGTGTGCAATGGAGTGTTGAACTGGTTCCACCTATAAACAATGATTTTCTTCACCTGCACATAACCCCTTATCCTTCTGGTGGACGAGTCAAAGCCTAAAACTTAGGAAGGAACTTTGGTCTCAGGATAAACCCGATCTGGAAAAACCATATAAGTCTTCTCCTAATGAAGGAACGAGTAAGATAAGGGGACCAGGAAGCCACCACAAAGTAGATTGGGGGGATGTCCCGTATAAATGGGTCGGCGCTACAGCGTGCAAATATGCCCATTTAATGAGAAACCCCTACTCCAAAGCATAGCTAAGATTCAAATAGAGGCAGCAATCATCAAGCTATCAAGTTGGACGAGGTTGATCTAACATTGGATTGGATCGTTGAGCAAGAGGAGCCACTATTCACGGAGGAATTTCATTGGTTAATCGTCAGGGCATCAACAACAGAGGTGGGGCCTTCTGCTTCTTATGACAACTAACACATCATTTTTTGCTTCGGGCCATGGTCCATCATCCTAAATCCATGGTTTTTTGTGGCTGTCATGTGATGCTTTAAGTTAATAGTGTTGTTGCCGAAATTCCTAAACTTCTTCTTTGCTACAATAAGATAGAAGAGCCTTTTCCTCAACTTTATGGAGAGGTGGAAGGTATAGTAAATGGATAATAGGTGTAAGGTATACTAAATGTAGGGACGGTGCAATGGACACTGCTGTTTGTTCCGGTGGTTCTTCCTCTTAATGAAATCCCAATAGCTGCCCGCTTGACTCAACACCATGCTTCTATGAAAATCCTGAATACCAAAGGAGTTCTTATTGGTGGCTTATTCCTATAGAGGGTGTTGTAGCTTAATAGCATATCTAGATTAAAAGTGTAGTTCTAGTTGTTACCCATAAGTGATCTCTAAGTTCTAGAAGAGTTCTAGGTTCTAAGCCTTAGTTATAGTTTAATAGTGATCAAAGAGTTAGAGGTTAGGGTCTTTCCCATTGATTGCCCTAATTCTCCGTTTCCAGCCAATAGGTACAAAGAGAACTATATATCTTCCCCGGCCAACGCCAACGCAGATGCCGACGCGATGCCCTATATTATATTACGGAAACCGATGCCGAAGGAAATGCCGGTGGAAAGCAGATTAGGCCGATAATACCGATGATGTAGATCCTGATGGTCCAGCAACCAAAGGTCCAGATGCGGCTGCTAATTATCCGACACTACTATCTGTCTTTGTTCGAAAGTAGTCCATTTGTACCATTGCTCCCAAGGAATATCACAATGCGGATCCCGATCCCGTTGCTTCATATAACAATGTGGATACAATGCGGATCCCGTTGCTTCTTTTCCCAAGCCAAGAAAGAAATATGGTCTAATTTCTACTCTTCCGGTTGAAAGAGATGAGGATTCTACTACTGTTGATAGATCTTATACGGATAGTGCACCTACGCAGGACACTTCAGAATCCTTCGCTGTGGACAGCCAACTCTCGCTAAATAGCCCAGTTGCTAAATAGCCTAGCCGTGCTGCACCAAATAGATCTGTTTTTCCACCCCCATCATCTCTTTTTCCATCTTCTCCTTCTTCTCGAATGTACAATGACAATTCTTCGAAATAGGATCACGCAGTAAAGTATACAATGACAATTCTTCGAAATATGTCTTTGGATCACGCGGTAGATTACTTTAGTGCCGATGCGCAGCAGGCAGGATTGGACTCCGTCTCTCTTCCATACCCCTCCCCACAAGAGAGGATCCTACAACACTTCCGGAAATGGGAGCCTACATCACATTCTATGAAGAATTACTATTAGATATGCAGTCGAGTGAATAGATTATTCGATGGCGGTCCGATGGTCGAGTCCGACTATATATTGGGCCTAACTAGCTCATTCATTTGCCATATGTGTTCAGCCCACTAACTCAATTCTCACCTTATGGGGAACTATAGGTAAAACCCCCAACTTCAGCATATATTGGGTGTGGGAATCTATATTTCTGGTTGCCTATCATATTTGGGGTGGGATGGGGGTTCCCCCCCAACTAATGCTATTCCCATGGCTTCAGCGGGATATTGGCTTTGTGCGCCCACACCCTTCCAACTGCTCCTACCTTCTTATTAACTAAGCAAGCATAATATATAGATATATATATGCGTAATCACAGAATCAACGCCCATCGCCGCAACAACATCTCTAGTTTCCATTCGACACACTTAACCTCTTACAGTTCACACCCTATCCGGCGCACCCATAGCATCATATAGAATGATGATCGGAACTGCTACGCCAGTCATCAGCTTCTATGATACAGCCGGTTTTTCTTTTCTTTAGCACACACCCATCAGTCCGGGTTCAATCCCTTCCAAGGGGGGTTACTCCCTAACTCTTGCGATACACAGTCATACCCTCAGTGGCGTGTGAATCACCTCTTCTTCGGAGGGGGAGGCAAAACACTTACCTTGACCTAGGCATGCGATAGCCACACAACCGGAGCAACATATAGAATAGTGGCATTTTATTCACACGTGTCGCGATTGAAGCGAAAAACTATTTTGACACTCAAAGGATTGCCTTGACCTTCCCTCGTACCCCTTCTCTATCTAATCTATCCCTAGTCTCGCTACTGAATGACTGATGTTAGGTGCGTAGCTGCGAGTGTAGCTAGTTTAAGGTAGCAAGGCCCGCCTCCGGAAGCTAGGTCAAACCCTCTTAATAAAAAACAAAAAATAGGGGTTTTCGGGTTGCTGATTCGAGTTCAATTGGGGGCAAGATCAGATCCGGAGGTGTAAGATGGCTACCTCTACGATGATCCAGGATGTGGTACTGCATGATGTGTTACTATAGATCGAGTGGTTTGGTTCAAGCTCCGTCCCCCTCTGGGTGAAGCCCGAAAACTATAGGTTTAGATAGGCCAGGGATCTAAGATTGGACTTGCATCAAGTCTTTCCAACGCTATCTTTAGCCCCGCTCATAAATACTCATGGCATGGTTGTTCAACAAGGCCCACCTCGAAGCTGAACAACCTGAATTCATGCAGTTCCTCAGAAGAAGGGGGGCAGCTACGAATGAGAAGCTCTGAAAGAACCTCCCTCGGGTTGTGGTTTGGGGTTGGATGAACGGGAACAAGGAGAATGCGTCGTATACAGTGTGGGTGGCAACGGCACAAGGTGAACTGTTTTATTATAATAGTTCTTTAGATGATGAATCTGATGCCTCACATCGATCGAGGATCCAGGGGATAAATGTAGAAATCCTTAATATTCGCCTTCGATTTCCGAAAATAGAGGATGCTTTATGCATTATTTATTTCGCATTCACAGGCATTAGGGTTCTCATCCTAGGTTGCCGGGATCGGGTCAGATCGGCAATAGGGTCAGATTGGCGGATCAAGCTCAGCTCGGACTCAGAGGGCCCTCAGATGGACCAAAGCAACCGATTCTGAGATTATTCGGAAGTGATTTAGCGAATAGCCTTTCTTTATTAAGTAAGCGGTCCTCATCTCATGCGGAAAAAGCACATCCATCCCATCTCGCTCGAAATTGCATTTCCCATCGAGACGCATTGAACAAGGTCGGATATCTATATTGTATTGGGCATGAAATGCCCCATGCCCCCCCAGCAGATAGTTTCGTTGCAGATGATCGCAGGTAGGGGTCACTGCCCGGATTGATCACTGGACAATCTGTCTCCTCCGCATAATATAGGAATCAGGCAGGTGGCTTTCTTTATTTCTTTCCGCTTGCTTCATCTGCCATGAAGCGAATCGCTAAGAAAACAAGCTCTGCCTGAGAGTCCGCCGCCCCGATATTTCTCGTTTATTTAGGGAGGTTGGAGGAAATTATATAGAGTAAATAACCAACGAAATAGGTTTAGAATTTGGGCAGACCACTTTCTTTTGAGGATTCAAGATGTTGCACCGCATTACATTAAATATATATCTATATCTGAGATTATTCCCCCGTTGACACTATTATATCGTCACCTGAACCAACGACTCCGCTTCGGCGTACCCCTGTTGCTTCTGCAGCGGAATTAGCTACTGCTTCCTCATTTCATCTGCCTGCTTCGTACCGAACGAACTATGACTGCGTCCGTGATGGCTCTGCTTCCACTCAATAGCAAGCAAGCAGCGTCAGCGGCGATGCAGTGCTTCTGACGCCGCCATTTATTATATTAATACTGACACACAAAGAAAGTGAGTGTGATTAGAAAAAGGGATGGTGTTAGACTTTACCATGACTTCCCCCTATTAACGAAGTGGAGGGTGATATATATAGAGGCGGACCTAATTTTACTTAGTGGGCTAGACGAAGTGTAACATAAAGAGCAGTTGGTTGTTTACTCGCTAACTCAGCCTATAAGCTTGTGGGAATCTGGAAGGGATTAGAGCCTTGTCCTGGATGGGATAGAATGGGATTAGAGACTGGAAGAGAAACTGCCTACCTTCACTCACTACTAGCTGTGGGAAGGACTACTCATATCTTCCTCGCAGAGCTCAGGCTTTGAGGGAAAGAAATAAAGGGCGCAGGACCAATGAAGGACCGGTGCCTAAAACGAAGTAATCACCAAAGTACTTTCCTTGTAGATAAGCAAAGCAGCGGTTCATTCTTTCTTCCCCTCAAACTTAGATATGGTTACCGGACCTAAGCATCAGAGGGAAGGGGTTACCTGACCTGAGCATCAGTCAGAGGGGCCTACCCTAAGCATCAGAAAGGTTGGTCCGGCTTACCCCATCAGTAGCGAGACGAGAATAGCAGCGGAAATAGCAGTAGCGGGAACAGGAAGGGGGGGAGGGCAGAAGCACTAGGTATACTCTCTGCCTACCCGGGCGAAGAGCCTAGCAACTACCCTTCTATCTATGCATACCAGGCTAGGCTGCCCTACCAACTACCTCATGCCAGGCCATTGCCACCTACCTGGCCGGCCACCTTACTTACGAGCATGCCAGGCTCAGTCAAATAGGCATCGAGCTACGCCTATTATTGCCCAACCCTAAGAATTCCCGCCATCCCTAGAAGAGGCGCCTTCCTTCGCTATGCTCGCTCAGGACCCGAACTCGAAGGATCACTCATACTTATATTCCCTTCCAAGTTCCTTCTTACTCTCTTTCGTACTTCAAATAAATGTCCTACGACCGGCAAAGGAGCTTTATAGAACCTGCTGAACACCGCCCTATTAGCACCCTTCAGATCTCTCCAGCCATCCCCTATCTATAAGTAGTCATGGGCTCTGGTCATTCGTTATTTATATGCTCTTTAAATTCCTTATTGGGTGGGCCCGCAGGCAGGATAGGCAAGCATTTCCTCCCCCTTCTTTCTTTGCTATAAATGATCACTGGTTATTACTGGCTTTGTTGGTTGAGGCTATGAAAGAGATTCCATCCCGATCCCGATCCGGGGATTCATTTATAGCTGCATCTAGGTATATCACTCCGTATTCATTAGCTTAGTACGGTGGGGGTTGACCAACTATAATTACCTACACAATTAGATCTTCTACCGCGTCAAAGGTGCTATTTACGATCCTGCTAAAACAGTTGGGAGTCTAAGATCTTAGAGCCATGCATTTTAGAATTCAATAAGTGATACGAGTGGAGAATCATTTCATCGGTACTCATTTAATTCCTCTCCTGGTTATCCCTAGTACCTATTTGAATCATCTTTACATGCTTCGGATGCAATAACACTTTCTCCGTTAGCCAAGTCCCATTAACTATCTGTCTCCGCCCCTAAGTATTAGGCATCGGATTTCGGACTTGGACCATCGAATTGCTTGGATTGACTAGTTACATTTTCGCATCTTTTCGGCACATCGACTCTTATTCAAGTTCTATCTTTAGCGGATATGAATCGGAAAGGTAAGGACGTGCGTGAAGCTGAATATCCAACCATTGATGCTGTACCTCCACCCCGTAGCATACATTTATTATTCAGCTGGCTCGAATAAGTATTCAATTGCTCTAACCGATGACTATCCACCTGCATCTGTAGAGTATATTATCTCACCCGAAACTCTTTTTTCTATTATTGATTGCTCGCATTAGGGCAAGCACTACCCAAACATCTCTATTTGATTCCTTTCATGTTGGTACCGGATGTGCGTAATTCTCTCCTGACTCACCAAGCTATCGGTCAAAGTATGGATGTTCCCCAGCACGAGTAAATAAATGCATTTCGATTCTTGGGTATCCTTCATAAGCATTTCAGAGTTTTGATGGGGTGAGATCCAGAGATGACAATGGAATAGCCCTACCTAACCCGTATGTGTCTGTACTAGCGCTAAAAGCAAAAGCATCAATGCGAACTATAGGTGGATACGTGTACTTAACCGTAGGAGGGGAAGGAGCTAGATACCCCATCTTGAATCGTATGTGTTTATAGGTCCAGGGGGAATAGGTAAATCAATCCAATTCGAATTGCGCCAGCTCGGAAGTAATGGGGTTGGGGAGTGCCAATTCCTCCCGCTGGTGCTTGGGCTGGGCTGAGCGGAAATAATAGCTTGGTTGAGCCGAACCCAGCTTCGATAGGGAGCTGTGCAGTTCAATAGGGAGCTGTGAATAGTCGGCGTCCCTGCTAGTTAATTTCACTAGTGAAATGGGTGCAGACCTTCCATATTCCACCCACCCTATAGTCATCTTAGGAATCATCGATTGAAGTGGGTCACTGCGATAGATACAGTGAGTCTCCGGGCGACAGATAGAGCCGTTTGCTGGCTCGATAAGGCAGGTTCGCGAGCAGAGAAAACCCATACTTATTCCGGTTCCCAACCTTCGTAGACATTCTAGGGCGTCCTAACTCCACCTTCGTAGAACCTAACCTTCGGAGGCATTGGCAAGCCACTTCAACTTTTCGCTCTGCTCGGAACCTTCTTTGCTTTACAGAACTAACCTCCTACGTGTATCAAGTTTGCTATTCCCGTGTCACACTTCCTCCCCACACCTTATTCGGAAGGATAGAAAAAAGAAGGTTGTCTATTCGACAGAGCAAGCCGTAGTTAGTGAACTACTTCCCGAACCCAACTAGGGGTTTGGGGTGCCCACCCCACCCGGACCGGAGAGGACTAATTAACAGACGCGGGCCGGAGTGGGAGTATTTAAATAGAGATGGGTGAGTCGGGGCTACATCCCGCTCTCACCACCCTGCTTTGAACCCGGGTGCGTACGGTGGGAATTGTTGACATACTCCCGCCTTGGGAGGAAAGAATCCCGTCCACCTGAGAAAGAAGTAGATCCCGCCGCCTATTAATGAAGGGTTAGGGGAGATTAAATATTCCTACCCCAATCTCATATCTAAATATGACTGCTGACATCTCATATAAAGGCTATGTACGTCCTGCTCCTAGGGACAATTCGTGTATCATTCTATGCATGGGAATCATCGATTGAAGTAATGGCTACGCCCCGCTAACACACCTCTCGTGTTCAGCTTCGTCCTCTGATGGCGCGGTCATTGCTAACACAATCTAGCTTCGTCTTCATATGGCTTGGTGAAGGAGGAGGAACAAATTTGATTCTGCTGCTTATGGAATGGAGTCATGCTTCTGCCTGCTAATGCTGCTTACTCAATGCTGCTTACGGAGGCCTGATCGGCAGAGAAATGAATCTACTATACAGAAAAACAATTGGCAGATAATGCTTACTTGATTGGCAAAAGAAATGAATATACTCAATTTCGTCAGGCTAAGGCAGGTCAATGGCTGCTTGTTCACAAAGGAAAGGCGGAGGCGGTTACTCATCAATTGAAGGTCCCAGGCCTGGGTTTGCTCCCTCATCAATTAAGGTTCCACCCTTCCCATAGGGTTATAAAACTAGCCCCACAGAAGAATTGTGTTTCTATAGACGCTTCCTTCGGTCAGCAGGTTCTTCCGCATATACAGCTGCCAAGCCAATAAATAGAGATTAGACGCTGCCAGAAAGAGAGGTAGGTTATTTAATATAGTAGGCTGGGCGGAATAGGCCGGCGTCAGGAATAGGGTGAGGTTCTTTGGCAATAGCAGATCTTCAATGGCGGCTTGGTGCGAGAAAATAAATATGCCCGGTAAGCCACCCAAACTCCCCTTAGCCCACCCCTCCTTCCTCTCCAAGAGATGGCTAGACGTCCGGGGTTTCAAATGGGTCAGGATTTGAAAGAAAATGGGTTTGCTTCCCCAAACCGACCACCCGGGGCCAATCCGAAAATTCGAATTCGGATGCGTCCGAATAGCTACGTATTAACAAATTGTTTCAGGAGATCGACCCGTCGAGTGCGGAGTTGTTTTAACGTAGTAAATAATAGAATCGTTGAAGAGCTCTATTCGCGGCATAGAGTGATATTATGAAATGGATTAATAATTAGAAGAGTTTTTTACGAATCCTGCTATTTTCCTATATATATATGTTATATATAGATACAGATATAGATAGGCAAATAACATGTGTCATGTATTCTATATATATATATATATATATATGAATATATATAAAGAGCCCTCTATCTTAAAGCCGCCTTTGAATTCGTTTGCTTGCGATATATATGATTTTTTCAGAGCGCGTTGATTGTTGGCCGAGTCATAGATGTCGGTCGAGTGCGATCAATTCCCCCGATCTCCATACTTTAAATAAAGGTCGAGTCTTTACGGTGAGATGATCCCCTATCTAGGTCGAGGAGGTTGAAGGTCGAGTGTCTTTCCTCTCCCTATAATGAATAGGCCTACCCTTTTAATAACGTGAAAACGCCACGATTCTGGAATTTGAATCCACTGCATTCGAGGAAGGAATAGACCTATTCTCCCTATACCAATTGCTGAATTAATCTTAGTTGATACTACACTATACCTTCTCAGGACGGCATGATACAACCTTACCCTTACCTTTCTCCCTTCATCTTGAAGTTCCCGACCCCAAATAAAATAATAGTTGATGCGCATATAAAAGCTCGGGTCATTTCATACGGAAACCATCCCACGCTTTCATGATGCGAACTCTTTAAGCTGGCCTCCCGCCGTGCATGGTGAAATCCCCTTGGCCTACTGCGCATTGGAAATAGATCCTTCGGTTAGCGAACTGGTTATCCAACCGGTTGAACGTTCTATTATGGGCTGGGCTGCTATAGAATGGAGAACTACATATGGAGTGGAAAGGGTTAGGGGCTCCATATTCAAAGCTAAAGAACCGCCTACTATAATAATAGTAGGGGCTCAGGAAGTACCAATTCGTACCGTTGCTCAGGAGAAGTATCGGTGTACAAATCCCATCCTACCGGAAAAGCGGCATGAGTAATTCTTTTGTGCCTCATAGGACACGGAGTTTGGAAGCGATTTCATCGTCATTGAAAGAATCTCTGATCGGGCTTCTAAAGGGAAGGTCTATCCTATCCGGCTAATCCATTGCTCTTGAATACGGCCCCGGTCCGGCGTAAGCTAAACCTATATTATCGCCCTCATTCCAACCAATCGTTCCCTAAGCAGATCGGTGGAAGTTGAAGCATGTTTGTTCCTGTAGTCAGCTGAGCCACCCGTATTCATACGTGTCCCTGTACCAATCACAACCAATTGGTGGTATCCTCTTCGTGTAGTTAGCCAGCAGGAACGTAGGGTGGGTCTAGCGTTCTATCGGTCTAGCGAGAACAAGAGGGTTAGTTTTCTAGATAAGAATTGTGGGTGGGCTAAAAAAACAAATATATTATCAACGTATTAACACCCTTTATCCTCCTAGAATCAAATTTCCTAATATTAAAGGGATTCGATCCAGCCCTCTATTGATCCCGGCAAGTTGTTTGCCGGCAGTTCAGCTCTCCCCGCTGGACAGAAAAAAATTTGACCGGGCACCTCGCCCGATGCGGGCAAGCAATAAATTCCTCTCTATTCCCCAGTTTTTCCCGAGCAGCCTTTCTGATGTGTGTGCATTTCCGATATATTCCTTCTACAAGGGAGAAGAGCAACCAGATAAACCTTTTCAAGCCCAGGGAACGAATTAAACCCCTAAGGTGTTCCTGGCTTCAGAATAGGTTGGGCATCACTCTATTGACTAGGGTGAAGGGAGAAAGGTAAGGGTAAGGTTGGATCATCTCATCCATCCGGTGCTTCTAAGAGAAGGTAAATAGTGGTATCGAACGCTGGTGCAATGCAGTATCGACCGCCCGTGAACAATGCTCTCTCTCTCTAAGTTAAGGTAATGGATCCGCCCGCCCCGTTCTATTCTCTAAAGGATCGTTAATACGCCCACCCACCCAGGTTGATAGCATGGACATGAAGTAAAACAAGTAGGGATCTAAAGGTTAATACAACTGGTCTAAGTGCTCACTCACCCGATCTAATCTAAGAAGTTCTGAAGTAGTTACTAATTCGGGCAGTTCCGACGACGATCCAACTCCTAATCGCAGGTGGTTCCTAATTTCTATGAATCCAGTAGGCTGACGAAAGTAAGACAACTCGACTGAATGATTCCCCAAGTTGGTAGGTAAGATCTAATAAGTCTGGCATTCATAAATAAGTTCAGACGATGCAACGACAGGTGGTTCCTGTGCCACCCACCCACTAAACTTCCTTTAATAAAGTAGGCATATAAAGGTGCGAAGCAATAATGTTATAAGTAAGTGCCTACCTAAGCAAGCCGGTTCAATAACTAAGTATCGTGAGGCAGTATTTTCGAAATCCAAGAAGTTTCCACGCACGATTCCTCCAACACCTGTTGGTAGCATAACACAAACTATATAATGGTAGGCTGAAGAAGTCAATATGAATGGTCTAAGTAAGTGCCACCCCATTGATCCAATAAGTTCTGGGAGTATTTACAAGGGCAGTTCTGAGGATCCCACACCAGTTGGTAGCTGCGGTCCAACCAAGCAAGGAAGGAGAAGTGCTTAATTCACGAACTTCAACTTCAGGACATGGAGGGCTGTCCAACCCATTCAGTCCACCAGGAAGAGAAGGAGTACAGTATGGATGACATGAAACAACCTCCTTATTCCCCAACACGTATCCACCTTCAGAACTAGACCTTTTAGATAGACCTCACTTGCTTCATTTATTGCTTAGTGGCTGGCTGGGGACAGACCTTCTCTTAGAAGCACGGCATGAAAAAACCTTACACTTACTTGATTACTGCCCACAACACATAAAACTGGATACTCCACTGCTCACCCCTTACACGCCTTAGATTATAATTTATATACGTAATTTCCGATGCGGCAGAAAAGCCAGCGAGCGGGCACCTTGGTTTACCCGTACTGAGGGCAGGCGAACAAACACACTAGCAACTCCTACTTCTTAGTTAGGTCGGGCCAGTTATTGAATGAATTACCTTCAACTGCTTTGGCTCCGATAAGCAATTTGAGCCAGTTCCCTAAAGAGAAATGATAGTTCGAGCGGGCACCCAGTGGATAATATGCCTACGACTTCGTCCAAACACTAACGTGCCTTTCTCAATTGGGTTGGAGGGCTTTTGGATCGACCGCTCCGCGCCAAATTGCATATTAATCCAATGGAATTCTATTTGACAGTTGGCTTCGCTCCTCACCTTTAGGATTTGATTCTTTATCCCCCACCTCACTCCGTGCCTTGGCACCGAACCTTTTGTGGAATATGCAACGGAGACTATAATTTATAACCTTCTTTCTTATGGCTATGATTTAGCACCCCACCTTGGCATCGAAGGCATCGAATTTTTCATAGGGTTGGGGATTTACCATACCGTGTTGGGTACCCGACCCCTCCCTATTTTAGAGATGTGGGTGGATACGTGCGTGCATGGAAAGGCTCCTGACTGGGATTCTTGAAAAACAAACAGGAAAAGGAAACCAGCCCTACCGAGCAAGCTCTCTACGACCCTCGACTTACCGGATGAAGGCGCGAAGCCCAAGGCGGAGGGAATTCTTAAATGAATCAATTTAGCTAAATACAAATTAGAGTTTTCGACCCCAATGGAGCAATCAATATGCCTCGGACACCCTAGAAACACGGGTGCGCTTTAGAAAAAATCGCATCTCAGAACGTTTTTCGGTTCGACCAGAACAAACAACCTACCTGCTTCACCAATCTCTATCGAGCCTCACCTATGCCCCAAACTTACCAGCATTGGATCAGAATTACCTGACATGCCGGAAATCCGCGATTTGACTTCATTAAAATGCAATTTATCGAACCCGGTGGATGGGGATCATACTCCGACCCCCTAAAAACAAGGGCCTTATATCTCTAAAATTGCATTTCATAACGTTTTCGGAATTGACCGGAAGGAACCAAATGACCGGACTTGCTTTGAGGGAGATGACTTTTATTTCGTCCCTCACCCGCACATGTATTAAATTGGCGATTTGGCTTCTTATAAATGTGATTTCGAGAACCCGGTTGATCCATATGCCTAAGAACCCATCAACACGAGGTGCGGAGCGAGACAACACCGCGTTTCAGAAGCTTTTTAGAATCAACGGACCCACCCCACAAGACCCAACTTGCTCTTCGGGGCAGACAGAGTGGATACCCCGACAGAGTGTGGAAGCTTACAACCCCCACAGGATCAACACTTCGTACCTTGCTCTCCATGAACTATTGCCAGGATACATCATTCATTCACAGACCAGAGCCCCTTGCTACCGATGCATGCCATGAAACGTCAAGTTTTTTTGATCGAACCATCCATGCTTCCCATGATCGATGATTGCCGGATGGTCCATTAGCTCAGAGGGGCAGGTTACCTTTAGCAGAGAGGAGAGAGATTGTGTGGAACTGCCCCGGCCAGATAGATTTATTCTAAACAGCCTTAACTTATGAGACACCGCTGGATTATCGATTCAACGAGGGAGGGGATAAACTTTCGTAGCTCACCTTGCTCCCCATGCCGATTGTTGGATCACATGGCTGGATGGGATGGGGATGGTGGATTTCTTATCGAGGACTTGTCGTAGCTTCCTATGCCTTTACATTAGCAATTCGGGTCCATTAGCCGAGAGATAAGGTTTCCCTTTAGCAGCTGAGAGATATCGTGTGGAACTTGTCCCGGATAGATTGACTCTCAACAGCCTTAACTTTAGAGACATGGTGGCTGGATGGATGATTGGCAATCAGAGAGCCTTATGTTGGACGGGCTTCATACTGCATCGCTAGGATATGATGCTCACACTTGCCTTTCTTAATATTAGGAGGGACCGCTATTAACTACCCTTTTCTTAGATTATGGTTTCAGGACGGGACAGGATCAGAACCACCTCAGACTACTTATCTTACTTTGAATGCTTCGGCTAGGAATGACGCTTCGTAGTTGAGGCGAGGCATCATGCTAGTCATTCACCCTTTTTACCCTTGCCTTACCATATAAACCTATCCATCTTAAGACCTAGACCTGTTCACCCTATAACACACCCTCGCTTAATGAATTGCTTAGCGGGGATACTGCTATCCGACTTCTACAGAATGGGATGGGATAGGATGGGTGGGCATACAGCAGCACAGGCTTCAACTTGCTTTCAGATGGATGCTCTGGGTACCATACCTAGTGTTCCCGCTGAGGAGGAAGTATTGCCTATATGATTTATCCCTTAGAATACACTGCATTTTAGGAAGGAATAGACCCCTCTTTTAATGCCTACACCTTATAGTTAGTTACCCGCCTGAATCACTAGACCTGCCTTATAACACTTCTTGAATTAATCGCTTAGTGGGAACAGCTATAAGTTTATCTTCTCAGGACAGGATAACACTACCCCCCCCTTCCTGTAATACTACCCCACTCACATATCACCATCACTCCGTACCCCCTATACGCCTTAGATTAGCGAGCGATACAGCTTCCAGAACACTTACTGAATTCTTCTCCTGGGTATAGTTTATATATTTTTAATTGCATTTCAGAAGCTTTTCGGAATTGACGGACCAAGCGGCATAGCTTTTAGATCATCTTGCTTGAAGGGAGGGGATAGG
>Ga0316215_1000105_pt1 | contig 14861 bp, 7 predicted proteins | sample NRE5metagenome_FD_207796 | JGI IMG/M metagenome (GOLD analysis project Ga0316215, IMG submission 207796) | Spruce roots microbial communities from Maridalen valley, Oslo, Norway - NRE5 | ecosystem: Host-associated > Plants > Roots > Unclassified | place: Norway: Oslo | collected 2017-09-15
TAGGCGAAAAATACGCGGTTTCATAGCTATAGCTCGATCTTACTACGGGACTTTCTGGATGTTTAAGTATCCCACTAAGCTTGCTCTATCCCTACAGTAAACAACAAGCTGTCTGCTAGCCCAGAGTGGAGGAGAGAGATCCAATTAGCTTACTTTTAACTCTTCCTATCCGAGTAGTTCCTATCCCAGTAGGTAGTAGGAAGCCAAGCAAGGATAAGAGAGAGATCCTATGGTTAGGCCAGTTAGTTAATGCTGGAAGGTTATAGAAGACGAAAACGATGGATGTCCTAAGTGACAATGCCATCGGAAAATATACTCTTTATTCGGACTAGCACACGAGGGCGTTAAGCACCTATCTTACTAATAATAATAATAATAAAGGTTTGGAACCCTTATTATTAGAGAAAGGGGATAGAGAATATCAATGCTATATGATTGACCATGAACTTCCTTACCTCACTTGCGGTTCTCTAAGGTCTTCCAAAAGGCTTCTTGAAGGTTAGGTTAGATAAAGAAAGATAAGAATAGAATGGATGAGGTAGTTCTTTCTTTCCTCCTACTGGTAGGGTTAGATCAAGATAGACTGCGTTAGAAGCCATTAGAAGTAGCCCTCTCTTGCTATTAGCTCCTGTAGCTAAGCGAATGGGCCCCAAGCTAGGAGCTAATCTCTTTCCTGTAGGACTCAGCATTCCCTGTGCTGGTAGTGGCATAAGGACTAGCATCTTCTTGTTTGAGAGCTATAAGATAAGCTAGGAAAGCGCAGTTTTAATGAATAAAGATACGTAGCGTAGTGAGCGCTTCCCATGTGTGGAGCGTGAAGGTCTCTCTTTCCCTTCTCTTGAGCTCGTTGTCTTTTCTTACTGTGCTGTGTTGGCTGTAATCTACCGCTGCTCGATTGCTTTAGCGAATCAAGCATCTTTTATGCAATTTCGATTTGACTCCACCAGAACAATCTCCATGAGTCTAACTCTCTTATAATAAATAGGGAAGTCAAGTCGTGTTTTCTCTTCCCGGACTCGGGTGCTTTTACCTCTAGGTGAGGTTATTCCCGTCCTTGCTTTTCTGTTAGTGGAATAAGGCCTTTCCCTCTCTGTGTGGGAGAGTGTGAAATAGGGTCGCTAGTAGATATCTGATAATAGGAGCATCTCGGGATAGCCTCCATTGAGATTCTATTGCCAGTTCCGTGTAGAAAAAGATAGAGGTTAAGGCATCTCACATATCAAGTAATAGTCATAAAAGAGGTTAGATCTAAGCAAGGAAAAGCGATCTAGGAACAAACTACCAAAGAAGAAGAAGAGCCTGCTTGGCGTAAGTGAACAAGCGAGTGAGTGACAGAGCGCAGAGAGAGGAGGGGATCCGAGTGTGCTTGTAGCGAATTCTTTAATCTGTAACCCAGCACCACGTAGGCTTACTCGACTAAGAATTCAAGCGACGTAGGTAGCTAGTAGTTAAAGGTGGGGGTTCGGGCTTCCCGTATTGAGGTCATCGATCGACAGGGTGCTACTCCGGGCTTAGAGCCCCTTTCGTCATCCTCCATTTGTGAAGGCATCAAGGGCCCTCTATGTTTGTTAGTTTGCCTGCCCTGGGTTGGTTTGGCCTAGGATCCCTGGAGCGAGGTAGCTAGGACGAGAGGTACCTCATTAATGTACCTACTCTAGCGGGATTGAGTGAACATACTCCAAGGCTGCGTCACCAGCAGCGCGAAGGTCAAGCGATATCTCTGCAGTTTTATCTGCTCTTTCCTTCGTATCCGCCTAGCTGAAGCTATCCGAGTAGCGTCTTATTTCGTTACACAACTATTTGTCTAAGAGACCGCTTTTCCTACCTCCGTACACTCTTAACTCTTAAAGGCATCTTGCTTGCCCGTCCCTCCATTCCAAAGGACTGGGATAAGGGCTTACCTCTGTAATATGAACTGCTAGTTGGTATTGAGTAGCTGGGCATTTAGTTATTTCCTATGCGCCTATTAGGAAGCTCTGGAGCGTGACCAGCAGCCTGAAGTACCCCCGCTCTCTCTGCCCTTTCATGCGCAGTTTCCTTCCTCTCTCTCTAGGGATCGCTATCCAGGGTCGCTGGGCTAGTTCCCAAACATACTCTTTAGTTAGAGAATCTCTTGTGCACCAAAATCTTTGTAAAAAACTAGCACTCTTCATCATACGATTCTTTCCTATGATTATATTATTCATTCCACGTGGAAAACCGTCTACTCTCATTGAGTTAACCCCGCTCACTACGAGATTGAGAGGTTACCCCACGAACTGAGCTCCTTCTCGCTTTTCTTGGCTTGCCGATCCTGTCATATAGGAAGTTCTTCCGTCTTGCCTGGTTGACCAGGCTACCCCTTCACTGATTCAATCTTTATAGCCTCAATCGAAACATCAATTCTATGACAAGTTTCCTCTATCCAAATCCTTCGTTTGAAGCATCTAATGCCATCATAAAAGACTTCAATAAAAGGGCCTAAAGCAGCAAGAACCCTCCATTCATCCGCAGCAGATCGTGCTCAAGCTAAAGAGGCTCACTTTCTAGTAAATGAATGCGCGAGCACGGACGCAAAAGCAAAAGCTAATAACAGAGGCTTTCTCCTCCCCTTCGCCTTCCTCTGAGCTTGAATCAGACCCCAAAAAATGCTGCAACCTTCGGCCTAGATATTTTATAACCTTCAGAACTCGAACCAGACCGAACTCGACAAAGTGAGTTCTCTTCCCCGATCCGGTTGATTGCCTTGCTTGTCTAGTGTCACAGTTGTTGATTCGCAATCGGTTGAATCAAAAGAAGGCTCCTTTTTCTTTTTGTCTCACACCAGCAGTTGAGATCGAAAAATAATAAGTCACGATCTAACATCGAATGAACTACTTTGTTAGCGCCATCTCTCCTCAGAAAGCTCTAAACTGGTGACAAGATTGACTTTCTTTTCTTTGGCAGGATGGGGTTGATGTTCAGTGGCTCCAATCCCGAATGGGTGTAGAATGGAACAAGCTCGCATGCTCTAGCTGTAGCTCGGTTGAGGCGGAGGTCCCTCCCCAAGAGTTGTAGACCGGGCACATACGGGGTGCCCGCCTACGAGCAACTTATCTTGCATTCTAGTGAGTTCCGTTCACTTCCCATTTGCCTGGATTTAGCGAGCAGTTGGTTGATCACAGCTTCCTATCCGACTGCTAGTGAAGTCGATAGTTCTCGTTAGTAGGGGGGGCCCGTAAAGCTCATTTCGATGTTGCAGGGTAGGTCTCCGTCCCCGCCTCAAACTTGATGAGACAGATCGAGTAGGCAGATAGGTTGCTATGATCATTCCTTCGATCGTGTCTGACGTTCGGGTACGAGAAGCGAGGGGGGACTTATAGCTTAAGAATCTGGGTAGCCGTCCAGGTCAAAGATGACTGCTACTCAACATCACTCCCAAACTTCGCATTGGGGAGATAAAGTTGCTTTGTCAATGCGAATTTCCCTTCATAAATAGCATTTTCTGTTTCACCTTGATTATGAGACCTCAAAATGGACTGTTTTTCCTGCTTTTTTTTACTCCCAACTGACAATACGAATACTTTAGGAAATATCGAAGCCTCCTCATCGTGGGCGAGCCTCCCACACCACAGGGGATTAGGTAGACGAGTAAAGCCATCAAACCAATCTAAACAGCCAAGCCATTCCTCTATTATAAATGCTCCGGTCACTGGCTACGGTCATCGGCTACGGTCATCTTGACCTTTTCCTACCCCCGGAGGGGATATAGGTAGGGTAGAAAAGCAAAAGCGTACCGAAAGAGGAGAGAATTTAGAAATATTCCAATAAAAAAAGATGTTACTCAGCTGATTGAGCGGTAGCGAGTCAGCTTGCGCCCTTATTCGCTCGGATCCAAGCTATAAGGAGGAGCCCTTTTGGGGTGGGGAGGTGCCTCTTGGGGAGGTGGTTCTTTATGAGTGGAGGTACGGAAAAGCGTTCCTTCCATCCTGTTTAGGCATGGATCTACTTTGATTAGGGCTGAGGTATGGACGTACAGCTGCCTCTTCCTTCTATACGAAACAGCAAATAGGCTAATAAACTAAACAGGCCTCTCGCACTCTCGGTTCATAAATAGGCCTATCCGCTTCTTCCTTCCCCGAACCTAGCTCTTTATTCGCGGCACTAGCAGCTGTAAACTGGCTGGCAGCTCTTCCCGGCACAGGAAGTTTAAAGAGCCAAGCCATACGTTGTCAACTCGGAGGCTACTAGAAGATGTTATCGTAAACTAAGAGACTTAAGAGAGGAAAGAGCTGGGCCTCAAGTAAGACCTCGTATCATATGGGTAACTAAGGTTTGGTGTTTTCATCTGTTCGCTCTAGTGACCTAAGGGAAGGAGTGAATACTGAACTTCACTTATTGGAGTTGTCAAATCGGAGTGTTAAGAATACCTGATCACGCTAATGAAGACCTGCCCCTACAGGTGAAGACTTTACCTTGATTAGCAGAATGAGGGCCTTAGCAGGCAGAATGGAAGTGATACCTTTTAAGTTAGGAGTGAGATTAGAGCTGCTTGGAGGCCCTTCCGGAACCCTAGAATCCAAGGCCCTTAGCTGGCTCAATCAAACTGAAGTGCTTATATCAAATTAATGATGGCTCGCATTAAGGACGGATATTGTACATCATATGAGTAAGTAGATATAAGATAAGCCCCTGCGGTAGGCGAAAGTGATCTTCAAGAAAGAAACTAGTATTATAATACGATGTTGCTGTACTGGCTGGGGTGGGACTAACTTATATAAAGAGATGTATGTGGCGCTTGTCTGGCCTAACTCAGGTGGTAGGTCCTGCTGCTGGCGGTCTCCTCACCTCAAAGGAAGGTAGGCCTGCGGAAAAGCCTTGATCTATGTCATTGTGCTTGGTGATAGGTAGGTCCCCGAGATAGGGGTATGCGGAAGAAAAGGTATTTACATATAGAAAGAGAGGATCAGATCTATTAAGGCTATCCCTAAATCTCAGGTATCTTAACATATCCCCGCGTATGATGTGATGGTTGCCCGCGTATCAGGTCTGCGGGAAGAGACATGCAGGCAGAAGGGAGGGACAAAACCCACTTGTACGACTACCTCAATTAGGGGGAAGAATTCTGCTGGTACGATTGGCAGATTAAAGTCTGAGGGCCTGGCATATATGGGGCGAGAATCAAACACTCCCACTTTGTCCGTCTTTCTCTTACTTTCTTCAGATTCGCAGAAATGATATGATAATTAGCCTGGTGTCGGAGGAAACAAACCCTCCCTTCAATGATCCCTTCAATGAGGAAATAAATCATTATTGATCCGTTAAACCATGAAACAAAAAGAAAGAATGGAACAACCATGAGTGAATACATTTATTTTCATACCTTTCCCCTGAGGAGAGATGGTGAGGTTAAACCCGAGGAGAATACATTTATTTTCATACCTTTCCCCTGAAAAGACCTTTACAACAACCATGAGGAAAAGGATATTCTTTCTTACCTGAAATACACTCCCTAAGAGAGGAGAGGAATACTCATAAACAAAGGAATCAGCAAAAGAAGAAGATATATTATTTACCCTTTTCCCCTGAGTGAGGAAGATGGTATAAAACAACTCTATTCTAAGAGAAGGAAATGAGATATATTCTTTCTTATGAAACCATAACTACAACAACCATGAATAAGTTCATAAAGGCTCATTCTCTATTCTATCATATGAGGAAGAAATAACGTATTTGAATTGAAGATAATCTCATTCATTTCATGGTTTCAAACAACATGAAATGGTGAGGTGAGGACATGGTGAGGTGAGGAACTTACCTTTCTTTCTTACTGAGGAGAGAAGGGGAAGATAATACTTTTATTTTTATACTTAAGAAACAAGAGGAGATGGGGAAAGGGTCGAGCCCCTTACCCACCAAGGGTCTCTAACAAACCATGAGATTCATTCTTCTTCTCGGCATGCTTAAACAACATGAAGAGAGAATGAAGGAGATAGATTATATCCAACTACCATGAATCAGAGAGCATGAAAGATGTATTTTAATTGAATAATAATCTCAGGCATGAAACATTATATTATACCAACAGCCCATGAGAGGATATGATCTATTTCACTGCACTGAGGAGATAATGAGGAAGCATTAGACTCTGATTAATCACTTAGACTCTTATGCATGATACAAGAAAGAACGCATCTATTCTATAGAACCAAATCTGTCTTATTCACTGCTAGGGATTGAAGAGATAATATACTTCTTTTTTTCCCAAACCAACCAATAGGGATTGAAGAGATAATGAAAGAAGAAAGAATCATGATAACAGAGAGGAAAGAGAGAATACACTCTTATTCAACCAACCAATCTAATGGAAAGGGTCTCGGATACCAAGCCCATACTTACTCAGCCAGGTTGAAATCCCAGAATATTATTATGAAAAGGCCATTCAAACGGTTCAGGGATACTTCCCCAGTAAGGATCAAATATGAGCTAAGACCAAAAAGAAAAGAAAGGTGTCCGATGAGCAACCCAAACAAAGAACATTAGAATCATGAGAGGAAGCAGATAATCTCATCTATTCTATCTCAACCAAAGGAGAGGAAGCATTAGAATTATTCTATTTGATGAGCATGAGATAACCAATCTATGAATCATAAATCACTTAAGAAAGAACGCATTAAAAAGCAGTTCTATTATATTCTCTCAGACCAACCCAAAAGCAGAGAATCTCAGGCATTAAAAGGCATTCAAACCATGATTAAATACACTCTTTCTGTACACCTTGCACACCCACTATGAAATACACTTACCTACTGAATGAAATGGGGATGGTACACCTACCCTCCTTTAAACAACATGAAAAATGATGAGAGGAAGAGGGTGAGGCAGCGAACTCTCGACCAACGGGAGAGGAAAGCTGGTATCTTCAACAACCTATACAAGAGATTATATCTATTCTCAGGCATTACAAAGGCTATCTCAAACACTATTGAACTTAGGAAGAAATAACGTAATTTCACGCATGCTGATATATTCTTTTTTTTAAGGCATTAAATGGTATCTTTGAGGAAACTAAAACCAGTGCGAACCTCCTATGCTTTATCCGGAGGTCGGACACTACCGTTAGGTGTTAACTACCGGTATCGGGAAACTCGCTTCGCTCAACGTACTCTCGCCCTGATGACCTTCTTTGCTTTATCCGAAGGTCGTACCAGAGAGAATATGAGGAGATGATATCAAACAACTACAACACAGTTAATGAGGAAAAGAAAGGCTCATATCAGGCTCTTATTCAACCAATCTATGATAAATAAATTACGTACATTATATCTATTCTATCTTTCTTAACCAAACAACCATGAATATGAGGAAGAAGGCAGTTGACCCAGCACCCGTTTAAGGAGCATATCCGGTAGACCGAACAAAAGCACTCGTAGCAAAGGCAGAAGCAGCTCCAGTTTAAGTTCCAAGGTAAGATCCAAATCCAGTCGATTAATCACCATAGACAGGGACAAAGACAGGAGTAAAGGCAACAAAGCAAGCTGCATCTCATCCATTAGCAGATCGGTATCCAGATCCAAGTCCATGCGCAAAGCCCGTTGATGGAGTCTCAAAAGCAGATATAGAGCCCACAGGAGGGGTGGAGGCAAAGGAAGTTTCACCTGTTGACCGAGTTTCTACCAATGAGCTTGTTGATTCAGTTTAAGTGGATCTATTGCAAAAAAAGAGTTGTATGGGAATTTATCAATCAACGTCTAGCGGAACATACCAGAATCTTTATGTCCCCACGTCAGGCGCAGCTACCGTTTCTCACCGATTTTAGCAATGTTCAAAAGTGTCCCATTCCGTCACTTGAACCTTACACTTTATACCGATTTGACTCGTATTCGATAGGGGTGTAGTGGCCAAACATGGTTCCACCGGTCAGGCGCAGCTACCATTTCTTGCCGATATCGGTAATATTTTCTTTATAGGCCTCCCATTTTGCGCGCAAGGTCACTAGCATGAGCCATTTATCCCCTATTCAACTAAAGAATGCATTGGATGAATAATGCATTGAATTACTACCTCCATGAGGGGAAGCAGGAGGAAAGTAAAGGTAAGTACAGGTATGGAAAAACAAAAGTGAAACAACCTTAGTACACTGCAGACCTCATTTTGGGTCATTGGGTCAGTAGTCCACATGCGTGGTAGCTCACGTAGCTATAGATCCCCGAGGGTGAGACGAAGAAAGAACACAACCTTACGACGAATGAATGAATTTCATGAACCTGAAACTCTGCCTTGGGAACTGAAACTCAGCCTTACTGCTTCAGCCTTTGGGCCTTCCTGAAACTCAGCCTTACTGCCTTTTGACTATCCTTCGTAAACTAGGACTCCCTCCTTTGGTGGGAATAGCCTTTGAAAACGCCTATTATCTCTTGAAATGAATTTTATTATTTTAAAAACATGCCTTTTAAAAATGTTTACCCAGGATTGCCCGTTGTAATAGCCATGGTACCAATTCTAGTCATTTATGGGCTGGGCTGTAATCTTTGGATAGAGGGCTGCTCGGTTGGGATGCTGGGCAAGCTACTCAGTTTAGCTCATGCACGGGGCTGCTCGACTTGGATAATACTCCGCTGCTCCGCTTGGCTTTGATACTCGGACTGGGCTGATAAACTGGGGCTACTCGGTTAGATACCCGGCTTGGTTGGGCTGCTCGGCCTTGGGCTCAGGGGCTGGATTGGAGCAGGCAATAAAGGCGCTTGGAAATGAATTCTCAAAACCAATTAAGTTACTTATTGGGTGGGGGGCTCGCTCCTCTGAGAAGACTAATCAGGATCGATCAATAATTCACTATAAAGCATCAGCGACTAGCTTGCGAAGCTGCCTACCCCATAAGATGTTGTGTTTTCTCAAGTGAATCGATCTAATCAGTGACTAGCTTGCGAAGCGGCCCACGCCCTAGTATCGTTGTCTGTTGTGTTCGTAGTAGCGCCCCCGCCGAATATGGCTGATGGAGATTGAACGGAATGGGGTAATGCGGGGATGCGTGAGAATGCGGGGCTGTGATATGGGTAATGATGGGTCCTAAAGCTGCAATTGAGTAAGAAATATAATTAGTCTGTATGGGAACGATGGGTCCTAAAGCTGGTGGGGAATGAGGGGTCTATCAACGGAACCACCACCTCCCAGTCCAGCTACGACTGGCATTGACTCTTGGATTGACCGCATTGAGTAGCAGCATAAACACTTGGATTTACACCTGGAATCGCATATAATTTAGTAACGGTATTTAGTAGCGGGATTTAGTGCTTGACTGCATCAACTAGCGGCTATCATCGCTTGTCTCTCCGTAACAGCTATGAGATAGATCGAGGGGTCGAGGGTTTAGGGCAGAGGGTAGAGTTGAGATGGAGGGTCGAGAGGTCGAGTTAGAGATCGAGGTATATTTCGATTTCGATAAAGAGTTTTAGTCAGAGGGCAGTTGAATTCGTCCGGTGGACCACCTCTCTCGAAAGATGATGGCCATCAATCAAAATATCTCTCTCCAGGCAAGCATGGGGGATATGTATGGCTGCTATGTGCTGTTGATGTAGAAACTTGTGTTCCGTATTGGTAATTGAGGTGGAGGTTCGAGGGTAGAGAACATGGGGGCTTAGATAAGACCTAGCATTGGGACGTGAGATTCAAGTTGAAAGAAAGCTAAGCATTGACATCAACACTTGGATCGACAGCATTGAAATACAAGATCAACTCTTGGATAACCTCTTGGGATCAAGTGCAAGCATCAACCTCCTGTATCGACAGCATAGATACCGGAATGGAGTAACCAGCATAGAGTAACCAGCAGTGACCAGTGGTATCTCCTCTTGGGATCGACTATCGACTATCAGCATCAAGTGTATCAACTCTAGGATCGACAGCATTGAATACTCTTGTGAGATTAGGCCCCTCCCATTGGAGTATAGTAGCCCAGCGGAGTATAGTAGAGAGTATCCAGCCCGAGTATCCAAGCCGAGCTCAGGCATCATCACCTGTATCGAATCGACACCATACAACGGGAGAAGGACTTACCACCAGACGACGAGAGGGAGTTCAAGTTGTTACCTGAAGAGATAGTGATTGAGACAAGTTTCCACCAGACGTTAGAGAATAATGCCCCATCGTGAGGTGGTAGCAAGCATCCATTCCCCAAAATAACCCATTGCAGCCAAGTACACCAAGTGAGTATACCCGCCATATAAGATAGGAGAAGTCCCTATTGAGATACCATACCGAGAGAGAAGGACCCGTCCAAGGCAGCCCCGAGTATCAAAGCCGAGCTCTGGCTTAAAAGGATCGGACTATGACCCTTTCTAGCAATGGTCCTTCCTCCTAGCGATGACCTTCTAGCAATGCCAACTGGCTCTCGTCAATGACACAATGAAACCTTGCAATGATAAGCTAGGCCTCCTGGCTAGGACTCCTGTCTCTTGGCAATGACCTTGGACCTGGACCTTTAGGAGGGACATCCTTGAAGCTTGGAAAATAAGAGTAAACTCCCTCCATGACTGCTCTCGGAAAATCTTTTGACAATTTTGCTTTGCACCTCAACCCTGAACAAAGAAATCCGGATGAGCCATAGACCTTTTCTCTATTAATACCGCGATATCATGAGCTAGAAATAGGGGGAATATCTATACTATGATTCTTAGCTTCTCTTTAAATGCTATCTTTGAGAACTGACGGGGGCCCCTACCCTTGCCTCACGTGCTAGGCGCAATATCACTCGTCTGTATCACTCGTCTGTTGTCAACTTGACCTCAATCAATATATCGTGATCGTTGGCAACTTGGAAACATATCTCTTTCGTCCGGTGGCAACTTGTAATGGGTTATTCTGGGGAATGGGTGCTACCTGTCACCTCACACTGGGGACTAAATCAATCAACTGTCCCCTCTGGCTGCACCTTCCGGCCAGCATCATCAGACTAATCCAATCCGTTTAACTCAATGGATCTGAATGAGTACTCAACGTGTAACCTCATCTAAAAGCAGGTGCATTGTAAGTAATGCATAATCCATCAAATCGAGTTACTTCAGTTCCTCCTAAAGGGTAAGTGATTTCGAGGTTTGAGGTCAAGTTCTGTATCGGTGGAGTTCGAGGTCAAGGGTTGAGGTTCAAGGTAGGGTCGATGCGTAGAAGGCCGTGGTTGTGTAGAGCTCTAGGTCTGGGTCTAGGGGAGTTTCTAGGCCTATGTATGGCTGCTGCTATGGGAATGATTGGTACTGACTGGGGGTATCGACGAGTACCACCTCGCTTATCGGCGACCACTGTTTATGGCGACCACTTTATTTCTATCAAGGACCTCCTGTCAATGAACTGTATCTCGGCACTTCCTTTAATACACGGACTCCTCTCCTGGGCACGGCCTAATTGGTGAACACGGAGTATAGGTCGCGGCCTATGGGGCACGTAGAACTTGGACGAACACATCCTGGTGGGCATGGGGGGATGGAAACTGGTGGGGACTAATTTCCACCTGGGGACGTACAATGGGGCACGTCCAACTGTCACGCACGGATAAAATGGCACAAGCACCTTCTGTTTATGGGTAATGGGTAGTGCTGTTGGTAAGGCGTGCTGTCCTATCTCTGCCAGGTGTAAACGGGGCTCTGTAGTAACTGCGATTCCGTAGGGGTAAGCCCCGCCGCCCGCCCCGGGGGATGTATTCCGTGGGAGCACGCCTCTCAAGTGGTCTATCGATAAATATCTCTATCTGGGCGAGCATCACCCCCTTCCTAGACTGTCCCTCCCTGACTAGCATGAAAGAGACTACCGCTCTTGGAGGGGCTCAACGAACCATTCAACGGAAGTCGCCTTTCACCTCGAGCCTAGAACACCAATAAATGAAACAGTCACCTTATAGACAACGGAATATCCTTCCTATCGTGCAACGCTTCCTTATTTCCTTCCTGCGTAGCATTCAACTGAAGTGCTGGGTCCCGGTATCCTTCTTTTTCTATTCCGGCAAGTCATAGAGAGAGCCTCTTTCCAATTCTATTGTATTAAAGAGCTATTCACAATTAGAGATCACTTCAATTAACAAGCTCCTCTTAATGTTGTTCTATTCATTCGTAGAGATTCAATATCTTCGTAGGTTCCCACAAATTCTTCCTATTTCCGCGCCACTTTCACCCTTCTCAAGGGGTTGGGTTGGGTTGGGTTGGGTTTGGCACCACCAATGGCTCGAGCCGTGGATTCTTGGGTCTGAGCTGCGCTTATACGAACTACTACTGGGTCGGTCTTCTTTTCTTGTCTGTTCGGCCTGTTCACTCATTTTTGTATTCTTCCGGGCTCCGCGGGATACCTCTCTCTCCCAGGCTGTCATTCATTCTTCTGAGTAATAGGTAACTTGCCTGCCTGCGGTTGCTGATACGGAACACTACTGGGTCTTCAGTTAATGGCTAGCTGGGGGCTTGGGTTCATGGGAAGGCCACCCCGCCCGATCGAGCCAGCGATCCCAGCGAGTGGTACCAGCTATCCACGAGGGAGGAAGTCTACCTCACCTTCAATCTACAGTCCAGTCTTTTCACACTACATAACTTGTCCCCATTCATCCGTGATATTCCTTCCTAAACTAGCACAATTTGATTGTTCAGTGCCACAACGGCTAAACTTCAGCCCGCGCACCGTGCGTGTCTTTCTGTCTTTCTGTCTTTCTGTGTTTCTGTTATATATGTATATATTTACTTTATTTCTATTTCATAACCTAAGTAATGTCAAGGTGAGTATGCGAGTAGTGTTTATCTAGGCGGACCTGTACTAATAAGGGTAATGAACCCCTCCCTTCCTTTATCGAGCACGTTTGGCAAACAGTTCTTGTTCTAAGGAAGATCCATAAAAAGGCGTGGGGTGATAAAGAAAATGAAAAGGCTCGTAGAGAAGATTCCTAATGGGGGTGGGTAAATAAGAATACTTAAAAGAAGTAAATAAATCAGATACGGCGGCATAATTCAAAGTGGATTCCTAAAGAAGATCGATAAGAAGTGTCTCAAGAGGATTCCAGGCACCCACCCATATCTATAACTTTAAAGAAGCACGTATATAAATAATCGCCCTCAGAAGGTGGGGTCTAAAGAAAATCCATCAAAAGGTTTCTAAATAAGTGAGGTTCTTTATCATAGCCATAAAAATTCTCATGGGGTGAGGTTGAGCCACTTTTCCTTAATAGAATTTGAAGCAGATCGATTGCCCACCTAATCTTGTTTTTAGATCATAGATATTGAGCACTAGGCACTGAGCTTCAATCATATCCTCTGGGATTTGTAAATACCCAACTGTGAAAGTTGAGGGAAAGGTGGTTTATGCACCCGGTCATCCCATAGAATGAATGAGCCTGCCCCACTCACCCCCCCCTCGGTGTTGATAGAAATATGTGAGCTCGGCAGAGAACAGAATAGAGCATTACCATCCATAGATAAAGGGAAGGAAGGGGTGCTGCTAGCAACGGGACTCTACTGAGGGTAAAGATTTGCCTATCCCTGCCCATATTGAAAGCGTGGAAAGTCGGCATTGAGTGCCTCTTATTTCTGGCCAAAAGGCCTTATCAATTAAATATAATTAAGCGTGGTTGAGTCTTCATTGAAGGGTCTTGCTCGTAGTGGTCCCGGCATGATTCTAGGTGGTCTTTTGTAAAAAGCAGAGACACTCAAAACAAAGCCAGGTGCATAAGAGGTATAGGCTACAAAGAGAGCAGGAACAAAGGCAGCAATAGCAGTTTTACCACCATCAGCAAAGGCAGGGCCAGTGCTTTTAGGTGCCGGTGAATAAACACCATCTCCTTAGCCTTCATCTCGCCCGGATAAATATATAGTTCCATATATAATATAAGTCCCAATTTTGTTGACCCAAATACTAGCATCACGGCCAGGATCTAGAATTAAAATAACAGGAGTCAAGGTCTAAGTGGAGATTTTATCTACACTGATATTACAAGCTTTGATGGAAGGGATGCTGATAGTGATCGAGATGAAGAGCCAGATATTCGTGGTCAAGAGCCATATGATCGTGATCCAGTTACGTATCCAAATCTATTCGTTAGGGTGTCCATTAGGTTATTGCAATCGATATAAAGTACAACCATCAAAGCAAAGCCTTCTGTTTTTGGCCCCTTCTTCCTAGAGCAAAGGAGGTTTAAGGGTTGGGGTACTAAAAGAGGTGAAGCTGGGACTGTGACTGGCACATTAAAGGGTACTCCATATGGATTTGACTCTATCTCCGCTCTACCGAGCTTCGTCCTTGTCTCTGCGACCTTTACAGTTTCCTTCCCTTTGCTAGCTGCTGCTTAAGCTTCTGTGGCTCCTGCTCCTGCTATCCCTGCGACTGCCTGTGTCTCTGCTATTGATGCTTCCTATGCCGATGCTTTGACTCGATTGATAAACTTGATCTCAATCAATTGAATACACATACGGATTTGGGGCTGAACTTGGAACCGAGCGATGAGGGTATGCCGCGGGGACTAGACCTGAAAGGAACGCTTAACGAGACGGCTACCTTTCCCACCTTTACTTCTTCCGTTGCTTATGCCTTTGCTCGTGGTGGATGAATTTCTTCAGGGTCAAAACCCGGTTAATTGGATCAATTATAAGGCCATTTACGGGCACTGGCACGGGATCTTTACGAAGTGATGGAACTGAAACTACCAGGGTGCTACCCTTCCTCCTGCTTCCACAAGGTAAACTGGAGACTTGTACACCGGGTAAAATGTTGGGTAGTCAACCGATGGATCAACTGCCTTTACTGGTGGAAAAAAATCCATAGGCTATAGAATGGGTTCTTTGACCGGACCAATTGGTTCCTAGTCAACCACTGCTTCTGGTGCTGCTCGAACTTGAACTGAATCTGCTCAATTGTCTCGGTAAACTGAATCAACTACAACC
>Ga0316215_1000106_pt1 | contig 14750 bp, 11 predicted proteins | sample NRE5metagenome_FD_207796 | JGI IMG/M metagenome (GOLD analysis project Ga0316215, IMG submission 207796) | Spruce roots microbial communities from Maridalen valley, Oslo, Norway - NRE5 | ecosystem: Host-associated > Plants > Roots > Unclassified | place: Norway: Oslo | collected 2017-09-15
CCAGAGGATCCATTGTAAGCCCATAGCTTGCCGATATAATTGGCTTGGCTAATCAACTAGGATACTCCGCTTTGCTACTCCACTTGAATCCGGGCTGCTTGGATGGTTTGGGCCGGAGATATATTTATTCAATTGATTCTATTGCCAACAGATACTGGTACCTCTACCTCGACCCCTACCTCACTTATGTATATGGAATAGTTCCTACAGCAACTGCATATTTAGAGCACCTCACATAGCTGACTGACACAATAAGCACCTGACATAGTCGTACAGCCCACTTACACATATTAACAATGCCGGGGTACTTCGAATGCGATATGGGCATATTCTTGCATGGCAGGATCGCTGGATGCTATAGATTTATTAATGGACCGGATCGAGAAAGGAAAGAATAAGTTCGTGTAGGCCAAATTATCATAAAAACCCTAATTAACTATATTTCTATTTAATAAATCTATTCTTTGGATCACCAGACAGGCAAGGTGCAGGAACTACGATTCTTCCTCAGATTAGTCATACTTAAAAATATTTATATATATATAAGTATATATAATACTATAGGCGGTTCATCGAGGGCTTCTCGGGTGATCGGAAGGGCTTAAGCTGCTTTTGCCTTACCTTCTATTATATTAGTAAAGGGCGAATGAGGGGCGTGTGCAATAGTTTTATTTCTTTCTCTCGCTCGATCGCTTCAATGCCTATAATTTGAGAGATAACAGGAAAGCCTTCTCTCGAATTCGAGGATGTGACACAAATAATGACTCTCTTCGCCGGGATGTCAGCAGGTTAGGCAGCTGTAAGGTTTTTTTTATTCGGTGGAAGGCGGGCCGAAAGTCTGCCCCAACCAAGTGAAACTAAGGGTCTGAAAGAGTTCACGATCTGATCTATGGGGTCTTAACCCTCGGAGGACGGCTAAGAATGTCCATTAAAAGGAGCGGACCGATGGGGTCGTTTTTCAAGCACGAATAGAACGATCTAAAGGGGGTGTGCAACCTAGAGAGATGGCCGTATCTCTTTGATGAATGTGGTATCGAGGTTCGGTTCATTTGGAAAAGAGGCCCTTTATCCTAGGGCTTAGGGGAGACCTTGCGAATGGTTGAATTGATGACTTCGCTTCGATCTCTTCGACTGAACCTGAAGGAGACTTCGATCATTCAACTTTAGCTTCTGAAGGAATCATGTCACTTGGAATTCCGGAAAGTGAATCTTCTCTTTCATCTCCTCTCCTTAGCACAAGCGCTAAGCGAGAATAATACCTTTTAGTCGAGCGGATTTCATCTCCTCTGCAGTGAGCTTCTAGAGAGCGTTCAGTCAGTCGAATAGAAGCTCATCGTTCAGGAAATGGTTGACCGACGTAGCCACCTATGCCCTACCCGAAGGGACCTGGGCGGTGGTTCCTTTTCTATGTTATCCATTTCGATCATGATGAGATTCTATTGACATCTTGTGCGAAATAGTCGTTCCGTAGCCACCGTTGCCCGTACTTTCGTAAAAGCACCATTGGGGCGGTGGGTCCGTACTAGCCCTATCTCTCACAAGAGCGACTAAACACAACAATCGAAGCTCGAGTACGCTTTTAGAGATAGAGTTTGGCTTTACACTTTTTACTAAGCCTACTTCTATCTCTTATATAATATAATAAAAGCTAATATCGATTCGATATCTATACCACATTTTATAATCAACTTGAATATCAGCTCTTGTTGCGCAAGTTTAGCTTCAAAGCCTACGTGCAGTAGGAGCATAGGTAGTTTACTCCGGCTAGACGGTAAGTTCAGGAGGTGAAGTTGAATCCGTGGATCTCGTTGAATAATCAGCTGCTGTGGATTCTGTTACACATCCTCTATTGACTGATCTTGACCAGGTCCTATGCTCAAGTTCAAGCCAGGAAAGTAGCTTCTCTCTAGTTGAACGTGTAGCCATGTGCCGAATGTTAAGGCACGAAGTACGCATCTGAGCTTGCTTGTTTCATCCGTGGAGCTAGTTTCATCAGAAGCAAGGAGGGCAGCCGCAACAGAGGCAAGTACGGCAGCCGCAGTGGATTATGAAGATTATGTTTATTCTTTCATCTCCTCTCCTTAGCACAAGCGCTAAGCGAGAATAATACCTTTTAGTCGAGCAGATTTCATCTCCTCCGAGTGCAAAGCTAGCAGCAGAGATTGTGGTTCCATACGCGGATTTAGATGCATCCCATACACTACCTCGATCAGAATCAATTCCAACAAAGCTATAGCCCGTTGTAAGGTTCGTAGCCTTTATAACGAGCACCTGGTCTAGTGGCATACCTTTCAGTTACATATACTGCTCCAGATGCCAGTGGACTCGTCGATCAACCAGTAAAGAGAATAGAAGCATAGGTATAGGCAAAGGTGGGAGGGATGAGAGAGCAAGCTGGCGTGGGGGCTTTGGCAATAACATCCGAGCAAAGCAAGCCCTTTTTTTATTAACTACGAATAAAATTGAATATCTATATCTCTATTTTTTAAAGCTTCCCCGGAATAAGGAACTTCTTCCCGATCTGCCGCTTTAGCATTTTTCGTTTAAAAAGCCATTTCTACTCATTTTTAACAGTGCTTAGCTTAGGTCGACTAACCGGACCCCGGCGAGATAGCTTTCTTAAGGATTGGCTGTCCTACTTACCATGCTTTCCATGCCATGTGCTTCCTCCAATACTGGAACTGGGGCTGCCCTATATAGTAAAGCACGTTCCTCAACAAGCTAATTAAGGGAAGTGGAGGCATTACTTGCTGCCGAAGGATTTTTTATTGTTGACTGACCACAAGGCGCTGCAGTACATCAACAGTCAAGGTAAGCTAAATAAAAAGCATTCGAAATGGGTAGACTTTTTGCAAGGTTACTCGTTTGTCTTAAAACACAGGTCTGGGAAATCAAATAGAGTTGCAGATGCATTAAGCCGGAGGACAATGTTGCTGAATACCTTTCAGTCGAAGTTGTTAGTTTGGAATGTATGAAGGAGTTATATGCAGAGGACGCAGATTTTGCAGAGGCTTGGAAGGCATGCAAAGCACCCTGGAGTATGGACAGAACACCGTATTTGGATTTCCACATCCAAGAGGGATTCTTGTTTAAGAATCAGCAATTGTGCATTCCACGGAGCTCATTGAGGCTGAACCTCGTGAGAGAGCTGCATGGCGGAGGTTTGGGTGGACATTTTGGCGTTGATAAGCAGCGTTGGTAAATGAAAGATATTTTTGGCCTAGCATAAACAAGGATGTCAGGAAATTTGTTGAGAGCTGTAGAGTTTGTCAGCTGGCGAAGGGAAGGAGTCAAAACACCGGGCTATATACTCCATTGCCGGTACCCGAGAGGCCATGGGAAGATGTAAGTATGGACTTCGTTTTGGGACTGCCTAGGACACAGAGAGGTCACGATTCCGTGATGGTTGTGGTAGACAGGTTCTCGAAGATTGCACATTTAATACCGTGCAAGAAGACCAATGATGCTACTAAAGTGGCTGCGTTCTTTTTCCAAGAGATTGTGAGGTTACATGGACTGCCGAAGAGTATCACTTCCGACAGAGATACAAGGTTCCTTGGACATTTTTGGATAATACTTTGGAAAAAGATGGGTTCCAAGTTGCTGTACAGTTCAGCGTATCATCCACAGACGGACAGACTGAGGTGGTTAACAGGAGTCTTGGGAATTTGTTTAGAAGCTTGAGTGAAGAAAGGCCAGGCCAGTGGGATTTGGTTGTGGCCCAGGCTGAATTCGCTTACAACGATTCAGTGAATAGGTCTGTGGGCAAGAGTCCGTTTCAGGTTGTTTATGGCAGATCACCAAGGGGAGTTGTGGATTTGGTTAAGTTGCCGAATCTGGAGGATAGAAGGAGTGCTGATGCAAGTGAGTTTGCAGAAGGCATACAGGAGTCTGACCGGAGCCCTCCCTGTCCCTTATCAATCTGTCCTCCCTATCGAGTCCCATCTCACCCGTGCCCTACCCTTTATGTGTCCTACCCGTTAAGTAGTCAGCGGTGAGGCACTTTATTTAATTTAGCCGCCTATTTGCTTGCCAAGCTTTCCAAGGCTATCAGTCACTGGCTAGGATGTGGCTGGCACGACTTATCCCTACATTTGACTTATCCCTACAAGAGCTCTGCCGGGTTGGACTTATCCCAGCTTCGTTGAGAGGGGGCATTCTCGTTGTGCTCAGAAATCAAGTATGTTGCAGGACCCTTTTATTTGCCTTGAGGGGAAGGAATCACTGAAATCACATCTATACCAATAAATCACATCTCTACCGGGACTTTCAAAGGCCTTATTTTATAAGGTTGGGTTGACAGAAATAAACTGGTACTTATTTAGATACCATTTAGGCAATTCACACACATTGTTAGCGAGTTAGGAAAAAGAAATCACACACATTTGCCTGGTAGCGCCAGTCAAAGCAGTCAGTCAGCTAGTCAGTCAGCTAGTCAGTCAGCCAGGTCAGTCGGTCAGCAGTCAGTCAGTTGGGAGTTACAGCCAGTTGGGAGCTATTCGTAAGCATTAAATATCGCCGATTGGGTTGGATGTTCGGCGATGTTTCCAATCCGGTCAAACAGACCTTCAATCCGATGCACGCCACAGGCAGGGGCTTGCTTCTTTCTTAAAGTGTTTTTCATTTCATATGGATTCCATTCGAAGTGACGTAAAAGGGGTTCTTTCATTCAATTTCAATCATGCACCTTACCTTATATATAGCTCAGGTAAGGTATAAGCTCGGGCGAATCAACTCTCCCTACCTACAGATATGATCCTAACCAACCTTTAGATAACAGACAGATATGAGATTCACCCTTATCATTTATATTAGATATGATTAAAGCCTGAAAGGCCAAGTCTCCAAACATATATATGGTTTTTATAAAGTACTTTCAGGCGGGTGAATTCGGGCCTTTAAAGGTGGTATTACCTAAGGCAAGACTTCTTTTATGCTAGCTAGAAGGCTGAAAGAATACCTTGCCCCCCCTCATCAATAAGTAACTTGGACAAGCGGCTTTCGCTCCTCTCCCCTATGGTCGAGCGTTAAAACCCTTCTTTTTCGCTCTGCTCAGGCTTTGAGGGGAATAAAATAGAGGGTCCTGGTCCTTAGCTGGCAGGTAAGGAATGAATGCACTTTTAGTGTGCGGAGGCAATCTAACTAAATTCGTCTCGCAGGCATTCGTCTCGCTGGCATCCGTCTTGCTGGCATCCGGATCGCTCAAGTACTTAAAAGGCATAACGTAAAGAATGAGCTTGGCCCTGGCGCCTATACCAGCAGCACCTATATTTTCTTCGTCCTTCCGCATGCTGTGTGATAAACATAAATCGGTCTTACACACCATCAATGGCACTTCCACTTTCAAATGATCTATCTTCCCTACGCACAGCACACCATTGAAAGCACACACCTAGCTGCCTTCCCCCAAGCAATCTCACCCGCCAAGCTATCTATCCCTCGCCTACCCCATGGTGTGTTATCAATCGGTCTAACCCGAATACCGATACTTATTAACTGTGACTGAATAACCCTAACCCCACGAACCATGCTGTGTGAACTGTACCTCGTATCGCACCTAAAGCAATAAAACAATAGGGAAAGCAACCTTACCTACCTCTACTAATTGATTAACTGAACCATACATCCAAGCAAGCAATCTCACCATCGCTATATGTGAGCAAATCAGTCCTAGAGGAAAAGAGCCCAAAACTTCATATTCCACCCCACCCATGGAACTCTATCTATGGAAGAAGTTACCGAGCTATTGAGAACTATGGAAAATTACGTTACCAAAGTAAAGCAAGGGCATTTTTCCCATTCCTCCTTAGGACCTACTCCCAGGGCTCAGAATCATCCTATCCAAAAGAAACCTCCATTCAAAAGACCTCTAAATGGCATCCAAAGAGAAAGTAGGCTAGAGGAGCAAGAAAGTCCACGGGCCTCCAAAAGCTAGGCAAATAAGAAAGAGAGATAAGGGTTTACTAAGAGAGGTAAGGGTTTACTCCTAATCTACTCATATCCATCGAAACTTAATTCCTAATCGGGTTTAGAAGGAAGGTCAGAAGGATGGGAATCTACTAATTATTCCTTTCGTCTACTAAAAGGTCATCTCTATTGATGGAAGGAAAGCGCGAAGCTGTACCTCCATTCTCTTATTTCCCCGTCCCCTTGCGACCGAAGGGAGAGGTACGTTAGGGAGAGGCACTAATACAGGACCTTAATATAACTATGAAAATAACATACCCGTAAACCTAGCCCTCCACCTAAGCTGCTGCGAATAACCCCCAGGGAACAGTAAAGCTTCCTTCATAGGGTGGTCTGTCCAGGTGCAGGTAGTCTCTTCACAGACATGCTGGCATGCATGTGTATTTCGTCTCTCTCCGAGACACCAGATCGTTCGCCCCTTTCTTTCGTGCGGGTCGGAACTTACCCGACAAGGAATTTTGCTACCTTAGATTATAGTGACGCCGTTCACCGGGGCCTGTCATCAGGTCACCAACTTCCTTAACCTTCCGGGGCTGCCTTTGTTGTTGATTTCCTTTGTTGTTGATTTGCCACGTGGAAAATCGTCTACCCAGGGAACTCTTCATCAGCCGATTATGCAAATGATTATTTTATTCATTCTACATGGAAGAAGCTATTCTGCCCTCGAGACTGGTCCCAGTTCCGCCTTTGTCCTGTAGCGAACCAAGTCCCCCCGATGGGGCTTGTTTTTGGGTGGGAATAAGAGGTCTCCCGTAAGTGTGCTTCTAGCTCGATAAGGAGTGATTAACCCCTCCATTACTGACTTGCGGCAGGAATGGTCCCAGAGCAGCCCTTTCTATGGGATCTAGGGGATCGCTATAGAATCTGATTCTTTTCACATTCATTCGACTGAACTGATTTGAACATTCATTCCACGGAGCAGGGTGAATTTCTCGAGACTCGATGCTACGGAGCCTGGCTCCCATTTGTGCCTGGCTGCCCATCTACTTTGATCTCTTTTATCTTAATAAGGGTATGGCGCCTCTCCTTCGCTTTCTAGGCTCGAGAGACCTACTGCCAAGAAAGAAGCCCTAGGAGCTGGAGCTGCAATGCCTATTTAGGCCAGAAATATCGGTTGTAAGATGCACTCTGAGATGGATTGCCTAGAGCATTTAATTTAGCCTTTCACCATTCGCCTAGCTCCATCTAATCTATTTTGTCCTTATCTTTTATTACCTTAGGAATCCTGGGAAGCTATTAAAATACAGTAGCAACTAGGAACTAGGGAATAGAATAAGCTATGAGGACTTCCTTACTCAACTAGAATAGAGACAGTAAAGCTACCATCCCACAGGTCAGATTGAAGACCTCTCTTTCCTCTTCACTTCACTAGGTGCCCTATTCGCTTAGCTACTTGCCTCAGGTATTCCCACAACAGCGGATAAAACTACAGCGGATGGTAGCATCGGGTGTCAAAGAGCTCCTATCTATCGGTTGCATCCTTAGGAACTACCTACACCGGTCGGGGTCGAGTGATCAACACCTCAGGGGTTTAGGGGTGCTTCTCCGCTTCTCCTGCTGCGACTACCTCTCCTCTATTTTAAAGGTAAAGGCCCACCAGAGAGAGGCAGGTGCTTTCATGAATGAATGCGGTAAACCAATCAATCTTTTCGTTACATATCGGGGAACCAGCCCAGCTAACTCGATTTCCCAAAGAAAAGAGAGGGCGCTCTTCCAATATTGAGCTCCTAGCTCTCCCTCTCTATTTTTAAAAGTATATAGAAATGGTAGGCAATGGGAGTGAGTGAACTACCCGGGGAGAAAGGGGCAACTACCTCTCTATAGAAGGGAAAGGAAAGGTAACTTCTACTGTAAATATTCCATCTTCTGAGCGAGAATACCCCTCCCTACACTCGGTAGCTAAAAGCTTGTGAATGCGCCTGCCCTCGTAGGATGAGGACTTGCCTGATTCTTTTGGAGGTGATGAGATATTTCCTTTTGTTGCTGTGTGCTCAGTTAGCTATTTTAGAGGTTGTAATTGATGGCGATGTTGCCGTTGCATCTGCTGTATTGTTCTTTGCTCGTTAAGCAGTCCTTTCGCTTATTTTTGAATAAACAAACAGCACTTTCTTTATTTTAGGCGCTGCTTCTGACTCTCCGCCTTCAGCCGGGCGATCGGTCCTATGTTCAAAGGGTGATGCACCACGTAACCAACCCAACCCCTTTATTTTATGGTTCGAATCAAGCGAAAGCAAAGGCATTACTTTTGGACTAAACCAGCAACCAAGACTTAGCAATGGCGTCCTCTGCAAGCGTAGCAGTTGGTGGAAGGTGGTAGAGGCGGGGTACTTTGCCTAAGAAAAGGCTTAGGATCAGGCCTGGTGGATGTCATTCAGGTGTGGAAGTACTGGGGCTGTTGTTTTCGTGGATTGTAATTTGTGCTAGTGTATTATTTGTCCCTGGTTGTCTGTCTTGCTAGGTTCTGTCTCTAGGGATCGTTCTAGTGGTCGAGGCTTAGTGATAGTTTCTATGTTTCGGGATTGAAGTGGATTGAGAGTTCTAGTTCCTAAGGATTACTAAGTGAGTTATAGGAGTAAAGTCTAAACCCATATAACCTAAGAGGAAGGAGCATATCCAATAGCAGGACCAGTGACAGGAGAAGTAGAGGTAGCAGCAGCATAATCCGTAGATACAGCAGCAGCATCTTAACCAGGTCTCGACCAGGCTTTGGTTCTTTAGATCGATATTCTGACCTTCGTGATCATGATCCACGCCCAACATAAGCAGTTGAAACACCAGTAGTAGCACAAGTAGTAGAGACATAGGTAACTGGAACAACTAGAAAGACAGAAGCAAAGCAAGCAGTGGTTCCATGTAGGTATAGTCGGAATTTTAATAGGTTCAAGGTAGGTCCTAAGCTTTATATTATTAAGTTGAGTTCTAGTTCTAGTGAAGATAAGAAGAGTATAAGTATAGTATTCAGGAGTCTTAGTGTTTGCCTAAGTAAGAGTCTATATGTTGAGTAATTGATTCCTTATCGTTAGTAGTTTCCTAAGAATGATAGAGGAGTAATTCCTGTTTCTAGTGTTGTTAAGGTTCTTAAGAGTGTTTGTGCTTAGTTCTATATTCCTGATGCAGAGTTAGGAGTTGACTAAGAATAGAAGTAATATTCCTAATCCTAAGATTGTGAAGAGGGTCTAATAGAATATAAGTAAAGTATTAGTTGAGTCTCATTGCATTTTATTAAACAAAAAGTAATAAGATGAAAGAATAGAGTTGTAGTTGTAGTTAGTAAGGTAATGAGAGTTCATAGAAGATCCTTATCCTTTGCTGTCTCTTCCTTTGCCTAACGTAGCTTGGGTAAGTATTCCTGATTGCTTACCCTTATAACCTAAGAAGCATAGCTAAGAGAAGCTAATACCTAAGGTTATAAGTTCCTAAGACCTTCTAATCTGTATCTAATCTAAGCTTTCTAATTCCTTGAAAATAGCAAGATTCCTTGACAATAGCAATAATGTATAGTAATTTCTTTCTACTCTAAGGTGACCTAATTCCTTTAGAAGAAGCTAAGGTTTCCTGAGTAAGAGTTCCTTAGTAATTTCTTTAGGTTATAATAATTCTAATTGAGTCATTATTCAACTTATATAGGATTCCTTAATGAGGGGTGTGTGTAAAGTTTCCAAGTAAGAGGGTGTGGGGTGGCTTTCCTAGGTTAAGGTGGTGTGTGGGGCCTGTGGTAACTTCCCCTGGTCTTTTAGTATAGCACTTATACTTTCCCAATCAATATATATTCCTTTCTCTATGAGTTCAGTCTAATAGGATTTAATGAAGTAAGAAGTAATGAAATGATTTTATTGATTGATTCAATGATTTCAACAATTTCTTTGATTAACCAATATAGTGAGTAGAGTTTAGTTTTAGTGATTAAGTATAGTTCGAGGAAGAAAGTATAGTTCTAGTGATAGTTCCTAAGCTAGTTATAGTTTTAGTGAAGATAAGATCCTTCCTATTGTTCCTTATAGAGTTCTAGTTCAGTATAAGATCCGCTAGTTAGAGTATGAGTTAAGTCTAAGGAGAGTTATAGATAGTGAAGTAGCGCAGTAAAAATAATTAATACGCACCCTCAAGAGAGAAATACGTATAAATGTGACATACTATGCACCCTAACTCATGATGATGCATACTAAGGATATATTGTATATTAATGTTCCTAATAGAATCAATGTTGCCCTATGATGCTAATACCAATGATGCTATGTCATAATGAAGCTAACTCACCTCCTAAGGCAGTACTAATTCAACTTATATATGTCCTAATGTTGTTAATATATGTCCTAATGTTGCTAACCTAATTAGAGAACCCATGTGGCTAATCCCAGCGTTAATAATAGCATGTTGTTACTAACCCCATGAAGCTAAGAGTTGTTTGACGCTAAGAGTTGTTACTAACCGCATGATGCTAATCCCAATGCTAACCAAGCTAAGAAAGAACTAATGAAGCTAACCTGTCTGTCCGGGCCCCGCAGGGCTTACAAGACGCTAACCGAGGAGTAAAGCTCACCAACTCAGTATCAATGCGATGATGCGTTTAAGGCAGTCTAAAAGAAGTAGTTGTCCTAAGGCAGTCCAAAGAATGAATCTAATGTCTGTCAAGCACAAAACTCAACAAGAGTACTACCTAAAGCTCACCAAGGCAGTCCTAATAACTCTAATAGATGTCCTAATGAGCCTAACCTCATTATAGAAACAACCCATGGGCTAACTCCTCCTAATAAAACCTAATAACCTTCTTACCTAACCCTTCTTACCTAACCCTTCTTAAAAGATAAAAACCAAGGATGTGAGATGATGTTATAAAATGTGTTGTTGATGCTACAATGATGTTATGGAGCCCTTGTTGCCTCTGACTTTCTCCTAATGATCTCCTAATGAGAAAATGATTGAATTCTCCTCTCCGGTCTCCTCCCCGGTCTAAGGCTTTCAAAGAGCAAAATAGAAGGGTTTGTAAAGTGCCCCCCTGTCGGGTTTGTCTTATAGAAATAGAAGGTTTTTTACGCCATAAGGGTTTTCTGAAGATAACCTGAAACATGCCTTAGACTTAGGGTTTCATTAGGCAAAGTACCCTGAACCTACTTTGATTCCAACAACCTTGACTTCTCCAACGAATATACTCTTCTCTCATTATTAGGAACTACTTGGAATAGAGAACTCGATAAGCAACATATAACTCTCAAGGGAAGACAGCAATAACTTAGGAACAATAGGGGTGAGGTACGAACCTCCCCAACACAAAGCAAAGCATAACAAGGATCTTCAACTAGAACGAAAAGCAATCTACTAAACTATCTAGAACTCGACTTAGATTCATTCTCTAATACAACCTCCACCAAGGGAACTAGGAAACTTGCAACGAGACCTAGCTCACTTGCACCCTAAAAAAAGCTAACTTTTATAACCTTCCCCTATATAAATTGAAGCCCTATCTACCCAACTTTGAAACCTTACCCTAGGGAACAACCTCAAACCTTTTATTTCTCTTATATTTCAATGGCAACAACCGAAGGAGGGAGACTAGGAAACTTCCACCTTTGCGTCACCGAAGTTAGATTCTTTTACTGCCTTAGAACACCGGAGAGCAGGGGAAGGATGAAATCATTTTATTACTTGTTGTTTCAGACAATCGTATCATTGTTGAATAAAATCATGAGAGGTGTGAAATAGTCTTGTTAGCATGCATCGCAGTAGAACCAGTAGCTTATCCAGTAGCAGTTGATGTTGAAGATCGAGGTTTAGACTAAAGAGCCTTCGATTAATAGGTCGTTTCTCTCGCATGTCGAATGGTATTAAACACTGTGTCCAGGGTAGGGTGCCGCGGGCGTTCTCTTTATCCGAGCATAATCTCTTCGAGACAGGGAAGGACCCTTCTCTCCAACGTAATACTGGGTTCAGCAACCCGAATTCAATCTATTCCTTCGCGCAAGAGGATGCAACAGACAGTGTGGATAGATAAAACGTTCCCCATAAGCCTAGAACTAAACCTCGGCGATGGGCTAGAAGAGAGAGCCATTCAGGGAGGTGGTAGCACCTATTCCCCTAAGTCCTCCCACTCATTCCAATAAGTTCCACCAGACGAGGGAGAGCCATGCTATTCCCAGGCAAGCATATCGATTAAGACAGGGTGGATGCACGCTTCACGGGATGTCGTGCTTTTATTTAGACAGCGATGCTTATATACGCTACACCCAGAACTTCTATGTGCTTTTTTTGATTGATCGATTTGATTGATTTGATCCCACTCGATTAGGAGGTGGAGCAGGATGAGTCCACAGATCAGAAACAGTCTTCTGCGAGGGGTGGGTGAGGATAACCTTCCTTCCTTTAGCCAGTCACCTGTAACCTTCTGCCTTCAACAGAGGCCTAACCAAATCCAACAGCCAGTTTTGATTCTTACTCTCTTGGCTCTTTGCATCCCATGCGCGTGCTCTTTAGCCACTGTATTTTCTACGCTAATTATGTATATCTGTATCTATCTGTATATCTCATTCAGTTTGTGTGTATGTCACTATGACTGTCTCCAGCCGAGCAATGACTGGATCGACTACCGGCTATCGGCTATTGGCAATGACCCTATGTCTGTGCCTCACTCACTCACTTGGCCCCGTACCGTTCCGTACCGTGTAGGGTGTAGTTCTCTGTAGGGTATAGGGTTTAGTTCTTAGAGTTCGTAGGGTCGAGGGGCGAAGCCGTAGAGGTAGAGGGTATAGGTTCAAGTTCTCTGTATGTCTGCTGCTTCTATGTGGGCCGTGGGGATATGTGTTGCTATGGGGATGACTGGTGCTATCGGCAATGCCCTATTGGCTGCTGTAATTGACCTCCAGGCTCTGACCACTGGCTATGACCCCCTGCCAATGACTGGCTGGCAACGACCCTCTGGTAATGACTGGCTTTATCGCTGTCTAAGCGAGGTGCTCTATGCGCGGCTACGCCAGGTGCTTCAATGTGCAGGTGCTGAAGGAACCGTTCCGTAGGGGTAAGCTCCGTCCCGGAGAACATGGGGGGCCTTCTCCTCTTGGCCATGGATGGGTTCTCTCATATCTGTTGTCAACTTGGCTCAACCTCATCACTTCAGGTGGTAACATGGGGAACTTCTCTCTTTCGGGTATGGCATGTTGTTGAACGGGGTATGTTTGAACGGGTATCCTGTGATGTGGGACCACCCATCTTGAATACATACCAACCCCGGCTGCCTTACTCCCGGCAAGTGAAAAAAGCAAGCTATCGCCTTATTTCCATTTGCTTGCCTCACGTGCTAGGCACACTCTTCTCTAACGTATGGCGCACTCACATATATATATATTTTATTTTGCTAGTGAAGCATTCAGCATGTTGGAGTGCAACGAAGAGAATAAGGTGGATGCTCCCGCCTATTATTATTTCACTATTATCTTCCCTCAATCCTTGGCCTTATTGATTGCGCGAACTAAGGTAGGCAGTCGTTAGTGGGTGAGTTAGCGTGTTACGGCACTAAGACAGACAGGTAGATCCAGGGAATTAAAAAACTCGCACTGAATATTCGGGGCATTGACTTCATTTCGTTTTACAGTTCTTCCAGTCATTCATTATATATGTAATTACGCTTTAGCAAAGACAGACACAACTCCATAGATGTTTCTTACCGTACTTAGATTTCTTCCCCTCTCCCAAAATAAGGAATCGAGCGACTACGTTCCTCTCCCTCCTGCGTCGGAAGAGCGACTACGTTCCTCAAATATGTTAGCAAATCAGTCCTACTTATGTCAGGCGAGCCATCCTTCCTCGCCCTCCTTTGTCAGGCGAGCCATCCTTCCTCGCCCTCCTTTGTCAGGCGAGCCATCCTTCCTTACTCGATCTTCCCTTTCCTTACGCGATATTCTCTTTCCTCGATATTCTCTTTCCTTTTATTATATATCACTATAGCCCCATGAGACAATATGGGAAATAAATACTTCATTTCGAGTATTATCTACTCTTTATTCTATCTCTAGTTACCGAAATGATACGAGTCATTCCTTAAAATATAGGGTCTAAAAAGAGCTTTCTAAGGTATTGTGTTCATTCTTTAGCTAAAAGATAAGTAAACCCTCGTAGAGGCTCTGGAAAGTATTTATTCTCCTCAAACGTCACTTATCTCCCTGGCTCATATGACGTCGGTAACTAGCCACCCACCAGAGGAGTAACCAAAATAAGAACCGCCTCTTTAGACACTCGCTTCCATATGGACGCCCTTTTCATCAAAATTGACTTTGAAAAGGAGTATGATCTAGTGGAATGGTCGTTTATCCTTGCAATGCTTAAAGCCCTCAGCTTTGGTCCTTCTTTCCTTTGCGCTATAGAAATGCTTTTTGGCGCAGCTTAGGCCTATCTTTCCATCAACAGGTTAAAATCTGAGGAAGTCATCCTGCATAGATCCATCCGGCAAGGTTGTCCGCTCGCCTCAGCCCTTTATGTTTTGGCCGTGGAGGCGTTGGGCTACCTACAGAAACAGAGGGTTAACCTGGGGTTAATAAAAGGGATACCCCTCCTAGAGCCTTACTCAGGTCAGTTGATCAATGGGCATTTTGCTGACGACTCTTTTCTTACTATCCTTGAAGACCGCCCATCCTGGGACAACACTATGGAATGTCTCGACATCTTTTTCTCAGCCTCTAGCTCTAATATTCAATGGCACAAAACATCATGTTTCAGACAGAGCCAGCTTCCGACCTTGGACTGGTTGGCCAACCAAAACTGGACTTAGATCCATCCCAACCAAGTTTTTCAATTCC
>Ga0316215_1000107_pt1 | contig 14745 bp, 10 predicted proteins | sample NRE5metagenome_FD_207796 | JGI IMG/M metagenome (GOLD analysis project Ga0316215, IMG submission 207796) | Spruce roots microbial communities from Maridalen valley, Oslo, Norway - NRE5 | ecosystem: Host-associated > Plants > Roots > Unclassified | place: Norway: Oslo | collected 2017-09-15
GAAACCAATGAAATTTTATATTTTAGCTAAAATTCACAAAGTCCCTATCAAGGGACGTCCAATTGTACCAAGCATGACCTGGATCACACATCATCTTTCTCAATGGATTGCAAACCAACTTAATCCTCTCATTCCAAATCTAGGGTGGGTACTTAAGGATTCAAATGATCTACTCAAAGAAATTCATCAAATCAATACATCTCAAAAACTTAAAAATAAATATTCACACTTAGAAATCTATAGTGCTGATGTTGAAGCACTCTATCCCAATATGGATGTTCAAACAGGACTCCAGCTTGTAAAAGAATTTCTTCACGAAATCAATTGGGAACATCAAATCAAAATCGATTTTATAATAAAAGCTATGGAATTTGTTCTTACGCAAGGATACATTATTTTTGAAAACCGTATCTTTCAACAAAACAATGGTGCGGCTATGGGCAGCCCCATGATTCCTCCTTATGCGAATATATATATGTATATGCTCGAAAGAGAAACTGTTAACAAATTTATTGCAATGAACTTTGTGTTACTATATAAAAGATTCATTGATGACGTATTTGTCATTACAGAATCATACAAAAAAGATTTCACATCTCAATTCCAAAATGAGCTAAACAATCTTCACCCAAAAATTAAACTAACATGGACACATAAATCCACACACTGCAATTTTCTCGATCTAAACATTTGGATAACATCAAAAAACCACATTCATACTAATGTTTACCAAAAACCACTTAACATGTACTCTTATCTTCCTTTTAAATCATATCATACACCGAGTCAAAAAACAGGCTTTATCAAGGCCGAAGCATTACGCTACAGTAGAATTTGTTCACGAAAAACAGATTTTCAAAAAATAATTGATCTATTCACAATTCGTTTACAAAGACGTGGGTATCCTCTTGATATAATTAATAAAGCACTTCAAAACGTAACCTGGGAAAATAGAATTATCCATCTTTTCAAAAAATCTGAATCGAAAAGAAACATTCCACTGTTATTTAAAATTCAATACTCCCCAACACACAATCATACTAAGCTGCGAAAAGCACTCAACAGCTTCACAAAACAAATGACAAAGGAAACATCAGTCCCTAAATCGTTAAAAAACAAAATCACCATATGTTATAAGCTCCCTCGTAAACTTCACAGCAGAATTCTAAAGGCTAGAAAAGCTAAAGGATTTTAGAATATTGCAATTCATATAAACACCATTTTTCTATTTACATCCACTTTATTTCTCTCCGAAAGAATAAACAAAACAAATACTCAACCTAATTTCTATCTAGAATATGCCAGAATTTGTACACTGGTTTAAAACTACCATTTTTCAGCAAATCAAAAATATCATTCAACAAGACATCGACAATATCCTTCTGGATACCTATTTACAATATGCTAAATCAACCACTTCAAGAAATTTCTATCAAGACATATCCCAAGACTACATTGATCATCATATCAATATAATTCTAAAACACCTACATAACAGTCTAACAGACTTAGCAAGAACAGAATCCAACTTCTATGTTGACTCACGAAAGTGTCCAAAACATTTACGTCCTAGTACGGGATATAATCCCAGTTCATATAACAATATATCTTATATCAATCGAACTCTTCTCGACACTTCAAAGCAGAGAGAACTCTTTCAAGTATTTCACAAGTTCAAATCTCCATATAAATTGCTATTTTTAGATCTTGAAACCGATGGCCTAACTCAATCTGCTAATATTCTTCAAATTTCTATTCTTGAAATCGAAACAAAAAATGATCCGTTTAACAGCTTTCTCATCAAAGATATGTGCACCAGTTACATTAAGCCATATGATGGTTATAAAATTAATCCAAACAATCCTTCTACTGCTATACATAAAATCAAACAGATAGATATAGACACTGCACCTCTTTTCAACCAAATCGCAGCAGATATAGTTGATCAAATGGTGTTATGCACTATTGTTGGATTTAACATTCACAATTTCGACATTCCCATCTTAACCAAACATCTAGAAAAAGCAGGTGAAAAACCGAGTTGGACTCACACAATTGATCTTGCACAAGTATACTGGAAACACTATCCATCATCTCTTACTGGTGCACTACAAACACTAGGCATCACCTCTCCTCACAAAGCCCATGATGCTAGATCTGATGCGCTAGCCTGCATAAACATTCTAGCGGGCTTCATAACCAATGAAAAACTTCCGAAATCTCCGTCAGCACTATTCAACATCTGGAAGGAACCACACAAAAACAACAATCGTTATGGCAACAAAATTGTCAGAATAGGAAACCCTATCCATCCATGGATCTCTTATAACTGGCCCGAGTTATACGTAATGAATGGAAACCTTTGTACCACATCAAATACTCTAAATAGTTCACAGGCAACTGTTGTTGAGAATGTAGAAACAATAGCTAAAAAAAGACCGTTAGAAGATGATCATACTAGCGATATTAAAAGACGTAAAACTATATTATCTGCTTAACAAAGAATTCAGTAGAAAAAAGCCATAGAAATGATAACTATCCGTGAAGGACAACTTCCCAAAAAGACATATACACACTCCGCTGATTTAAAGGAACAGCCCAAATAAACTGAGGATGACATAAGAGTATATTTATACCACCACCGAATCATGGTCAGTCATCTGTATGAATTGTTATGATTCACGCTAATTTAAACGCAGAAATCTTTGTGGACTGCAATAAGACGAATTCCTACCTCATAGGCCCCATGCGAGCGCACTGTTGTAGGGTACAGCACAAACTTCTGACTATTTAAAATAGCTAGTTACTATAGGCATAGGTAACATATGTCATGACAAGTACAAATATGTGCCCCGTTAAGCTCCAACGGTTCCCCTTGCCCGCACCTGTACACAAAATTGACACAATTCATACAAGGGATTTTTGAAAACAGAGACATCCCCTTTCCACACCAACGAATCATGAAACATATATCTTATTTAGGCCCACAATGGGTAAAAGATACTATGGAGAGAAGACATGATTCTTTCTTGAAACTACACTACCACTTTGACAAACACTTTCAACGAAAAGACAACATGCTAAAGAACTTTTAATATACACAGAAATGTTAAACACAGACGATGGAATACATCTTCAAAATGCTATTTTCAGCAATCTTTCGCCACCATCAAACATCTTTCCAGCTGCCGATATCGAGATCTACACTCATACTCAAATTAAATCCACACACGATGAACAATTAAACATGCTCAATGATATAATCGCCAACCTGTCCGCCAAACGAACTGAAGCCATAAAAAATATCGCAATACACGAACTGTCATTATTCAATCTCAAATCACTTTCCGCACCATATAGAAGACTTCCTGCAGAGATTATTGGTGAAATTTTCATGCAATGCATTCCAAATGGTACATGTGAACACAATTTGGACCTGGATGCTTGGTTCAACTTAGTTCAAATATTCACACAAGTCTGTTACTTATGGTCATCCATTGCCAAAAATACTTCTAGAATCTGGAAATATCTTGATATAGAGTTAAATGCACAAGGATCTAAAAAAGCTATTTATATTCTAAAGAAATGGACATCTACTATGCCAGCAAACAATCTGGAGCTCAGAATCAATAGCTGCCATGGAATTACAACAATGCCTAGAGCCAAAAGATTCTATGCATTATTAAATAACAACCAACACCTTAAAACATTAACACTCACAACAGGAGGTTGGTATCTGTTTACACATCTCAGAGCTCTTGTCTTGAACAACCTGCCAAACCTGGAAACTTTTTATATCTCCGAACACACCCAAATTGCCGGGGGTGGAGCATTAATCGATAACCTCATCTACTTACGAGCACCAAAACTCACACAACTCTCTCTCACTATTAGTTTTATGGGAATCTTTGATGCACGAACTCTTCGTAATATCACAATACTATCATTAAAATGCTCCACATACCAAATAGAAGATTTTCTTGAATTTCTACGCTATTGTCCAAACATTACCGAGGTTCAGATCTGCATACTGAGAACTGGACTAATATCAATAGATAGCAATCCCTCTGCTATTACCCTCTATCATCTTAAAAAATTATATCTTTATTTACATGAAGATATATCTATCCTCCTTGAGTTAATAAATGCCCCGGAACTCACAGAACTGATTTTGATAAGACAAGAAGGAAATAGCATAAATTCAAAACTTGACGACATCATCTTGTTTATCACTTCCACGAAGAAGCTTTCTGAGCTCAACATCCTAGGCACTTTCTCTGATAAAGAAAAAACAGACTTTGATCATACTTTTCAAAGAATCCATCCATCTATACCATGTATCTGGCAAGGAGCATGTGAACCTTTCACCAACGATCCCTTCCGCAATCAATTCGAAGACGATGAAACCACTTCATTTGCCGAAAATAACCCCGAAACGGAAAACAATCTAATCGAATTGGGAATGGAATAATAAAAGGAAATTACCACAAATGACCATATTTATGAGAATAGCCAAAATTCTATTTATCTATTTATGTAAAATCTTTTGAAAAACATACAAATATTTTATTCACCTTGAAAAATATACGAAAAACGATATGTTATAATTTGAAAAAGGAAAGAAGATTCCAAGATCATACACATATACACGCACAGACATATATGTATATATTTTTGTATACATTCCTCTACTCAAAAAAAATTGTCTGAACCAAGCAATATCCAATGAATAAAAAAGAGAATAGCGCTATCCAAAGACCAAACACACTAAGAATCAACGCTTTCAACTCAGACAATATTCTTTATCCGAACTCCCAACTTACCATTCAAAAAGACTAGAAAGCGTATACATTATTTATCAAGCTATATCTTTAACTCAAGACTTAGTTCAAACCAAGATATATATAATGCTACAGGTCATGATGGTTTCACTCTGATGTGTTATAAGTATGAACCCTGATATCTAGTAAAAGACAACCGCAGGGTCTGTACACCTTTCACTGGCAGAGCAATAGCTTTACCCGACACTTTTACGAGAGAACAGGACACTCATATCTCAGTCATTTTAATGGCTTGACATCAGCCTCACAACCATATATCAGGTCAACTAATATTGAGCCAAAATTTATTTTGATCACAAAAACCCATAACCAGTGCACAAATCATCAATCCACCATATAAGGTGATTCGCTATATTTCCAGCTCGAGACTTAACTTGAATCTAGGTATATATAATGCTGAAGGTCATGATGGTTTCACTCTGCTGTGTTATAAGTATGAACCCTGATATCTGAGTAAAAGACAACTGCAGGGTCTGTTAAGTACATTTTTCACTGGCAGAGCAAGAGCTTTACCCGACACTTTTACAAAAGAACAGGACACTCATATTTCAGTCATTCTGATGGCTTGACATCAGCCTCACAACCATATACCAGGTCAACTAATCTTGAGCCTGGGTTCATTTAATCAGAAAATCCATAACTGGTGCACGAATCATCAATCTATTATATAATTTGATCTGTGAGTCACAGTCACCACTACTGTGATCACCTTCACACTTTCATTCAAACATGCATCACCAAACTATTGACATTGAAATGAATGACTTTACTAAATATCACACTCTCTCATTACCAAACATCGCGTTTTCACCCACATCTACAATTGCATCGAATTCACAAAATGAACATCCACCCATTTTGATAAAACATTGCCTCTATCGCTCATCAAATTGCAACCCCCCTGCGATACTTCTATTTCATACAGATAGTCCAATCTCTCTCGGCAAAGAATATCAGTCTATAACCACACCAAATATGCCAATCAAAGCCCACGAAATTCTCAGCTTTCAGGGCAGATATATATTTACACGAAGCACTTTTGAACAACAAGAAACAAAATTCGAAAACATTCTCATCATTCCCTATGACTTCCTCCAACTGACTCAATGGCAAAAACTCAAAGCACACTTCTATTCATTGTTCTATGCAACTCCAACACTCTTCGAAGTCAGCTTTCTAAAAGAAATAGAGGAGAATGGAAGAAGAGTATTACAGAAAGTCACTTATTAGTTTAAACATCACTGAATAATTCTTTTTCCGCCACGCTCTTCCTTTTCTCTCCTCTCCTCTCTCCCCCTCTTCTTGACTTTAGTCTAAAACCGTATTTTAAGAAAAGAATACTTTGTTCACCCGCCAAAAAGACTCTCATCCAAAATAAAATACTAAACAGAAAAACACGGAGAACGTGCTTTTCAAGCCACCCTCTTTAACAGGCACACAAATGTCATTATGTACACATATACACACGTCACTGATACAGATACGACAAATACACCCCACATGACCTTATCAATAATTTAATTCAATTGATTTCCTCCCCTCGAAACAGACGTCTGAACGTAATCTATTAGACAATAACCAAAACATGATATAAACTCAGCATATCGACAATCAGACTAATCTCCATCTTCATAAAAAATGAACGAAATACATCTTTTCAACGACGTAAATCCATACGATTATCAAATCACATCATTCTTCCCATGGCTCTATGACGTCTCATCGACTCAAATCTCTATCATCTACACACAAGACTATTTTGCACAATACAATCCCTTCACCCCCTGGCTCACACTATGTCAGAACAACCACGACATCATACGCCTCAATCAATGCATCAGGTTCGAATTTACATACGACGGGAAACAGGTCCAAACGTATGGCTGGACCTACAAATTATCACATCTTGTCAAAAACTTTGCGATTCTGATAGTCAAAACAGATCCGCAACTTTTTGGATCGGCAATCTATTTAGCTGTCCCGATACAATGGTTCAAACTCAGTTTCACATCAAAACTAAAATATCATTTTACCTATCGCCATCTATCAAAACCAACATTCACACACCTTCTAAATCCCGAACATCCAATCTACAGTTCCTTTCGCCAGAACTCAACAGTAGCGAGAATTTGCTGCTGACTCTATTAAATAGAACCATTATCACATGCTCTCTAACAATGTAATCACTACGACACTTCGAAAAAGGAAAGACATCGACTAGCAAATTCGCTCATATTAAACCGAATCAAATGTACTGAAATCAAATCAAATTACGCTGTATGACATTATCATACCAAAATATCTCCTGCCTCAAATTGTATATTATGAGATCAATCACCATCAAATAAATCAGATATATGTGACAAACCATCAAAAAATCTGCAAAAATAAACAAGCACGTATACTTCTAACAAGAACCAAATCGATCACTATTATCTTGTCATTTATATTCCTTAATGACTACAGACATTGAAACAACAGACTTCACAAAATCCAATTCAACCATCGCATTTCTATCACTCTCGTCCTCCATGACTTTATCAATAATTTAATTCTTCCCCTTGAAACAGACATCTGAACGTAATCTACTAAACAATAACCAGAACATGATATAAACTCAGCATTTCAACAATCAGACCAATCTCCATCTTCATAAAAAATGAGCGAAATACATCTTTTCCGACCACCTTAAATATTGTCAATATTTATTAGCAACATCAAAGACCCCCTGGCCCTGGTCGCATCGTGGGAACCAAAATAGAGTTTTTCCGGCGCTGTTGACTTGCTCAATGGATATCAACAAAAAAAACACCAACTCTGACCTTCACTCAATTGAAAACATGTCTTCCATCCTCCGTAAAGTCAAATCCCTTCCTACCTTGATCAGAAAACGAAAATCCAGCCAAAAGCTTGAGAAAATATGTAATTCAATCCCCTTGCCTTCTGAACGACCACCCTCTCGACCCAGAGACTGGCTCTTCTTGGAGCACTGTCGATCATTAGAACACCTTGTCAATCATTTTATTGCACTACATGGGGAAGATGATGAGAGTATTCGAGAACAAGAGAGAATCTGGTACTGGGCGAACGATTTCAATGAAGAGTACCCCATGACCTACCGACCCGACAATGATTCTACTGTCTCAGACTCATTGTTACATGAACTGGGGCTCGACTCTTCCTTTACAGTTCCCTTGGCAAACAGTCAACAAACAGCCCTCACACGATACTTCCGAACGTATCGACCTCACAGACGATTATGAGCCAATATACAACACCCAGAACACCTCCCCACAGTCATCATGCTATCCCCTCCATTGCTCATCACTTGGGACAAAGATTACTCATGGGAATTGAGGATACTATTGATTCGGAATCTCATCTTATCACATATTCCAATTTGCTGGAGAGGACCGAACTTGAAGATGACAAAACATAGAGTGCCACAACCCCCATCCGCTCCCCTGTTCCTTCATATTTCACCACTTGACAACAATCCCGAACGTATGACGACGAACGACTCTTTTGGATCAATCAAATAGTCGATCATCGACTATGGATTTGTTCTCACCGACGTCACCATTATGTTGCAAAATAAGTCAAGAATATCTGATTGGTTGTACTGCCACACAGAGTTCGACAAACCAGACATCGTCACCCCGCATTGCACCTCCGCCAATATCTATTATCTGTGACAACTATACTCTTTATTTGCATTGAATCTGGGATCTTCAATCATAGTAGGGGATAATGTCACAAATTTTCTTCTCTTTTCTTTCATTGTGATCTTATCTAATCCCAATCTTATCATCAGATCTTATCTTCTTCCGATCTTATCTTTTGATCTTATCTGATCAATACTATCTTATCCATGTAGTTACCACATGCTGTACATGCCCTTCTCATATGTTCCCCAGTATATATACTCCTACGTTACTCGTAGCTATTCTCCAGCTAGCTATTGTTTGTTGTACTTGAACAACTCGTTGCTTTATCCTTAATTCTGGCTCAATCCAAAATAATTGAACTCGTACGACTATCTACAATCAGCCTAGCTGAATTGTTCAAAGTCATAACAGGCTTCTACATCCCGATTATCCAATCTATAGCTCCTTTTGCTAGAACCCAACAGTAGCAAGAATTTATTGCTGACTCTATCACATGCTCTCTAATGATGTAATCACTACGACACTTCGAAAAAGGGAACATATCGACTAACAAATTCACTCATATTAAACCGAGTCAAATGTACTAAAATCAAATTAGACTATTCTGTACGACATTATCATACAAAGATATCTCCTGCCTCAAATAGTATATCATGAAATCAATCACCATCGAATAAATCAGATATTAATTACATGAAAATAATCACGTGACAAACCATTTTTAAAAAAAATCTGCAAAGACAAACAAACACATATACTTCTAACGAGAACCAAATCAGTCACTACTATCTCGTCATTTCTATTCCACAATGACTACAGACATTGAAATGACAGACTTCACAAAATCCAATTCAACCATCACATCTCTACCACTCTCGTCCTCTGCCATATCTACAACACAATTGATCCAGCTCTCCAAAAACCAACCCCCATCTCTCGTACTGAAACACTGTCTTTATCGTTCACCAATCTTCATCAAAAAACCTGCCCTCATTCTCTTCTATACACACTCAGCAATCATCCTCGGAAAAGAATACACGTGTACCAACATATCAAGCATGACAATCAGGATTAACAAAGTCCTTTACTTTCTTGGACAATATGCGTTTACACAAAGTGTCTTTATAACAACAAACAAAGAATCCGAGAACACTTTGTTGGTACCCTACGACCTTCTTCAACTAACTCGATGGCAAACGTTCACAGCCAAATTATGTAAGATCTTCACGATCGGTCCAATACTTTCTGAAGTCGGTTTCCTCAGGGAACTGGAGGTGGAAGGGAGAAGAGTTCTACAAAAATCGTTCATATAACTCCATGACTACGAAAGAATACATAACAAGCTAGTTTCTTGATAAAATATAAACATAAAAAATATACACCACATACGACATCAGTTCTATAAACTTTAAAAAGACCAAAGATCTCTGGAAATAACAATCAGCATCAACATGTAGCACAGTTCTCCTGCCTGAATCAAAGCAATTAAAGCTGGATTTAGTCTATAACCGTTCGGAATCAAGAATAAACCAGACTTAAACCGATATAAAAAGAACTACAAAAACTTGTTCTAATCTGCTCCAGAACAGGTCCATACGAGAATAGATTCCAACCAGTCAAGAACCTCTTATAATCAATGCTTCGCACCGTCTAAATCATTTCTAATCTGTGAAAGCCAACAATCATAACACAGATCTCTAAAACTTTTGTAACTTTCTCAATTTTCATCCGTTCGGAATGATCTTAGGCTTGTTTTGAAGGAAATTTGATACCAGAATTTATAGCCGTAGAAAATTAGTCACAACCAGTCACAGCTGGCCGTTATAAACCCATCTCTTGTCAGTCTATCATTTATGAGAGTTAAAAGACCAAGACTATTGGTCTGAGCTTTTGTGGTCTGGTCCGGTCTAATCTGCGGTCCATCTACAGTTCTAGGACTGGACCTCCAAACAATACTTGTGCATTTTAATCTTATTCAATCTGCGGATCTCCTACGAGTCAGAAATGCAACTCTCAAAACGCTGATCATAATCAGCCTTTAAAAATAATTATATCAGTTCTATATAAACATCAAATGGATGTTGCAACAGTCAGTACGCCAATATGTATGAAAGTCCACATCCCATACTACAGTATCTGAAATTCCAGTAGTAAGAACGCCTACATGAATATAATAAGACTTATTACCCTCTACAGTAGTAGAAAAATTTCTAATCAAAGGTGACAGCATGGGAGTTCTACCTGAATCCCCAGTCATGATATCAAGATGACATATCATACTAACATCTGAAATGTACCAGCCAGATTTATCTAAATCTGATTCTACATTCCATTGCGCAATCTCATTCTAATAATCAAATAGATTAGCTGCTGGATAGACAAACATCTTGAACAACCAAACTGACCGACAAATACCAAGTACTAGGAAGACATATTGGAGAATTAATGTCATATGCATGAATTGCAAGAGCCCCAAATGACGGCACATCACTCCGTACCGTAAAACCAAAACCGGCCACCCAATGACCTTCAGACTGTGTAAAAACACCAACTCGATACATCTTCATCTCTTCCCCATATACACTACGATCATGTAGATGAGTAGTCGCAGAAGCATAAATAGCTCGGGGTACACGCGAGTGATGATTCCAGGAACCCAATAATGCATGAGACGCAACAGTCGCAAACCCATCTGGCATAACTGCTATAACACAGAACAATAAGCTGACATTGTTAGAGAACACAAAGAAAACATTCCCTACCAATATAGCCACAAAGGAGAAAGACGAGACTCTGGGTAAATCTAAACATCAAAACAATCAGCTTAGATAACAACAGATAACATGAAATAAAATATTTTCCCACCTTCAATCTATCACACACAGATGATCCTAAGCACAGATCTTGAAATCTAATCAATACTATCAGATAACAAGTTCACATACCAATCAAAACCTCTTCGAAAATAAAACTTTGAAAATCAAGAGAATGCAAACAAGATTTAACCTGATCCTTTAAAATAAAAAACAGTGTGAAAATATGCACATGAAATACAGAAAAGAAAAACACACACCAATATGACAAAAAGAATATAAGATATTCTGAAAGCAATGCTCTGAAAAATTTCAACAAAAGAAATGATAAAAGCAATAAGCATAAAAAAATATAGAATTACAACAGAAACTAACCTGATAAATAGCAAAAGCTATCTCAACAAAACTCTACAGAAAAAGACAATGTCAGCAATAAAGTCAAAGCATAGTAATTCATACACAAACCAAGCAAGATGATAGAAATCAAGACTATAGAGACAAGAGAATGATGATGGCAAAATCCCAGAACTTCTTGCCTCTTTTATAGACCTCAAAGATGCCACCTGTTTGGTCATGAAACCATCAAATCAATTGTCACACAGCTATCAAAAGATGTATATAAAACAGTTTCATCAAAAAGATACATACGAAACGGTTTCATCAAAAAGATCCGTACGAAACGGTTTCATCAAAAGATGTATATAAAACATGTCATCAAAAGATATGTATGAAACTGTTTCATCAAAAAAAGATGTATATAAAACTGTTTCATCCAAAGATATGTATGAAACTGTTTCATCATAAGATACGTACGAAACCATCTCATCGAAAGATACACATGAAACCGTTTCATCAAAAGATCTGTTTGAAACAGTATTTGTCACTGTTTAGGTAGCACTGCTTTTCAAGAATATAAATACCCCCCCCTCCCCTCCAAAAGCTGTAGTCAACCAGCCATACAGACACATCCCAGCCTCTTCTCACCACCTACATCATTTTTCTGGGACTGAAGAAGCACATAAGTGCAGAAATAGCCAGGAGCCCTATTTTCCAGTATTTCTCTGGTTTGGTGAGTTCCTTACCATTTCTCTTTTATGTGCAAACCTCTCTTGTGTTTTATGGCTTTTATCACTACTTTGCCTACTTTCATTTGAAGCTTCAGCTTTAGACCTTTCATTCTTTGAAAAGTCTTTATTCTATAACCCTAACATCTAGCAGTTGCTCTGAAAGTTTAGCTACAGTTTTTTTACCAGTATACTCTATTTCAAATCCCTCTCATTCCTTTTCATATCCCTTTTGTCTTCTAAAAACTCCTCTTCATCCTTCTACCTTATTCCACCATTTCTGTTATCATTTCAAATCATCTCCACCTACCAGAGCTCTTTATGCCTGTAGTCTCATGAATTGCTCATGATCCATGACATTCTGAGAGTAGAAATTGATTGTTCCTTTTGGACATCATTTTCTGATGGAGATTGCTGTGCAAAGCACCAATAGTTAAGGACTACTGGTACACTGGCTCAGATTGAACCCTCTTGAAAACTCTCATACAATTTTATGGGACTTTCTACATCTCTCTCATATCACAAAACCAAAACTAAAAATATGTTTTGTTTACATTTCAGATAACATGGATGAAACTATCGACCTTCCTGGGTCTCCCATCACTACCGAAAACATTCCAGAACCATCACAAAACTTAGACATTGAAACTCTCTACCAATCAATTACTCCTCAAGCTCCTCACATGCCCTCTGTTGCCAAATGGCTTGTTCCAATCTTAGACCATCACAAGACTAGGATCATCAGCCTTACAAAAAATTCCGAACTTGGACGTCTCAGTGCCGAACGACTCTCCAAAGACCTGGAAGAAGGCAAATATCCAAGCTACATTCAAGATTTACCAACTCCCACTGCCAGAGAAGAATATCCTGGGCTACAGGAAAGATGGAATCACATTATGAAAGACTACAAAGTTGGACTTACTCAGTAAGCAAAATCTGCCTCAATCAAATACTCTTATTCTGATTAATCTTTCAAATCCAAAAGAACACTCATAGACTTCAAATTAGAAAAATCTACTACATTTATGGGCCTCACCTCTCTTCATGGACAAGTTCTTCAAGACTTTATGAAGGCCTTGAAATTTGAAGTCACTCAACAAATTGAACAGAACCCCAACAATGAAAATCAGATCAGAACTGAAGAAAAAGCAATTCTCCACTATTGGAAAGCTCAGAAGGATGCATGGATTGCTCAAGGGAAACAGCATGCCAAAGATACTTTTGATAGACCTAATACAAGGAGACAAAGAGATGAATCTGCTGCTCTGGAGCAGGCTAATGTAAGCCTGAAAAACACTTATAACACACCTTCTCACTCCTACTTTCATAAAGACCTCCGTACAGAAACAACCTTTCAAAAAACAAAGAATCTGGCCAAACAGACAACAAAACCAATCAGAGAAACCACAATTCCAAAGGTTCAACAGAGGTCCTGCCACCAGAGGAGGAAAGTCTCTGAGAAGGTATCCACCTCAGAAAAAAGAACAAAAATAAGAAGATTATCCAAACGTAAACAGAATTGTATTAAATTATTCAAGAAACAAATCCATGATTTTCAACTAGAATCTAAAGAATTTAAACTTGAAAAAACAAACATTCAAAGGCTAGGAATAGCACATACGAACGTTCATGACATTAGTGGAGAATCTGTATCCCAAAAAGAACTTGACAGCTTATCAGTAGGACACAAGTTCATTCCAGTTCCCAAAAGACAACCGAAACTAATCAAAATGGCTCTTGAAAACTTCTTAAAGACCATACGATGGAAGTGCGTATTTGATGATGAAGAATCAGAAATGCCATTATACCGAGTACCATCCTCTAAAAAACCTCCAACATGTAATAAAGAAGTTGAATCAGCTTTTAGCTTCCTTCAAAAAGAAATCATCGTTGATAACGAACCGATAACACCCAACATGAGCATAACGCAAAGTAAAAATCTATCAAATCTTCTGAAACGGGAAGATACACTGGTAATTACTGCAGATAAGAATCTTGGATACACCATCGTGTCGATACCCTGGTATCGTCAGCAATGCCTAAGTCATCTTGAATCACAGTCATATAACGAGTTAACAAAACAATTCACGAGAAATGATGGAGGTACATCATTTATAAACGAAATATATGAACAACTTGTTACTCTCGTTAAAGAATATGCTCACATTCTTGACTCAATAGAAGTGAAATGGATCATTCAAAAACCTCCGAAAAACCCTTGGAAACCAATGAAATTTTATATTTTAGCTAAAATTCACAAAGTCCCTATCAAGGGACGTCCAATTGTACCAAGCATGACCTGGATCACACATCATCTTTCTCAATGGATTGCAAACCAACTTAATCCCCTCATTCCAAA